>Ga0099826_10003189_pt1 | contig 11029 bp, 3 predicted proteins | sample Mtrugardesep15_FD_76830 | JGI IMG/M metagenome (GOLD analysis project Ga0099826, IMG submission 76830) | Root nodule microbial communities of legume samples collected from California, USA - M. trunc garden sep15 | ecosystem: Host-associated > Plants > Roots > Nodule | place: USA: California...
ACCCTTGGTCTTTCCAATCATCATATCTTTTGCTTCGTTGATTTTGGAAGCAAGATAATGGCTGCCACCAGCATCTGGATGGTTTGCAACCATCACTCTCCTATGTGCTTCTTTAATCTTATCTGTCGGAGTTGTCTGTCTGTCATATTTTATCCACAGTTGAACATCAGCAAGAGTAAGATAAAAAAAATTATGGTAAATTTTTTGTCATAAGCGTTCAGAGCGAAGTTCAAAATAACCAACAAGAGTGAAAATACAGACAAAGTATGAAACACAAACTCAGACCAATTAGAAGTCTAAAATCTTAATGAAGTGAATGAAATTATCCTCATGTTTTTAAGCGGTTAATATGTGCATATTCTGAACTTTGCCCCAGGCAAATACTTTGGGAGGGAGACAAAGGATTCAACACCCTCCCTCCATGAATGTCTAAAAGGTAGGAACACAAAAAATAAAGGGCAAAACTTAGAAAGAGTACCTTATGTACTGTTTTTACTGTTGTCCTCCAATAACAATGCAAGTGTATTAAAAGTCCACGTCAGACCCAAACCCTCGTCATCTTGTTAACCCTTGTTTCATGATCCGTTAATAATGAGTCGCAATAACCGCCATAGCCACCCACCAAGATGCTATTTGATTTTTACCAGATTTTTATCGATTGATGATATCCAACATTCATTTCACACCCAATTCCAAAGATTGTATAAAAATAATCCTTGTCTTGCAACAACCAACACCCCTACATCCAGTATCTAGTATTAATTTTTAACAAGATAAGAGGCATTTGGTGTGCTGTGTAAACTTGTAGTAGGACAAAATTCCAAGAGATAGAGCATGGAAACAACACCAATTTCATGAAACTCAGTGAATTAGAAGAAAGAATCTGGGTCTGGGTCTAACGAGAGTTAACAAGGACAAAACAGTGGTTAACAAGATAACGAGGGTGTCGGTCTGATGTGGATTTTTAATACACTTGTCTTGTTATTAAAGGACAACAGTAAAAACAATACATAAAGCATGGTTTCTATGTTTTGTCCAAAAAAAATTCATAAATCATGATTCATTTTATTCATAGAGAATGGATACAATACAAAATGGCACCAATGCAAGGAAATGCATATAACAACATAAAATCAATCAATACCCATTTTAATTATGAAAAGAAAATTATGAAATAAATATGTTGCTAATTTCAAGTACAAATGAATTTCCACCAAATGAGCCATAATCAGAAATGGTACTTGTCAACAATTTACCACCGTAGAGACCAGACAGTACAGAACTATAGCTACAGATTACAGGAGCTATCTGAATCTGAAAGATGGAAAACCATATACTTTTCAATTGAACAAAGAACTGGACCAGGATAAGTCCACTTCACAAGTCACAACTTGCAACACACGCGGGGTAATTTTGAAGTACAATTGCATGACTCACCATTCAATTTCAAGCAAAATAAAAAGGAAGGAATATCAACATCAAATGGACAAGAATTAGTTCCAAGTTATAAATTATTTTCCTGATTTCTCAGCAATCTGAATCAGTTCAACGGTACGAAAAATTACGAAACTAGTAAAATGAACACCATAATTGTCAAACCTATAGTTATTGTTGCAAGATAAATAAACAATTGAATGCATACTCTGATATTCATATTTAATACTCCAATATTTATAACTAGGACAGTGATACTTAATACTCCAGAAGTCATATAACAAAACCAAAAATTAAAGACATCCTCCAACATTTGTAATTAATAGTCAATCAAAATCAAGATTCACAATTTCCCTCAACCTAAGGTATATTTAATAAGCCTGTAACAAGAAAAGCAATGTGGTTGTGGTTGACTGGATGATGGCATGGCTGTCGAGAAATGAGAAAACAGGAACAACGCCAAGTAGCCAAATTATAGTTTCTGGGTAGTATAAGGATAGGAATACTGAATATGATATTGATTTACCAATTCTTCTTGGTGGTAACTTCTAACAGAGGTGGTTATAGGAAACATGGGAAATACAAACTGTAACGAATGCAGTAGTTGACTGCTAAAAAACCAACATAACCTCTAGGATTTAGAGAGCCTAGCCTCTTCCAACCAAACCAACACACAACAACCGAATGGGTAGGAAATGTCAAATCCTTATTCTATGTAACACATGTAAATAATCTACATCTGACCTTGTCTATTGGGCTAATGCCTCACATAGACATGTTTAATAGTAAATAATGAAATCAATTAATAGAAAAGGAAAAACAGAAAACATCAGATATGTGACACAAACAAATCAATGGGAATATGAATTTTAAAGTGCGGCACTTTGTATTCCACGTCAGGGAGAAACTGACTCTAGTTAACAGAAGAACTAATATCAGACAGTTAGGAAACGTGAGGGACTCAAAGCAAAACAAAAAAATTGAGATGACTAAAACCAGAAGGGGAGGGTATTCACATGGAGTTGAACCATTTTCCACCTTAGTTTAATCAATGAATTCGCATTAAAAAAAAAAGGTGACAAACACTGATACAGATTGTCGTTAAACAAAAAAATGATATCTTATTTGATTTTTTCCGGTAGTTTTCAACTTTCGTTACTATGAGCTCACACAATCAATACCTTGAAATCTTAAAAAAATAAAAAATGAAAGTACCTAACACCAAGTATGAGAGCTGCTTCCCTCTTAGTCATAGTAGGCTGAAAACCACCTTCATAAAATTTACGCAACGCAGGTGGTCTAGCTTTGAATGCTTGCCAAGCCTGGATACCATATTTACCGGCATATGCTGCAGCAGCCACAGCAATCCCAGCAATTAAAGGTGAAGCCTGTTACAAACTTCAATTTCAGTTCCACAAAAGAAACATAATTTGAATGTCAATAAATTTTCAAAGGCTCTCCCATAAATAGGTCACCCTTCAATAATCATGGTATCATAAAAGGGGCATATTGCCAGGAAAACTAAAATCCAAATTCGACCTATCAATACAATAAGGCCCCGTTTGGATTGACTTATTTAAGCTTATCTCTTGAAGTAAATATCTTTCAGACTGGAGATACCTTTTGGAAACAGCTTATGACAGTCGGTAAGCTGTTTTCAGCTTATTTCCATAAGTTCTTAATTATACATATGGAAACAGCTTATATCTTCTATAAAAGCATATACATGGGCACTGAGCTTCTGGTTTGAACATATCAATGAAAAACCTAATTCATAAACCCTCCGCCACCCCAGAACCCCGAAACAAAAACCAAAAAAACAATACCATAAACAACTAATCTAAATTTCACAGAGAAATCATGGTTAAAACGTTGGACATAGGGTTTTTGGTGTTGTGAGATTACAGACATAAACAGCGGAAGCTACGAGGTTAACGATGAAAGGCTTACCATAATAATAATTTGAAAACCTTGGAGAAATGAAAATGAAAATTCGAAATAGGATGAAACGAAACTAAACTTGTCTTGATTCGCACGTCAATATTGATTGTGTTCTTGAGAGACAGAAAAATGGAGGAAGCAGGGTATTTTTTTGGGAAAACGGATGGGAGGGTACTGTTCGACAAAAAAAGGGGGGTGCTGAAAGCAGTCTCTTGTATTTTAGTTAATTTGTTCATTTATTGAACGTGTGAGTGGGTGGGCTAACCCATGTTCAGATGGTGGGCTATGAAGGTTGAAAATTGCTGTTCACACTTCAAATAAGGCTGAAACATACCGGAAAAAAACGTAAATGTCTATCGGCAGTTAACTTTCGATGAGGTTATATTGGTAAATTACTTGTGTTTCCTAGCATTGAGTGAAGTGTGAACAACATGAAGGTTGCTCTTTTGAAAAGCCCGACTGTTAGTTGAGTTTGGTAAAGAGTGATTTTTTGTTCTTTGTAAGAGATTTCTCTTTAGACATCTGACAATTACTCACATGCACCTAAAACACGTCGAATGATAGTTAATTATCGTTTAGACACTTCTAACCGATTTAAAAAGTCATTTAGCTGATTAAAAAGGTACCCAAACAACAATTAATTGTCATTCGATATTGAATGGTGATCAACTGTCGTTCGACGTCAAATGATAATTAACTGTTATTCAGTTTTTGGGTGTCTAAAGAACAATTGCCTTCTTTGTATCCCTAACTAAACATTATATATTTGGTCTTGTGATTGTGACCATACCAAGACTATCTCACTGAAAAATAGAGATGACAAAAAAATTAATTAATTAATGGTTGACATATGAAAGCACTGATCATATGGTGAAGGAATGTTTGAGGGTCACAGACTAAAACACCAAAAGAAAGCATGTTTATAAGAACTACTAGTTATTTAGTCTTTGCAATTTAGTGGATGACACAAGAAAACATGACGAGTGTGTGATCAGGCAAACATGCTCAATTGTATTCGGGGAACAATCCTCAGAAGAAGAGAATCCTCATCTTGCTATTCAATCAAATACTACATGCTTACGTTTAAGAATATAATATACTATCTGAAATGTATTACAATATACTTACAAGTGTGTGATCAGGCAAACATGCCTAATTCTATTTTTCTTTTACTTACAAATGCTTTCACAGTTAGAAGAATCTTGGATATGATCATATCATGTAAGATATATAAATCAAAGCTGACAACTTAAAAAAGTTGTCAACCTTAAATAAATATCCGACTCTTTCCTTGTTCATCAAAAGTCATTGCAACCAAATCTTTAAAAACTTAAATCAAAGCTGATCAACTAATTCCATTAGAGGAACTTTTGTACAGGTTGCATAGCTCTGTTTAAATTAAGCAGGATCTGTATTCATCTCTTCTGCCTTTAAATTAAAAATTAAACAAGCAACACGATGCATTAATAATTAATCAATCAGGTTTGTTTATAATAGACCGGAGAGATTATTTAAAATCCCCACAAATTGCTCGAATAGCAAATGTAGTAGTTATTCCCTCTTGAGTAGAACGTTTGTGTGATAGCTACCAGGTTTTTCATTACCATTCCCTACAAGTAATGGCGGGTTGGTTACTCAATCAGTACTTATGGAATTAATACCCACATTAAGCTAAGACAAATTCTCAATTAAAAACCTACTTATTTAAAAGGATGTACTCAAAAAAATATTCAGAGACTTACAAAGCATGGAAGACTACTATATATTCAAGTAAGCCAATATCGTTTTCTCATCTTCACAGCAAAGTGGTTCGGTTACAATTGATGGTAGGATTGCATTACTTCTAACTAAGCTACCAAATGGAAAATCATCTCAAAGAGAATAATCTTATAATTAAACATTATTAGTCATTACAACAAGTATTACTGCTATTACATCCCATGTACAACATGAGTAACTTGACACCAACTATTATTGTAAAGGATACAGGGGAAAAGAAAAGGAAAAGAGAAAGGACTTATATATCAATTCAGCAGATGTAAATGAAGGTCACATCTGCGATCAACTTACTAGTGTAATAACTTAGAATAACACATGCAGAAGTTTTCATGTGCACAAGGATGAATTAACTTTAGCTAAATTATATGATAATCGGTGAATTTGCAGTTCCATCTCCAACTACCTCCTCCTCATCGGAACAACTCCATCCCAAGTTCACAGCCAAGTCTTCTACCCCAACCTTGACCACATCACTTCTAACACCAATGTCAGTTGCATATCTACTCATGCAGTACATTCCTGCTGTTACCGTAGCCATACCAACAGGACTCGGCATTAACAACTTGAGAGGAGAAGAAAGAAATGCAGCTAATGGAGCACCAATAACAGAAGAAGCTTGACCACTTCTTCCAACTCCTTGCTTGTCTACAATCAAAAGACCAGTTTTACAGTACATTGCAAAATCCTCACAGTTGTTCTGAAAAACATCATAGTTACCAAAACCATTTTGAAGAAGATACATTGCTCGATGGATAACAGTTTCAGGTGGGTCGGGTAATGCAGTAGTGCACGTGCCACCTCTTATCCTGGTAAGAAAAACTGTTGGTGAAACTCCATACTCAAAACAGTAAAGAGAACCGTTTCGAAGGAAGCAGTCTAAGCAAGAAAGAACTACTCCACTATTTGGTTGCCTGAATCCACAATCAGGAAAGGTGGGACAAGGGGTTGGTGTTGGATCGTCTACGTTTGAAGATGTCTCGGTGATTGACTTAAAGTTTCTATCAGGTCTGAAATGTACAACCTTGCTCCCCCCAACAAAAATGCCTGCAATGCATAGCATTGGTATCAGATTCAATTGAACTTAGGCACAAGCATGATTCAACAAACAAGATTTTCCAAAATCATTATGAATATAGTTAGATGTCTTGAATCGTGTCCATATCAAGTTGAAGAAGTGTGGAAAATTTTGCAGACAAGGCTGATACTAGAAAACAATGTCGTTTTAAATTGGAGTCCATAAGAAAAGCACCCAATAGTTAGAATACAAACTAATCAAGCAATGAAAGTGAATTGCATCTTCCCATAGTTGTGAGGAATTAAGGGCTAAGGAAAGCTAGCTAAAATATAATTAAGCAGTAGTATAAAATAGGCATGGTTCATAACAAATTGATTTGGTATAATTTACCTAGAGTGATAAAAATTAATTTCCCTAGTTACTTTGGTGTATCAGCTAGCTTGAAAACTTAAACAAATCTAAGACACAATTCCAATGAATCTGAAAACTGCATAGGATGATGCAGCATTGAAATCTCATTGACTTTGGAGCGTTTGATTTAAATAAAAGGGAAAGCAAGAGAGCAAAAAACAGCGTACCGTGATGAGAATAGGTGAAAACAGCTCTGTATGTGTAGACATGATCACCGGGTTTGATGTCGTGTCTCTCAATTCTGTTCGAAATCAAACCCATTATGTCTTCTTCACTCAAAGACAGACCTTAGTCTTTGTGTTACTGCCAGTCACTGCCTTATTGGATTGGATTCCATTTCAATTGGTCCCACCCACGTCATTATTATTATTATTATATTATTCCTAGCTTCTTGTCATAATGATAATCAAATATAAACTAACTTCACTTGTTAGCTCACTCACCAAACCTTCCTTCTTCTATTCTATTCAACTACTCCACCGACTCATGCAATACTCTACTACACACTTGACTATACTTTTTTTGTTTTTATTTCATTCACCGTTTCTCTTTCCTACTTATTCTAAATTAAAATTTCACATTCCAACTCACGCCTCATCATATCAAATTTTGTACCACATATGCATTAAGAGTTCATTTTGATAATGTAACAAGGGACATGGTTATATTAAGGATAAACATTTTACTTCAGACTCCAAAAACTAACCACAAGGGAGAAATCAAGACCCAATTTCATTCCCAACATTCGCCCGATTGTGAATATTTTATTTTGCCCACCAACTTTTTCCAAATATTTTTAACATACATTAAGCTAGTTCTAGATTTTTTATTCTCATAAAATTAACTAAGTTTCTAATAATGAAATAAACAAATTAGGCATATTTACTTGCCAAACTATACAAGGCTTGATTGCTTAGACAAGTCTAAATACATTCATACATGTAATTAAGCATGTTTGAGGGATCAAAATGTATAGTGGTTGTGAGACCATGTAGTCAAATATTTATATCTAAATTCTACATTGATAATGATATGTAACATGTGGGCAGTGGCAGTGGCACATTGAGCCATGCATGACCCATGGAGCTTCGGATTCTTTGCTTCATTTACAAGTGATACCCTTTCTTACTTTTTCTTTTATCCATTATTATTGCACAACCTTCTTCTTCTTCAACCAACTCACCACTTTTCTAAAGAAATAATAATGATATAAGATTGATAAAGTACTGCTAAAATGAAAAGTGATGATCACAAATTATTCTCCAACTCGCACTAACTAGTGCGTAATTGAGTGACAATCTTACATAAATGATTTTAAATAAACTTAATTTAATAAAATTATTTTCAATTAAATTAAATTGAAAGTTAAACAATTTAGTGCATACTTTTTTGGACAAAATTTGGTGAATATTTGAATACACTATATGTAAAAATAATTATGTTTTTTTTGGTAAACTATGCGAAAATAATTTACTTATAGACAAAGGCTAAAATGCCTAAAGTGTGAAAGGGAAAATGCTTGGTTATTTTATAATAGGACTGATTTTTTGTGTTAAACTTTCGGTTTTTAGGACCAAATTGAATTAGGGTTTTTCTAAACTATTCGTCTTTAAAATGGAATGCACGAAGATTCTTGAATTTTAATTACCATCTAAATTTACCAATCTTTAAAACAACTTTATTCTCGAAGAGAAAATAAAACCATATGTCAATTTTTGTAATGGTTAATGAAAAGTAAAATAAAAAACATTCTTATACTTCACATGATTCCAATTAGAAACAGCATGTAAAGCTTCTGACTTTATCCCATGATAATAAAAAATAAAAACATTGCATCTCACTCATTCCACTTGTGCTTGCACTTTTCATTCAAGCAAGTGTAAAATATAGTTACCGGCTCATCAGCTGATTGAGTCTACCTTTCATCATAAGCAACTTTATCATGGCGGCAATTTGGGCATGGTACTACGGAAAGAAAAGAAGAAAAAAAAAAGTGAGAAAGGGCCAAAAACCCGCCATATGAACACACCATTGCGGCCTATGGCATGCATTCCTAATAAAATGGCGGTTTTTGAAAAATCCGCCTCGCTATTCCGCCATGGCGTCAACATTTAACAACACTGATACTTAAACATGAAAACTCACACATAATAATGAATCAGACCATATGTAGCTTCAACCAATCCAGACCACGGCTTCTACTTCTTAAAGCTCGTAATTAAATTAATATACCCTGGAATAAGAAGAAATCCTTGCAATGAGACGCATCATCCTTAACATTATACCACTCAAATTTGACATGAATTGGCAAGTGAAACACAAACTATGCCAGCCAACATTTTTCAATATCTAGAGTCATGTATTATAACTCTGTTAAAACTAATCCAACGACCAATGCCAAATATATAAATAACATTCTGCAATGCAGATTGATTGACAGCTTATGATTTTGTTTGTTGCAATAAGTCCTATATTCACACTCAGTTCCTAAAGTTAGTTCAGGAAAAAATTAAATTAGTTGCATATTAACTGATGGGCTAAAACTTTTAGAAAGTATCAAAGCAATAACATGCATAGCATATGAAAGGCTAATTATATATTTCACACAAAAATTAAGAAACACTTAAAAAATTAACACTATTGAATGTCAAAAAACAACAGATCAACAATCTACTTTGACACATGCTGTCAATATATACTCTAAACCCAAGCTGCAAACTTTTTCATCAAATAGTTAAATTCATATAAGATAAGATTCTAAACATGGTAACTTGAAGGGCTATATAGTTGGTCAGATATTCCCTTCACAACTTTATACAGAACTTGGCAATTATGGTATGAGTAAACTACTTATAAATGCTCCAACAGTAAATATATAGTTGCCCGTAAACAATTATTGATAATAATAACACAACTTTAATTTACTCTTCATCGAGCTCCTGTTTCTTTTGCTCCAAGTTATCGTATAAATCAAAATGAAATAAACGCAATTTATAAGTTTCATTTCATATAAACCAAATTCAAACCCTGCCACTTCCCATATAAATCCCTTATCAAACTTACGTAAACATCCCTAACAAACACAGATAGCACCAATATTCAATCATGTTAAACCCATGAATTAGATCATTTCAAATGGTTACCAATCAAAGAATGCCAAAATAAATTTACGAACTGATTATCAAAACCTAAGATCATGCTTACATGAGAAAGTATGTTCAGTCTCCCAACTAAGAAAAGGAAGAGAGGCAGAAATTGTAGTCACGGAAATGATTTTGCGAAGATGCACAAGGGTAATCGCAGCTAATGAAACCTCAAAATGGAACGAAAAAGTGAAATTGAATATGAGAATGTTTCTTTGATCTTGGTCGCAAAAAAATGAAGTTGGCAGCTAACAATAAATTGGCATTGTTATTTGACAAACAAAATAAACAAGTTCACAATGAGCTAAAGAAAGATGATTAACAAAAATAGTTGATTGACTTGCTTAAGAATTCTCATAATGACAATTTGTGAGAAAAATAAAAAGAAAAGTAGTACCATCGGTCTTGGGTGCCTTCTCCTTTATCAGCAATTGTTCTCTATTTATCTTAACCTGGAAAATTAAAAGCATGAACAAAAAAAAAAAGAAATGGGTTGAAGGTGGTTAATATTAGACAAATAGAAGAAGAGTATGTAGTATGTACGTTTTCCCACATTGGACATAACAACATCTTCTAACAAATACTACATACACAAACCATGTAATGCCTCAACTCCCGAACGCCAATTTTGTATTATATAGGCCATGTTTGGTAAAAAAAATAGTAGATAGTTGATAAGTTAGCTTATAGTGGATGACTTATAAGCTAACTTATAGCGGATAAGCTAGCTCATTGAATTGTAATGTTTGATAAAATTAACAGTTGAAGTAGTTTATAAATATGAAATGACATAAAAAACCACATTTAATTAATAATTATTATTTTTTCAATTAAGAATGCAGGGGTAAAATGGAGATAAAGAATGAACAGGTATAAGCTACTTGAATTAACTTATCAAAAGTCGTTGTAAGCTTATAAAAATAAGTTATAAGCTCGTGTAAAAATGACAATTATCAAATGGAACTTTTTTATTCATACAAGCTTATAAGTTATAGCTCAATTTTATCTCCAACCAAACAAAAACATAGTTTTTAACTATCCCATGCGCATAAGAGTCGAGGCAGAAATGTTACTCTAAAAGTATTTTTCATCAATATAAATATTTTTTTATCAATTCATTTTTTTTTTCAGGGGAAATTTTATTGACAACAATTACACAAATGATCATATTACAACTCTACTGGATTTAAAACTTAACCCTTGAAATTACAAAGTCAAACTCTAACCACTAAATTGACACCTCTTGGACCAATTCATATATATATATATATATATATATATATATATATATATATATAGTATCAAT
>Ga0099826_10003190_pt1 | contig 11028 bp, 3 predicted proteins | sample Mtrugardesep15_FD_76830 | JGI IMG/M metagenome (GOLD analysis project Ga0099826, IMG submission 76830) | Root nodule microbial communities of legume samples collected from California, USA - M. trunc garden sep15 | ecosystem: Host-associated > Plants > Roots > Nodule | place: USA: California...
AAAAAAAAAAAAAAAAAAAAAGCAATAGAAAGGAAATTGAACGGAGCAAGCAAAAAAAAAAAGAATAATAATCTAAAATGAAACTCCTAAAAAAAAAAAAAACTAATATGGAAGTTTACATCATTCTTCACATATTGAAACTTTTTGGTGGCAGGCTGCCCAATTATTAAAAAGAAAAAAAAAAGGAAAAAAAAGAAACACGTTTATTCATAGAAAATATGGACGTAAATTAAAGAGTTGTGGGAGTTCATTTGCCTGTCGCTAACCATAGTTCACAAGCTGGACCCGGAATCATTGTTCAAATAAAATAAATATTTATATAAAACAGAGATATAGAAATGGGAAAAAAATATCTACCAATATAATGATAAAGAAAAATGGAAATGTGACGATTATTATACTTCCCTCGTTGTCCCAAATGACAAAATCACACCTAACATCCCGCTAAATTCTCCGGAGAATGCAGAATCAGTTGAGAAGAAGTAATTATGAAAAGTTAAATACAATGGAAAATATTTAATGAGAAGTGTCGGTTAAACATACACGTTCAGTTAGCAGATTAGGAGGTTGCTTGTAGCAAGAGGTAATAGATATATAACTGAATGGATCATCGTCAAAATGCTCGTTTCGTACTAGTTGCAAATTATTCAAATAAGTATTAGACATATGTATTTGACGGTTCACATTTTATCACATGTACAAAATTGAATTGATGTATGTATTTTCATTCGAAACAAATTATGTTGTAATTTTAATGTATCAAATATTATGTCAACGCACATACTAAATATTTTAGATAAATTTAGTATGAGTGTTAGGCAGAGGATCTGATGCAAAATCATCTTAATGATAATAGTTTTGTTCTTCTCGAGTATTTTCTACCTCGCTAAATAGACGGGTCATTTGGTTAAACATTATATATTTCATTACCACTACTCCTACTCATTCTCATGGTAATGTGAGCGTCTGAATAATAATTACAGATGCCACCCCCACCTCTACAGCAACAAAGTGTTATCCAACTCGGCCAATCTCTTCAGTCCATCCTGGATCGGGGGGTAAATGTTACCCTTAATATCCTTCTTAAACTCCTTCAATGTTCCAATTAATATGTACCACTGGATTACACCTGAAATAAAATTTTGTACAGTCTAAATCATTCACATAGTAATGATATGCGTAACGAAATGATTTAAGCTTAAATGGTTAATGGACAATTGTTTGATAAACCTTGAGTTCAAATTCTAGTTGAAATAATTTTTTATCAGATTTTACTTATCTTTGAGCTGAACTCTAGATTATGGTAACGATTTCCTAAAAATTGAAGATTAAGAAAAAAAAGAATGTAATTATATGTGTGATTTGAAGACATATGGAGTTAAAAATGATACATTTATATTGATACGAATGTTATTTTTATCGACGAATTTTACACACTCATGCAAACTAAATTGTAGAGAAGAATATAGAAAATGAGTGTATATGTTGCCAAAATGGATACTGAGGTAACCACCGTAACATTTTGAAGGTAAAAAAATTCCGTATAGGAAAGTTAGAGGAGTCACAAGAGCACCCTGACCCTTTAGAATAGGAAGGAGGCAATGAAATGGTTACACAAGTGTATTAGCACCTTGTATGAGCTGTAATGCTTTAAACCACTTGGTGGGTGACACATCAGAAAGAAGGTTGGTGGGCCCAACGTAATTTTGTGTATTGTAACTAGTAATGGCACGAGTTACCCCATGAGAAGGGTGTATGTTGAAATGGTTTAAACCAGATGAGGTAAAAGAGTGTAATAGGGTAAAAAAGTGTATTTGGATAAAGTGAATGGCGTTTGGGATGAACAACTGGAAAGTAGGTTAGTGTTCAAAAAATAAATATTAAAAGGTTCAATGAAACTTCGCATTTTCGTTTGCAACTTGACCATGCTCAACTAGTATGTACTTTTTGAGCACTATAAATACACTCTCATTCTATACATATCGACTCGTGGAACTTAGAGAGAGAAAGAAAGAGAGCTTTTGAGATAGCTTGAATTGAGGGTTTTCACTTTGAGATAGAGAGATAGTGTTTGTGTGACACATATTTTTAACTATTCCAAAATTTACAAATAGTTTTACTATATTCAAGAAGAAATGGCCATGACTCGTGAATCTTGGGCTTTTGTTTTCGGCATTATAGGTAGAATATACCAACCAGCTCTAGCCATAATCCATGCATATATTATTGCTTTTCAATTTTTCTATCACTCCAAACCCTCATTTATATCATCATTTTCTTCTTCTCCTTATTCATCAATATCATCTTCTAGTTTCTTTTTATAAGCGTTTTTTTTCTTCATCTAGTGTGTTATGCTTGTTTGGATCATACATCAAATTGATACCTAAAATTTAACGTTAGCTTTTGTTGTCCAAATGTTCTTCTATAGAGTAAAATTTTAATTAGCTATAGAGCATGGTGATTGGAACCGTATTAACATGCAGATTGCATGGCGATATGGCATATTTTTATTTCCAACTTAAATGCTATAGTAAACAATATAAGTGTTTTCTCAATATATGTCAAAAAAAAAAATGTTTTTCTCAATAAACTATTTTTTTAGCTCATAAAATCTTAGTACAGATATTGAAAAAATCAAATATATATGTAGGCTGAAATAAAAGTAGTCATTTGTTAACAAGTGCTGATGGATATTTCTTTTTTGTCTTCTTGTCATTGTTTTTACAGGCAACATCATTTCCTTTGCGGTGTTCCTCTCACCATTGTAAGTAACCATTTTGTTTTCTTGTAAATTAATTAAACAAAGTTGAAGTAATAATTTCCTAAACGTATATATGTATATTTGTATATTTGCAGGCCAACTTTTTACGTAATCTTCAAGAAGAAATCTGCTGAAGGATTTCAGGCACTTCCTTATGTTGTGGCACTTTTCAGTGCAATGCTTTGGATCTACTATGCATTTGTCAAAAGAGAATCTGCTCTTCTTCTCATCACCATTAACACTTTTGGAATTGTTGTTGAATCAGCTTACATTATAATGTTCCTAATTTATGCCCCAAAGAAACAAAGGGTATATATATTTCTTTTAATCTCATACATAAGTTTACACTACTTTTAAATATTTTTTCCAAAAAAAAATTTACTATAAATTTTGAAATTGTACTAATTAATTTGTTTTTGTTTTTTCATTTCTCACAGCTTTCAACCATAAAACTACTTCTCTTGCTGAATGTGTTTGGGTTTGGAGCCATGCTTCTATCAACTCTCTACCTCTCAAAGGGTGCAAAACGTCTTGCTATCATTGGATGGATTTGCCTTGTTTTCAACATAAGTGTATTTGCTGCACCTCTCTTCGTCATTGTAAGTATTATAAATTTATATACTAATTATTTTGAATTATATATTTAAATTTACTTTTTTCCCAATTAAATGAGCAAGTAATAATTAAATAAATAATAATTATGATCATTTCCTTCCATGCAGAGCAAAGTCATAAGGTCAAGGAGCGTTGAATACATGCCATTTTTCTTATCCTTCTTTTTAACCATCAATGCTGTTATGTGGTTCTTCTATGGCCTTCTCCTCAGGGATTACTATGTTGCTGTAAGTCAATATTCATAATTCACTTTCCCATTTGTTTGTATGGAAGATATTAGATATCCCTTTTAACTTTATATTTGATAATGTTTAAATAATTTTAGAAAGAATAAATTAAGTTTTCTGTGCTTCATTAATGTGGAGTTTCCATGAAAAGAAACATCTAAGTGCTATATGGACCCCTACCAATTTTATTAAGTACGTTAACAATATAATTAGAAAACTTTACATATAGGACAAGTTATTAATTAATTGATTCTTTTCTTCTTTTGAATAAACAAAAGTATTTAATATATGAGAACTTAATTAATGTTTGCATTTTTGGATGATATGCAGCTACCAAACACACTTGGATTTGTGTTCGGAATAATTCAGATGGTGGTGTATTTGATATATAGAAATGCTACACCAGTGGTAGAGGCACCAATGAAGGGTCAAGAGTTGAGTGGTGGTCATATAATTGATGTTGTGAAGATTGGAACCGACCCCAATCGTGCAGGTGGAGGTGCTGGTAGCAAAGTCTGATTTTACCAATTGAGTACAATGTGATAAAAACAAGGATCCATGACCAGGAAAATAAAAATTGAAAAAAAAAATCTTAACCTAAACTTTCAATTTCATATAATATTGTAAAATGCAAGAAGGGTGTTTAGCCTCTGGTATAAGTATTTAGTTTTATTATTAATGTAAAGGTGTGTGATTTAAATTCGGTGTAATTGGCAAAAATGGTCATATAAGCAAGCTATATAGCAATATTCCTAAGCTTTGGCCATGTATCACTCCCATAATTGTACTACTACGTGTAACGTAGCATATTCTCTTCTCTTCTCTTAGTGTATCCCTCAGTCAAACTCATTTCAAGTTCACTTTTCCTTGTATACGTAATCGATGTTCCAGTATTAATGAAAACGAATTGTTTTAGTAATTTTGTCGTTGGGTACTATACAATGATTTACTTGATAGCTACACTTCTATTTGAATTTATAATTTTTTTTTGTTGAACACTTGAATTTATAATTTAATCATAGCTCTATACGACAAATTATTACTATGGCAAGTAGCTCCTTTGGTAAGTTAAGGAACACCCGTAACAAATGAGATTTTTTTTTTATTTTTTTATGTAAGAAAAAAAACATAAAACAACTATGCATATCCCCAATTAGATTCAAACTTGCAATCCCAAGTAGGACAATCCGTATGTGCGCCTAACAAACGGTGAGTTAGAAGTTATGGAAAATATCACTTGGCTTATTAGTGTCAAATAATTGTATTTTTTTTTTTTAGAGGCCAAAGGCCTTCAAAAAATGTATTTTGAATGTCAATATAACACTACTCTTTTCAAAAACTTAAAGTAAAGATTTGAGTTACCTTATGTATGAATCAACTTAAAAAACATCGAAAAGAAGTTCATAATTCTTTTTTTTTAAAGGAGGTCGAAAGTTCTAACTCTGAAAATTAACATAACCATTTACTAATATATGTCTATTCACATATAAAAACTATGCCAATTGCTATAGTCATCAAATCATCTATAGTTAAATGTTTATCAAAAGTAAATCCATGATATATAAATGTGAAGGGATGGGTACTCTTTGCTTTTTCATGTGTCATATACAAAGGGACAGATAAGCCCTCCCTAAAAGTGCTTCATTTTAAAAACAATCAATGTTCATCTTGATAACGGCATCTTTCTAATAAGAAGAAAAAAAATAACGAACACTATATGATTAAAGGATACTAATCTAATCTACCTAGTCAAATCCCATTCCATCACAAAAGGGAAAGTGTTAAAAGCAATGCCATTATGCCAATAATTAGAAATTAATTAAATATAGAACATCTAGATTAGAACGCAATACAATGAAGATTGACTCTTAATTAAAATTTACTTACGAGCGTTTGCTCAAAATATCAACCATTTGAGACATATAAGCCAAAGTCAAAAACAGAATAAAAGTGCTGAAACGTGAAAGTGAATTGCTTAATGCCAAGGGAACCCACATGTTTATTTGTCTTTTCTTTCATCCCTTGAATTTTTTATTATAAAAAAACACTTTTTTCTCCTTTTTCACTATACCAGTACCAGGTAGAATAGTTTGTTCTAACTGAAGTAGTAACCGTTACGATAGTGATTTGTCATTTGCGTAATTAGGTAATCGTACGTGTCCTATAGATTAATTAGGTTTTTGGTAGGAAGGTACACATTTTATAATTGCACATTTTTTAATCAATATGATATTAAAAACTGTCAAAAAATAAATAAATCACTATGATAAAATGGAATTGTTCTCCGTTAAGATTGGCTTGATATTTTGTATGATATTATTATATACATAATTCCTTGCAAGGTATTTTTATATGAAATAAAATGAAACCCCACCACTTCATATTTTGTGGTAGCCTCAATTGCAAGGTAGACAGATCGTAGGTCTTAAAATAAAAGGTACATACTACTATAAAAAGAGCAAAATGACGACAAAAGTTAGCTAGGATTTGTATATATTTTATTTTATTATTTAATTCGCTTATCTTTTTATCAATTCTTCCACGGGGGGAAGAAAAAAAAAAAAAGCTTGATCAACCTTTTATGTATGTGTTGTTAATTCGTTTTGTGCTTTTAATCAAATGTCGCGTTCTGATGTAGAGACGAAAATTATGGATGATTTGTTTCAAATGGTTCAATTTTTTTGATTTATTTAAGTTATTTATTTTTGGAAGATAACCACAATTAATAAAGGGAAATGGTAGGCGGAGGAAAATGCACTAACTAAAAAACGCAATATTGTGAAAGAAATGGGCCAACGCACCATAGGCATTATAGGATGAGTATGCGTCTCAAGATAAGTATTTGAAGGCTTTACGCAAATAAGTGATCCAAAGGGTTGTTCTAAAAGTTGCCTATGATTGTGTTGAAAGATAACATTACCATGCATGCACAATACTTGGTTGGCTTGTTCCCATGTTAATTCAATCCTACAACGGATGTGCCACCATGCATATAGCTAGGTAGATGTAGATAAGGGGTGATGTAATAAACCACTTGTTAGGGTGTACCTTTAAATACCTCACTTTGATTAATTATTTAATTCATCAATTAAATGATTCGATATTAATAATTTGGACTATATATTATATGGATACAATAGCAACAACAACCAAGTTTTATCCCACTAAGTGAAGTCGACTATATATTATATAGACGATTCAAAATATATGGATGATCCAAGATGAGTTGATATGTTCTCGGTTAGCCCATCGGGAGGTCACTTGCCATCATCAAATGAATTACATTATACATAAGGGCTTAACCCTAGCCACCACCTTTATCAAATAGAGGATAATAATATTCCAACACTATTTTCTCTTCTCCAAAGACAAATACGGATTCAAAGATACACATCATTAATTATTCTTATATATTTACTTAATTACACATACAAATAATCTAAGTTGTCATGTGAAAAAACTAAGTTAAGAGTTAGAAGATGCTCATATAGTCAACTGATGGATTGGTCGAACTATGGATAGGTGAATACAAAGGATTACGAAGGCCGTGGTGTGTTAGAATTGATCAAAGGCATGAGGAATTGAAAATGATTTGTCCTCAAAGACTCATGTTCATGTTTTTAGCTCGAAGTAATAGAAATGATTATATTATGCGAAGCATGATCAGAGGGATAGTGTTGCATAGACTAGATACTAGAAACCACCGTAAAATAACGGAAACAAGGTCAAGCGTGGGGTCCCACACACACACACACCTAACAACGGTAAAAAAAACACATTGTTATGCTAGTTTAGTCGAATAACGACAGTCAGACTAGTCTTTGTAAGCCACATTCATAGCCAATAAAATTATGTGGTCTAACACATTATCAATAAATATCGGTATAAATTCCATTTTAGACCTACTTAATCAGTAAAACTTTATTTTTTACTCACAATTTACCTTTTATCTATATGTTTTTCATTTTAATTGTGTTTTTCTTAATTAAGTAGTTCTCGAAAACCCCAAAAGTATGTACTTAACAGCAAACTCTTTAGATACGTTAAGTAGCTCACAGTTGAGGGACAAAGTTATTTTCTTGATATAATCGCTTAAAGAAAAATATACTACTATTAAGAGCTATTAGTTGAATCTTCAACTAACTTTCAAGTTTGACAACAATATCTATTGGAAAAATTTAAAATTACTAGGAAAAACAAAGACTAGAAAAATAAAATTGTTCATCAAAGTTGGTATCTCTAACACTTAGCGATGAAATTAGAGACGGTTTTTTTTTTATCCTTTTTTCATCTCTAAATTTTCGTTGATATTCCAACTCTTTCTAATAGTATATATTGTATCGACTTATGCGGAGTCGGCTCAAAGGTAAAGTCATTAAGACAATACTAAGGATTAATAGAAACACTTACAACCTTTCGACTCGATTGAGATATCATACACAAAATGCAGCTTCATCTTACTTTTATTCAATTTTGTATCCATAAAATCATTAGAATAATATTAAAATCTTTCACTCTCCTAAAACCCCAATAGAGTATTTGTCAACTTGTATCCATATCAAACTCTGTCTGCTTAATTAAATCGCGCTTTATATCAATGTCAATCAAATGATCAATGTTTATTACATGGCCATGGGGGGTGCCAATTTCGACCACCTAGATATGATTCCCCATTTCTTTGCTTTTTTATACATACGTACTTTTCAGTGGCTAACATCAAATGTATTAGCCAATGATTGCCCCATAATGGTGTCCTTGATATATGTATGATTTGGTTATATTATATAGTTGATTTGATTTATCGGAGCTGGTGATGTACCTTGTGTCATGCATCAACTTTGTGGTGGACCTTGCTTAGCTCATTCTTTAATTCAATCATATCTTACTCTTCCTACTTTTCATTGTCTTTTCCCCGTTAATAACGATTAATCGTCAGTTCAGTTGCCAATTGCCAAAAATTTATCTTAATACGTGTACTTTTCAACTCTATCATTTTGTGCCACATCACTCATTGAAGATTTTGTGTTCCCATCCTGGTCTTTGATTTATTACCATAATAGTGCAATTGAATCCGCAAATTATTAGAGTGATACTGACTAGTACGTATAATATTGTGCGTACCCGCAACCATAAGTTAAATTGGTGGTGAAAATTTAGATTGAGGAAATTAAATTTGCTAATTTGTATTTTCTTATCAGTGCGGTTTTTAACTACATTTTTTTGTTTATACTTTCCATAATCAAGGGCATAATTAGGCGAGCTCTTCAACCCTTCTTAATTAGAAGGTGAAAAGAGTTTTCACCGAGTACGGTTTTTGCTTTATTGAAGCAAAATGTGTATGAGTTACAAAGATACGGCGTAGACTTGTAAAGACCGTTTTTCAATAGTGTAAGAAATTTGAACTAAGTTCTTTTAAAAAAAGAAGCATTAATTAGAGATATTATAATTTTGCCACTAATTTTAGTGATTGAGAAATTATATCAAAATTTTAATCACAATATAACTTTTTAATAGTGTAACTGAAAGGTGGATTTTCCAAGTCACATTGAGCACCAAACCCTTCGATATTTCCTTACCTTCAGCCTCAAAGGATACAAACACCAAAAACAAATTGTCCAAATCAGCTGGCATGCATGATAGCCATTAGCCACTACCCAAGCCATATTAATCAAGTAATTGTATGCTAAAAAACGTACCCAGAAAAAGTGACACCTAACACTAGATAGAGTTACTGAGCCCCTGAACATTACCCTTCTCTAAGTAATTATTAGTCAAGGAGAGTAGGATCCTTTGCCAAAATAGCTTCCATGAGAAGGCAAACTACCTTATTTAGAATTAGAATATAGACCCGTTGAATAACATGCACCATAATATCTTTTGCAGATAAATCTAGCGGAGCAATGAATTTGAGAGATAAAAGTATGACTTTTTAGTTGATTGCAAGACAAATTTGTTAGCTGGAATCAAAGTTTGGACTTCATTTTTAGTACTCCTTTCAACATCTTGACTATATTATTAATATCAGTTAGCTACATATACTAACGAATAAAAATTATGATCTAACTGAGAACATACTTCCATATATTATTGCCCTCCCAAAAAATGGCAAACACGAAAGGGTTAATGAAAGTATTTGATCCCTCCAACCTCACTCGCGAGTCGAGTTGAGGGCAGATTTTTTTATAAAAAAAAAAAAAGATATATACCTATATTGAATAAGTGCTCAATCAAATTGCTTGCCGAATACCTAGTACAAGTGTACAACCTTATTAAATGATATAAGCTGAATGCGTACGTTGTCCTTCATGTCAGACTTTACATAACATTTTATCATGATTATGTTGTATAACATCGTCACGTAATTAACAAGATGCAATATTTGTTACTTGACTAGAAACTCTAATTGAGCTTCCTCTTTAAAAAATGGTCCATAGTTTAGAGTGGAGACAACTGTTACAACATGCCTTAATGAACTTGACTTGCATAATTTGCATGTTATAAATTAATCACTCACACCAATTATGTCGGCAAATACAAAGCATTCACGTTTTAATCAACAATAGGTCTTGTTTGACTAGAAAAAGTTAACACACAAATGCACTACGAAAACATTATGTATAGTCTCTTCAAATGGAAATTTAACATCTAATCACTCTCTTCTATACAATTCCACCACACAAAATAAATATAAAAGCAACTACGTTTCAAAAATAAAATAAAAAGCAACCACAAAACTAAAGGATATTAGGGGAAAAGAAGAATAAGGACCATTTTGTTCTGTATCCCATGAATATTTGAACAGAGATATTAGTGAACAAAATGAGTTGGCTCAGCCAGCAATGATCAATTCAAAACACTCCACTTGTAAGACAGGGTTTGATTGTCACTTCTTAGTAAAAGAATTAAGGTGGGAGTGCCATGCTCATTGGATCAAATTGCAAAAGAGGGTCGGGTTTGTAGAGTCGGTAGAGAGAAATACATATTTGGTCACAAACATAAATAACAAATAATAGACACACATATAAATTGAAAAGATTAAAAGAGAAAATAATTGAATGATTTGATTAATATATATCTTTCTCATTTATATTTCTCTATGTGAGTGTGCCCAAATAATAAGACTTTCTCGTCGATATAAGTTAGGTCAAATGCATCTAAATGTCCTTTAAGTTTTTCATTTTTCCCAAAGTGGTCCTTTAAGTTTTAAAAGTCTCAAACAAGTCCTTTTAGTTTTTGAATCGTTTCAAACAAGTCCTGTTGTAGATAACATAGTTGGTAATTGCTTCCTTGAACTCATCTTTTGTACCAAATTTGGCTCCTAACACCCACTTAAAATTAGTCATCTTTTTAGGCATGGCAAATGGTGGATAATGCTCTTTGTTGCTATCATCTGAATCATCATCATCATCCTCTAAAAGGACTTGT
>Ga0099826_10003191_pt1 | contig 11027 bp, 9 predicted proteins | sample Mtrugardesep15_FD_76830 | JGI IMG/M metagenome (GOLD analysis project Ga0099826, IMG submission 76830) | Root nodule microbial communities of legume samples collected from California, USA - M. trunc garden sep15 | ecosystem: Host-associated > Plants > Roots > Nodule | place: USA: California...
GAAATTAGACCCTTTACAATCACAGAAACGGTGCCACAACTGGAGAAAATCCAAATTCAATACAAAGTCTACCCCTTTGTTTATGTTGAAGTAGATACACTTATTCACATTTGAGCTATGTTACAAGCTACTGAGATCCCAAATAATAAATGACTGTATTTTCTCACTTCCATAAAGTAACTAAACAAGCTTTATTAGACAAACAAACATTCAAACTTCTTTTTTGAAGGAAAAAACGTTTAAACATTGACCAAAGAAAAAAAAAAGTAGAAACTGTAATTGTTTTTTGTGAGAGGCTCTTTAGTTATCATTATGCTGAATTGGGTGCAACTCCTGGATGCACCTTATTCTTACCAATAGTACTTGAACTTGAACTTGCATGCACCTTTCTATTTTGATTATCACCACTTACCTCTCCCTTTCTTACTCTTTCCTCTTCCATTATTTTCATCTTTTCCTTCAGCCTCTTCTGCATAACAAAAATTTCAGCTGAACGTGCACCAATTGAAGACATGTTATATTAATTATTTGACTAATAATTAGACTGAATATAATTGAACTAGTTATGAAATGTGATCTGCCAAACTAGTGTTCCCAAAGATGGAATTTATAGGAGTTGGGATTGGAAGTAGATACTGTAGTGATCAGTATGTGGAACATGCAACACGTTAATTAATGTTACTATTTAATGTTGATATGGTTTGTGGTTTTGCTTTACAACCATGCATGCATTGGTGTTTTATTTAATTAATTGAGCAAAAAAATAATATAATGTCTTGTTCCCCTAGTGCCATAGTATCTTATGGTCATGGAAATTAAAATTTGGTTTGTGCGTGCAGCATCATGTGTTCAAACCGTTAACTAAATATATGTTTCAGTTTGTATTACACTCAAACACGTATACACCACACAAATATATACATTAATATGGTGACCGGTTTAGAGCACAGAAGAAGTGGATGTTAATACAATTATATTAAATGACTGAAGTGGGCTTCATGGTTAACTAAAGGTGTTAATTGCTATCTTAACATATAAATTAAATCATCAATTGATATTATTGATGCTAAGATGACAAGCCAGCTTTGATTCCTTGAGCGGGAGGAGTGGCATTGCAGGCTCGGATATACTATGTTGCTTGCTGCTTATTAAATTGTTGGCTTAATTATATTTTTGGCCTCCTAATTCTTTTAAAGTTGTGATTTTGACCCCTTAAAAAAACAACTCTTTTTAGGCCTCCTAAGTTTACTTTATGTTGTAATTTTGGTGCCCTTACCCAATTTTGACCCAGTCAATGCTGACATAGACGCCATGTGTGTAATGTTTTAATTATTTTTGTATTTTTTGAATATTTTATTTATTTTGTAATTAAAAAATAAAAAATAAATAAATTTTTTTATTTTTGTAATCAAAAAATAAAAATTGTAATTATTTTTTTTATTTGTAATAAAAAAAATTAAAAATTATTTTTTTATATTTTTGTAATTAAAAAAACAATTTTTTTTAATTACAAAAATATTTTTTATTTAAAAAAAAAATTACACACGTGACGCCCACTTGTCTGTTGACTTAGTCAAAATTGGCGTGGGGGGCCAAAATTGCATCAGAAAGTAAACTTAGGGGACCTGGAAAAAGTTGTTTTTTTTAGGGAGTCAAAATCATAATTTTTGAAAACTTAGGGAGTCAAAAGTGTAATTAAACCTAAATTGTTTGCGATATAATTATTCCCTCTTCTATGCTTGGTTTAAAAAAGATGATATTGTGTGAAACTTTAACACTTATATACTAACTAAACTAATATATTTTGCATGATGCAAAAAATACATTCACATGTTATACTATCTTTGTGACCATCAAATTCGTAATTTAGGTACATTCACATGCATGCAAGGCGGATGCATGATTGATATGAATGAGATTAATTTATCACTGTATAATGTATATATTAACCAAAGCTAGTACTTATAAGTTTTCTTTGGGCATTGAATTTGCAGCCAAACATTGTTTCTACTCAGTTTCGTGTCCACTAGGGTCAAGATATTGTTTCTACAGAAAAAGTATGGGTCCTTTAGTTTCCTTGTCTTATCTTAATTTTTTACATATCACTACGTACCCATTACATATATACACTGCCTCTAAACTAAAATTCAAGTCATTTTCTATGCTAATCGTCCATCTACTTTTAAACAAAAATTATATATGTACATCTCATTTTTTTACATTCATTAAACACATCATTTTATCTATATCTCTCTCCCATATCATCAATCTATTACATTTATTAAGTCACTTTTTTTTCCTCTTCTTCCTAGGTGTATATACCCCCAATAGAGTGTGCACAACATTTTCCATTTTTAAATTTAGAAACTATATCCGAGAAATTGCATGGGCCATTTGATTCTAACAGTAAAACCTTCTCATGTTGAGGATTCCTCAACAGCTTTCCTCTCAATTCCCCAATGATCCCATTGATAAATAAGCACGTGCATCTGAATAAATGTAAATAATCTTATTTGGAAGACCTCTCATTCAAAAACCGACTTGAATGTCAAAGTGTTAGGAGGTAGCTAGGTTAACATCTTTTTTTAGTGTAAACCGAGTATATATCATCCGCACGCAACTTGCGTATACTACTCCTTCGAACCTTGCAGGACCCAAATGTTTGGTAACTCTCTCTGAGTTTTAACGTTGTTGTATATATGCTTAAGACTGGATTCGAACCCAAGACATTGATTAAGCTATAGAAGAGACCCAAGTCATCTAATCTAAGCATTCTTGGGTGGCAGGTTAACTCCTTTGGTGAGCTCAATCTCTGTTTTACAGTGCGTCCAGCTGTTGATCCAAGACTGGTGTGATGGTTTTTCGGAGTGGCTTTGGTGTGAGTAGCGGATGATAGGTGTTTGAATTTTACTTCTGTGGCCATTTGCGATGGAGGTGTGAGGTTTTGGCTCAACTTTTGGTTTATGTCTGTTTGTGGGGGTTTAGCTTGGTTTTGGTGCTTGAGGTTTATTTTTTCATTGGTGTTTAAGATGTACTGTGTATGCATTTTCTTTTATGTGGTTCGCCTATATTTGCTTTGTAGTACTTTCTGTCTTATCGGTCTGTGTTTATCTTGTGCAGAGACTTGGTTATTAATAAATTTTAAAGTTAAAAAAAAAAATTATAATTTAAAGATGGGGTAGTAGTATGCATAGTGGAGACAGTCTACTTAATGACCACTAATTGTGGAATATGCTAATTTAGCTTTTGTATTACAATTAAAAAAAAATTTCAAAAGTTAAGCACTAATGGACTGATAGATTATCATAAAATAAAAAAGGAGTTGCATAATGGAATTTAGCCACCAATTATATGTTAGCAAAGCCTTGCAATGGCGAAACAATGGGTTTAATAGGAGAATAGGAGCTTATCTTTCAATCCGACATTATTGCATGGTAATTTATATTATCCTCCTTCATTTATTTTTATTCCATGACCATTATAAATAAATTCTACCACAATGGATATCCCTACTAGGTCAACTTATCTAAGATTTGATTGGACAGTATATATTTTATGTCATTTTCACACTAACGATCGGGAAGTCAAGTCAACTTAGGGTGTGCATAAACGATAAGACTTCGTCTATTGAAAAAAGAGTAATGTTAACCGGTGCTTCTGCGGCACTAGTTAAGAACCAAATATAGTACATCATTCGTTTTTAAATATAATTAAAATTGATTTTTTAGGTTCATTCATTTGATGATGTATGTGGTTTATAATATAAACCACATACATCATTAAATAAATAAACCTAAAAATTCAATTTTGTTTATATTTAAAAACGGAGAGAGTATGTATTTGCATTGGAAATTGTGTTGTCAATCCCTTAAAAGTTAATAAAATGTTTTTTAAAATTTAAAATTTTTTCTTTATGGTTTTCTTAACTAATGCCCCGGGGGCACTGGTTAACATGACCCTTGAAAAAAACTAGAGGTAAAAGATAATTTTGTATTGAAAAATAATTTTTTAAACTTTTAAAATATTTAATGTACAATTTTTTAGATTATATTTTTATATTTGTTTTTTTAACTTGTGCCTTAAAAAACAGCTTAACATTTTCAACAAAATAATACGAAGATATTGACTATTGATCTCTAAATTATTAATGGTCAAGAACAATAATATATTCATTACCATTGAAAATATGGAGAGCAATGGTTAAATTGTCCTTAAAACTTTTTTTAATAGAGATAATCCACTTAGGAACATAAGTCATGAAATAAACTGAGACCACATTAATAGTTTTGTCCTGGTCCCTAAAAATCCCTTAGTAAAAAAATTGGTTAATTTTTTAATCAATTTCAGTGCAATTTAAAAAATATGATAAATTGATAGATCATAGTATTTTTTAGGTGTCTAAGAGCATCTATATTCATGTCCTCCATATGGGTGGTATAAATGGATCTCACATAATATATTATATTATTTCACACTTTCCAATTATTTAAACCACTAAACTTCATTTTTTAAATATTCATATCATTCTTCTAAAATTTTAAAATAAGTCCCATCAAACATCACAATATCTCTGACATTTATATTTTATATTATTTTTTATCAAAGAAAATTGATAAGCTACCGTTGCAATACATTACCACGGTGCCAATTACACAATGCAATTGCGAAATGTGAGGACGCGGTAGTTTCCAGGTGATATTTACGCTCTAAATGGACTGGAATCGGGACAAAATTTAAATCAGTTTTGTCCCGGTCTCTAAAAACCATTTATACCATGGAGAATATATATGAAGGGAGACCATTAAAATTAAATGGTGTGATCTAATCTCATATTTTTGAAAGTATGATTTCATATGATATCTTTTTCAGGAGAATGGTATCGTATTTAAATTTTATTTTATTATATTAGTTTTTTTTATAATTTTTTATTATAATAGCTTAGATATGATAAAAATTGATGTAGTCTCGTAGACAATTAAATTATTAAAAAAATGACAATTTGTTTTTTTTTTACAAAAGAATGACAAATTTATTATTCAACACAAAATAAAAAATCTAAAATAATAATATATTAATAAAATATATTATTTATAAATATTTATTTAAGTAGGACTATTTTTTTTGGCAGAGCGTATGGTGATGTTTTAGTTAAATAGTCTTTTAATAAAACTTTGACTAAATTGAAGGGTCATGTTAACAAGTAATAAATGCCCTTAAGTAAAATATTTTTTTAGTATAGCTTATTGTGTGAAAAAAAATTATTGATCAATAATAATTTATCAGAAGTTTTTTTTTAGGGAATAATCTATCAGAAGTTGTGATGTGGTATTTCTTGAAAATCAAACAATTGAAGATTTTGATGAAGTTGACAAACTAACATCTAATATTGTTAGAAGTTACGTTGAGTGTCTAAAGCTCCTAATGAAACTTTAATTGATCGGAGGCATACATGTAGATGACAAAAATGTATCTAATAACCATACGTACCTCATCCAGTTGAAGAGGCTCCAAGTTTTTCAGATATAGCCTTCACATGAATATGTGATGATCAATGATAGTGGAGAGTCAAAGCACTAAAAAGATGTCATTCCAACCTTTGAATGTGAACACTGAACACACACACTTTAATTCAACCTCACACTATACATGATGAAAATATGACATTTGTTTGGAAACGGAAAAATATCACACTATTACTTTCTCTTCACTTTTAAATGTGATCGTGCCGGTTTTAAGATATTTGACGTTGAGTGAATCAATAAAATTATGCCTTTTAATTATCCGAATATAGGATGTTATTCTTGTATTTTTTTGTTGCAAAATATTCATTCATAATCAAACATTTACTATGTATATATGTCACAATTTTACTATGTACATTATTCAAACAATTTGCTATGAAAAAATTATTCAAACAATCTATTTTGACCATATTGTTTATTTTTTTTTAAAGAAGCTAAACAAACCCCATAAATTAAAGTTGGGAAAGAATCAAACATGAGACCTTAAAAAGAAGTATACTCTAAGGTTGACAAATGTTGTCTGATTTATCTCAATAAATTTTTTTAAAATGTCAATTTAATTTTTTTTTATCATTGATAATTAAAGTTATCGATGATTTAAGTTATTCATTGGTATGTTTAAAGTGGTATGGGGTATGTATTTAGGAAGAGTAACTTATTCATTGGTTTATTCATTTTTCAAAGTGGAGCACTGGATGCAAATTGCAGGCACAATTTCTTTTAAATATTGTTTTTGTCTTTTTCAAGGTTTTTAAAAATTATGATTTTTGTTTGTGTTAGTACTATCATGGTACCCCTGCAACCCTCCTACATTTAAAAAAGTATTTTGAAATTCTAAAAATTTAACTATTGAAATAGCGTCATGAATAATATGATCCTCGATGTTTCGTTTTTCTTAGTCAAAGTTGGCCATCAGTAAAGAGCACGTATTCTTCCTAAATAAATACCGTCCACTTCCTTTGACTGGCTACACTATTGACTAAACTAGTATACAATATTTGCCTACTTCACAATTTGGTTCAACAGCCATCGTACTTTAACAAATATTTTCTAAAAGGCCATTGTCTTTATCTTATAATTTAAAAACCTATACATATATTTATATGACGATATATATGGTTGAATATTTGCATGTATATGGAATATTTTTCCCGTGTAATGATTAAACTCGTATTATATACTATACTACTTACCCCATAAAAAATCATATTAATTATATTATATACTACCATAAACCAACGTGTGTTTCAGTTTTTTAATTATAGTGGGGATGCATGAACCGTGCATATTACATTTATTAGAAATATTCCAAAGTTAATTATGAGGAAAAAAAGGAAATTTGGTAATTATATAAATCAACGCAATTGGTAGTTGTTGTACATTTCGAAGCAGCCAGGACAAAACATCATTTTCTTTAGTTTTCCATCCACTTTACTACATATATATATAGTACATTGTTAGGCTGCACCTACACACATGATATGTTAGATTATATATATATATATATATATTATTATATCATATAATATATAAAGATTGAATTTGAGATCTCTCATATTAGGCATAGCTACCATGACAGTTGATATCTCCAAGGTCTTCCAAAAACTTTGCAACAAAATTGCAGTCTTACTAATATTCGTGTTAGTAGAACTTATAATCTTCATTTGGAAACTAACATCAGATACACAATCAATCACAACTCGCCAATACATCAAATTCATCGAAGAAAAGAACCCTACGATTCGGTACAACAAAAAGTTGAATTCGCACGGGGATTGTAGCGTGTGCTTATCGGAATTCAAAGAAGGAGAGAAAGTTCGGAGGTTGAAATGCAAACACACATTTCATAAGGATTGTTTGGATAAATGGTTGCAAGATTATTTTGCTACATGTCCACTTTGTAGGGAACAAGTTTTACCAGATAATGTTGTGTTAAAACATCGTCAGCAACGAAATCAACAGAGTCATATTGAAGGGAATGATGAAAATCTTCCCTATGTGTTGTTCTTGTTACGTGGTGGTAATACCAGTCACTTACGTAGATATGTCTGAAATTCAAATTTGTCTCTGATTAAGATTTACGTAGCTAGCTAGTTAGCTAAAAAAATTGTTAGTTTTCTTTCTACTACTAGTTTTATTGTTCTTCCTATTTCTGGGTTCAATTCCCTATTCTTTTTGTAAATATATAGGATGATGATACAATATATCTTTATTTAATTAATTAAGGAACATTATTTTGTACAACTTTTATCAGGGTTTTACTATTTAGTGTTGAATAAAATTTTCATGTTTATTTGATCATTTATTTTGACTGTCTTACTCTTTTCCCTTGCAATTGACATTTTTTTCTTCTCAAACAAACGAGAATTGAATTTGAATTCTTTTTGAGGAGAAAGTTGTGTTGTAAACACAACCATTTTGTTACAACGTTTAGACAATAAAAAAAAATATTTTAAGAGTGGTTCCAAAATAATTGTATAAATATTGTTGTTATGGAAGCAACGTGTTCTTTTCTCCTATCCAAGATTATGTTCCCGTTTTAATTCATGGTCTGATATGGAAAGATACATCGGTGGTTCTTTTATTGATCCTTAGTTTTTAAGGAATTTTTGTTGGAAACTGGGACCATCATGGTACATGCTCATTTTGAATACGATTGAAAGAGTGGTGTGAGATTTGCGCTGTGTCACTATAATTTTCTCACATCTACTGTTTCTTTAAAGCCAAGCAAGATTTTACTATGATGATAAGGTATCAGTGGTACCACCCAAATGAATTACAAAGCTCAATGAAAATGTTTGAGGCACCAATCACCCAAACTCCACTTACAACCACTCCAATAACCTTTACTTTTGACAATGAGCTATTACTACTACTCATAACCAAACTGCACCAACAAAATGCTCACTGCTGCTAATAAACCAATCACAATTGATGATGAAAAAGCTTGGATTAAATAAGCACAAATGAATTTGATATTGAGATAATGAAGTAAAAAAGCACACATAGAACACACAAAAACAATCCTTAATTCACAATTCAAGCCCAACCAGTGATGCAGATTGATTAACACCGATTCGACAATGAACAACAAAAATGCCTATGATGATGAACTAGCAATATGTGAAATAACAAAGCCAAGCACCAGCTCCCACTTCGATGCAACATTTTCTACCTTTTTTTCCGATATCAAGGCTCCCCCATCATGCAAATGCAATCTTTATTCCCAAACATTCTAGGGGGTTTAAAGACTGTAGATGAACTTCTGCAGCTTGTTAGATAACCATTTCCATGACAGTAATTTAATTTCTTCAAACCAAGTCTCCGTCGATCCATTTTTGTCACATTTACTGTTATTTTAAACATACACTAAAGAGCCGTGGTTTGAATTCATCACAGATCACACATGATGTTAGGTTGTCATTATATGAAAGGTTTTATCAGCAATTTAATACCTCATACTTCATCCTGTACAAAATTTAAGTAAAAGTGAGTAAGAGAAAAATTGATGTATTTGAACTAAATTTTAAACCAAATACATCAATTTTTATTTGACACACTTTTGTTTATATTTTGAAATGGATGGAGTTAAACTTTTTTTTTTATAATAGTATTACATTGAACTTTGAAAATGATGAATAAAAAATATAATCAAATATTATTTTCTTTTATAAAAAACGTCAATTAAAAATGAATAGAAGGATCATCAATCTGAATGTAGCCAGAGTTCCGCTTTAGTCTGGGTTACTTACAGAGGAAATTGTCTTTTTTATAATCTTCGAGAGAATATTTTTTACAAAGGTGTTCCATAGTCAATGAACTAATGTTGAACAATCAATTTAGTGTATCTTAGTGTTGTGTCTGAATGCCCTTGACGTGTGTTTGGAACAGTCGAATCAAGCTTACTGTAAAATTGTGTTCCTTGTTTCAATCCATGTAAATCAATATTAGGTCAAAGCTATGATTCAGAACATTCACAGCAACCTTTATTCGATCGTGAATTTCAATTTTGTTTTCATGAGTAAATAGTACCACCGAATGAAATTGGTTGGAAGATTTTCTATTTTACTCAATTTTCATGAGTATTGTATACGGCCGCAATTTTGTTGTTAAATACTTTCATTAGCAAGAGTATCAAAGTTTAAATAAAGCAACAAACAGTGAAGAAAACAACACTGGCCTGGCAGCACCAATATATCAAGGATAAGTGGTGGCAATGATATACCTGTAATATGTTATTCAGCATTCAAAGATCCTCTTCAATTTTCTTTACATTAGTATACAGATCAGAAATTAACAAATTTCCATGTATCAGAAATTCAGCACAAGTGTAAAACTGTAATCAAACTGAATTGAGCGGCTATTAATTAACACTTATCAATCAACTTCAGATCTTCACGAAAAGGACAGCTTACGAAAACAAAGGAAGGGCGAGTCTACTTCTACGGTCATTCTCGTCATAAAAGAGATGATGACTCATTCAAACTCATAAGAGGCCCAATGTTTTCAATTGTTGAACATGCTCAGTTGGGAGGGCTGGGGGAGACCAATCAGACCCTGTCATCTCTCCATCGACATCTTCAACAACATACTCCTATGATGAGAAGTAACAACAGTTTTAAAATCAACAATTCAAGACAATGGAAGAATATTTCAGGGCACCATGCAATTATTATTAAGGATAACTTGTCTCAAAACGTCTGTAATGCTCATTGTTATGCCAAAAGATGCATTCACTGGTTTATCATCGATAACTGCGCTCCCATGACTAAATTGTACCACAAGAAGAAATGGAAGAGCAATAGGGGAATGCACACTCATGTACTCATGAGGGGGATGTCACCAAGGATCAACTTTGGTAGTTGGTATCTAACAAACTTGCATATGCAGCAGATGGGACAGAATTGTTTCGGATAGTATGCGGAATAAGGGGAAATTTGGGGGACGAAATGAGGTACGGATGGGCTGAGTGAGAGTTTGGCTAGGAGATAGCAGAACACTCAGGTCAGCTATATCTGAATATTAATAATATCAGCGACAGGGAGGCTTAATAAGTGAGTTTGTGCTGTACAGTGAAACAGCCCCATATAGAACAATGCATGTGACCTAGAGTTACGCTAGTAGCTGAAATACATTTACTTTAGCAAAAACCATCAGAAAAATCCTTTCAATCGAGATTTGAAGTAAATGCAAGTGTCTAAACAAGTCAGTTACAAAAGCAGAAAAGTTTTTGATTGAGATTCTTGGCTCTACGTTACTAATTATATAGGATTTAAATTCTACATAAACAAAGTGACGGATAAATGGGCTAATTGCATAAATGCATTAGGTATGAAGTTTTATTTATCAGCTGAGTTGCAGCAAGAACTAACTAACCCACAATTGTTATGCGCCAAAGACACAGTAAATGAGAAAGTAAACCAAACACACCTTTGTTAACATCCTTTTAGCAAGTATGTGATAGTGACGTTGCCATATCCGTTGACCCACCATAGTTGCCACCAA
>Ga0099826_10003192_pt1 | contig 11027 bp, 4 predicted proteins | sample Mtrugardesep15_FD_76830 | JGI IMG/M metagenome (GOLD analysis project Ga0099826, IMG submission 76830) | Root nodule microbial communities of legume samples collected from California, USA - M. trunc garden sep15 | ecosystem: Host-associated > Plants > Roots > Nodule | place: USA: California...
CATAACAGTACCAGCAGGGTAAACATCTGCAGCAGCAAGATTCATACATTTTATTGAATTCAAGAAAGACTAAATGGAAGTAGTAAACTATTATCAGAAAACGGGACGAAAAATTTAAGTAAAGTTAAATCTTCCATATGAAAACACAAAAAGAAAACTGTTGTTTTCATGTTCTCTATTTGGAAATTACATGCAGGTTAAAACATAGAGATGGTTTAGAATGTCTTTCTCAAACGGATGGAGAATAGTCTTCTTAGCATGATTTGGAAGATCTAGCAGACATTTGATAACAATCAAAAAGATCAAAATTTATACTCCCTCCGTCTCATGATTTGGAAGGACTGCAAGTCACTAAATTTTTGGCCGTTTCAAGAAACTCTTTAATATTTTTGAGTATGTATGAAAAATGATAAATTTACCAATTGCTTCAACTAGAAGCAGAACCATCTTTCCAGTGTGAACTCCTTTGACACAACTTGTCCAATAGACTTTGTATGCTTCAACAATATAAACACAACCCTAAAATGATCAAGAGAATATATCCAGTCAAATATGTATACAGTTTAATTAAGCTTGTATAGCATAAACGCTTATAAATTATGTATATGCTATTTTATAACAAAAAATGAAATGAAACATTTTCATATAAGTTATAAGTTGTTTTTATAAGTTATCATGGATATAACCTGTGACCATAAGTTGAAAATAGCTTATGGACATGTTGTAAGTTGTTTCCATAACTCTTTCAAGCAATCTAACAAATTCTTATGCCAGTAGATAATAATCTGACCTAAACAAGCCCTTAATCTTTCTATGGGCACAAAAACAAATTTATAACACATTGCTTCTCATTTACTAAAGGTGTTGAGAAACTATACATTTAGAAAGCATAGGAGTGAGCCAGCCAAGGAACCTCCAACAGCAAGCAGTGCCAAGAAACGAAAGTCGAAAATTACCTGATCATACAACCAAAAAGCTTACAATTAGAAAAGGAATGTATACACTTTTTTTTTGTTAAGCAAATGTTAGTGGTTAGTTTGTTAAGAGGGAGAGAAATTGTTAGCGGCAGAGATCAAACACAAACTTCCATTTTTAATACTCCTTCAACGTCCCAACCCAAAAGGCGTACTATTAGTTTATATCATGCAAGCATTCGGGTTTCTCATATTGCAATATCCCTCAAATATCCCTAAAAAAAAAAAAACAAGTTTAAGTCAAATATGAAAGTTCGTTTTTACTAATCCTAGTTACTATTACTTTTGGCATATTAATCTGCTTGTTTATACTTATCAAATTACAAGGCTTCTGTTCTGATAATTAACTTCAATCAAATACAATCTAAACATTAAGACCTAAAGGAACTAATTGTCGTCGTATACAGCAGTTCTCTAAACGAGTTATGATATATTGACATCTATTTTGTGACAATTTTTCCAAGAACCTAGAAATGCATACACCTATATGATATATTTGCATGATGTTTTGGAGCTTTTTATTTCTTTTGCTTTTACAAAAATACTCCTATATTCATAGGGTTGTCAAAATAGTTATTGCAAATGAGATGTTCAAATATTATTTCTCTTGTACACCCTTTATTTATAATCATTAATTCAACGCTTCATTTTCTCTATATCTCTCATCCTTTCAAATTACCAATTTATCATATCTATCAAATCACGCTCGTTGTCTCTTTCTCTCATAAGATGTATCAAATCACGCTCGTTGTCTCTTTCTTTCATAAGATGTAATTTATTAAACATTTTTCAAATTAAATAAAGAATGCAAGTTATTATTAAAGCAGTAAAGTTCACCATGAATAATAAAAAGTGAACATTAACTTACGTTCAAGCTTAAATATGTTTTAAATATCTTTTCCTTTGTGCAAATACACTAGTCTTTTCCTTTAGTCCCTGCAAAAAGTTTCTTTTGGTTTTAGTCCCTAAGACATTGGAATGTTTACTATTGGTCCTCATTGTTATAAATTAGTCCCTATAATATTTGTTTATGTTGATTCTAGTTCCTACAATATGTAGAGCATACGAATTCAGTCCATGATATTACGAATAATTTCAAGACTAAGGAATATTAATGGAACTACCCTTACAAAAATACTAATGAATCTAGATAAAAATAATAAAGATGAATGGTTTGGGATAAGAAGAGTTTGAATTTTTGTTAAAACAATTTCATGTCAGACTTCACTCAGCTCTCGACTATATTTCGAATTACTAATATCAATATCTTAGAGTTAAGATAAAAACATAATAAAATAAAAATAAGGATCAAATAAAACTTTGTAACTTATTTAAGTGAATATACTAATATCATTGTACAAATTATCAATAACAAATGAAATAACCAAAATACCCTTTCAATGGAAGACTCGGTATTTTGAACCATCCTAACAAGTGGGTTGCCATTAGTGTTGTTGAATGCATAGTTAAAGGCAGGCTCAGTTGGCCTAGATGGCACACTTTGTGGTGATGATGGTGCTTTTGAATCAGATGAAGAAGAGCTTAAGGAAGCTTTTGTAAAAGAAACTCGATGGGGAAGATGTGATGAACGATGGATGTGAAGAGAATAAGGTGTAGAGGGAGTGATGAAGGTGTAACAAAAGAGAGCCATTGAAGGTGTGTTACTAAGCTTTTTTTTTTATATATACAATAAAATCATAGCAATATGGTAAGTATCAAATATGATAATATCCACACAAATGTGGCTAATGGCGACAAATGTGGCTAATGGCATTAAAATATCTATGTTATTTTATTTTATTTTATTTTGAACGGGGAAATATCTATGTTATTTCTTTTGCTTTTGGTTTCATAGATGTTTTATTTTTCAAACACGTGCACAATAGGAAGAAAAAAAAAATCTGCCCTTTTTTGAAAACAAAAATCTTAAACTGCCTTAATTGAAGAAAAAAATCGGTTAAATATGTTTTTAGTCCCTATAAATATATCAACTTTTCGTTTTAGTTCCACTAAAATTTTCTTTCAACTTTTAGTCCCTATAAAATTTTCAATCACTATTTTTTGTCCCTATTTTTAAGTTAATTTTGGTAATTTTTAATGAAATTGTGCAGATATGTGTAGAATATTGTAAAAATATTTCCAAAAAAAATTAGAATTTTTTAACAAAACATAAATTTAATATGAATTTTTAACCATCAAAAATATAAAAATTCATATTAAATTGATGTTTTGTTAAAAAAAATTAATTTTTTTTTGGAGTGATTCTTATAATATTATGAATTTTTCTGCAAATTTTTATTAAAAAAATAAATTTTACATATGAGTTTACTTTAAATGAGGGACCAAAAGTGAAGATGAAAAATATTTAAAGGAATAAAAGTTGAACGAAAATTTTAGATGGACTAAAACAAAAAATTAGTATATTTATAGGGATCAAAAACATATTCAACTCAAAAATTTTAAATCTACCTTACTTTTTGCCAACTCATGATTATATGAGGTCCATGCTTACTCTCAGCCTAGAACCTAGACCTACTCCATACAAATAGATATGTACACTAATGATTTGAATAAATAAATTTTACAGAAACAATGCTGGTATATTCTCTCAAGTTTTGGAGTTTACCGCGGATAAAATTGAGATGACATTTGCCACAAATTACTTGGGTATATTTCTAATTCTTAATTCTTAATGTATATTTGGTATCATAGTGGTTACATTACATAATGAAGGTGTTCATATTTTATTGAATTGTAGGACATTTTTTGCTAACAGAAATGTTATTGGACAAAAAGTCCTTTCTTACCGGATTCCACCCTCAAAATTTAAAATTCCATCATTTAGACTCTTTTTTTCATTATGCTAATGCAATTTAGATTACGTAATCTGAAATGCAAAGGGGCATTTTTGGAAATTTTATAGGACGTGTGAGAAGTCAACAGGGTGGGAAAAGTAATACTCTATTCATAATACCCAAATGTGCATCTGAGAATTAGTTTTTTTTTTCTGTCTTCGGCCCAGCACTTTTTTTTTTCACTTTCAATTTTTTTTAGAGAATTAGTTTTGAAATTAAAAAATAATAATTGAAATAAATAGTTATTATATAAGATGACATATTTGTCGTTACCACATAAAAAATATGGGACGAAAATTCATAACTGGTAGATATTAAAAGAAGTCACGAGACAAATACTTATCACTGATAAATATATAAAAACACGAGATAAATATTTATAACTGATACATAAAAAATATGAGATAAATATTAGTAAATAACATATCAAAAACAATAGACAAATATTTGACATTAACATGAGTTAAATATTTGTCACTAATAAATATAGGGAAATCCACTACACAAGTATTTTTCATTGATACATTAAAAAAAACAAGAGATAAATATTTATCTCTGATAAATATAAAAAATTACAAGACAAATATTCGTTACTACTACTCTAAAAGAAATACATGACAAATATTCATCACTGATAAATATTAAAAAAAAATAAGATATTTTGAATTTGAGTACAATCAACCATTTTAAATGTGAAATAAATACGTTATATTTTGAATTCCATCATGGATCCTTTTTTTTTAAAGGCTGCCCATAATTTGACAAGTTTGGCAGATATAAGGAATGGTTGCATTGTAGGAAAAGACCGTAAGCAACATATCTTTGTTCCATCTATGACTTAACTATACAACAACGCCTATCTATTTTGTTTTTTACCGTTACCGATTAACGATATATGATTGTTGATTGGTAAACTAAGATCTGCAAGTTCCTCAAATTGGAATGGACCGAGACAATTGAAGAGAGCACCACACATTTTAGACAATTGAAGAGACCACCACAGATTTCATAATAAGTAGCAACTGTCTTTTGAAATAAGAGTGAAATTAAAATCCACGTTTTGGAATCATTTATAAAGAAAATATTAAAAAAAACGGATAACATGATCAAAAGAAGTTGAAAGGACGGTTGTGTGATGGAAGAGAAGCAAGATAGGCGGGAGAGAAGGAAGAGAGGACAGTTGGACGAGGGATGGAACATGTGAGGTAGAAACGTTGGAGATGAGGAGGTTAGATTAAATTTACACTTTAAGGGTAAAAAGTTAATTTACTTTTAAAAACTCATATTTTCTTATGAATCAAGCATGTATTTAGTTAAGATTTCCCACATCATTCCCTTCTCTTATCTTCTCTCTTTTAAACCAAACATATATTTAATTAAAATATCCTTCATTCTTTTCCTTCCCTCCATTAAAATATCTCCTCTCTATTAAACCAGTTGGACCTTAAGAAGAATGAAAGGTTCGAAAGCATGAAAGGTTTGAATAATCCTATGCTCTTCCACCAATAAGCTAATCAACTAGACTCGACCCCATTTGTAACTAATACTTTATAAAATAATCTTGAACATTTTATACGAAGTAGCATTATTTTTTTGATAAACAAGGAGAGTGGACATGCATCAAGAGGCATCGTCGACATCCCAACTAGGTTGGCACCCCGAGACACCTCCATCCCATGCCGCTAAACTCACAAAAATTATTATTAAAAAAGGGAAAAAAAATAATTACAAAAGGAGGGGGGACTAGACCAAAACCCTCCAGAAACAGAAAAGAAAACAGCAAAAACAACATAGACCGTCGAAAATAAATCAAGGGAGTCTACAATTAGGTAGACCACATCTATCTCGAAAGAAATCTAGCCACAAATCAGTAGGAAGATTGTCCAACCAAATTGCACCAACAATGGAGTGCCCCAAATAAGCCAATTTATCCGCACAGCAGTTTCCTTCACGGAAAATATGAGAAGAAATAACTTGTACTCCCAGCCGTCTAGCATTATGCCATATGTTATGTAACATAATGGGAACCAACAAAGAGTTTGTAAAAATCAAACGAGTTTGTACTCCCAGCTGTCTAGCATTATCAACTTAATTATTATGAATTTATAATTTAGTCGAAATAAAATATTAACATCGTTTTTATGAATAAATTTTTTAATATAATTAACGGCTTTTATTTTTAAAATATCAATATTCCTTAAGTATAATTAATATTCAAACCCTAGGCACGTGAATAAACTTTTTATAAGTACGAACATATGACAAAATTAGTTTGCGTTAGCATAAGTCGGTTACCAAGGACAATACATTGTTATATGCAAGGATCCATGTTCGAACCCTGCACACCTCACTTATTCATCTTAAAAGGTGAATTCTAACCACTAGCCTATTTGACCCAAAAAAAAAAAAGAGAAAAATATAGTCTACCTATCTCAGGACAGGATTCAAAGTTGAGTTCCTCACATTATGACTAAAATGACTCTAACAATGGATCATGACCCTTTTATTAATTTCATTATTTTGTATATTTGTATAAAAGTATAGAGTTATGCATCATAGTATCAAATTATATATAATGTTATCAATGAACTTTAATCTCATCGCTTGGCAGTATATTAAATGACTCAATGACGTTTGACCAAATTGGACGTCACTGGAAGAAGAAATTGCAAAATCGAATTCATTGTGTTGGTGGGTGGTTGTAGCGGGGGTTGTTGTAAATTTAGTTGTTGCAGTATGTGTTGTTGTTGGTTTGGTTGTTGGCTTTGGGGTAATTTGTGTATGATTTTCTGGTTGGTTTAGGTCATTGTAGCCATAGTTTGCCATGTAATCGTTCATGTAAGATAACACATAAATAGGTTGGTAAGGATATCTTGGTGTTGGGTATGGTGGTGGTGGAATATTATGGTGCAGTGGGGTGTTGAGGAAATCATTGTAGTCGGTAGGTTGTGGTAGTATTGTTGGGTCGGTGGTTGTTTGGTAGTTGGATGGTTGAGTAAACTGTTGATCAATGTCTGAGATGAAGCTCGTTGGCATGGATTTTGGTGTGTTGTTGTTCTCTGGTTTCAGCTCTAGAACATACTCCACCTCCTCGTCAATGTCTCTTTCAAGAGTCTTAATATCGTCAGTGTCATCCGCCAACAAGTAGCATGACTCGACATGTTCAATATATTTCACCCTTCGAGTATGATCATTTGATAAGTAGAGAATATGGTTGAAAGCATGTGTTAGCTGTGATAGTGTATCCACTGGATCTAACCACATTTTGAACTGTCGAATTATATGCTCAAATTTAACGGTATAACGTATTCCGGTACGCTGAGTGAAAATGAAAAAGGAATAAGTTGAGAGAAGAGAAAATGTAAGAAGGAAAGAGGAAATGGTGTGGGAGATTGAGAAACGAGGATATGTATTTACAATGTATGAAAAAATAATATTTTAATTAAAAAAAAAAGGGCTAATAGTGTTTATCACCCCTGTAATATATGACATTTCTGGTTTTCACCCTTGTAAAATTTTCGGTTTGATTTGTACCCTTGTAAAAAAAAATCTGGAAAACCCCCCTCCCCATTTGACTGTGCATATTTGCTGACATGGTACACTGTGTGGCACGCTGATTATGCACATATGCTTATGTGGCACGCTGACTGTATAATTTTTATTTTTTTAAGGGTACACATGGCATTTGTAACTTTTTTTAAAAAAAAATAATTAAAAAAATAAAAATGAATTTATATTAATTTTTAAAAATCTGAAAATAATTTTCAAAAATTAAAAATCGTAAAAATTTGATTTTTTTTAAATAAAAAAATCAATATATATTCATTTATATTAATTTGAAAATAAAAAAATTTAAATTTTTTTAAAAAATCCAAAAAATAATATAAATTCATTTACAAATTTTTTTTAAAATTTAATAAAAATCAGAAAGAAAAACTATAATATTTTTTTTCGAAATTTATAAAATCAAGAAATATAATCAGATTTTTTTCAAAATTAAAAAGATTTTAAAAAATTCTGAAATTTAATTTTCAAAATTTAAAAAAAAGCAAATTTACAAAAGGTAAGATTTTTTTTTCAAAATTTTTAATTTTAATTTTCAAAAGTTCTGGAATTTTTTAAAATAAAAAAATTGTTAAAATTAAAGAAAATTTCAAAAGTTGAAAAAAAAGGTCAATTTTGTGTTCGAGAAAAAATTTAATTTTAAAAAATCCTTTTCGAAAATTTAGATATTTTTTTCCAAAATTTTTATAAAATCTTTTTTGAAAATAAAATATTGGAAAAAAATCATATTAAAAACCGGAATTTTTTTTTTTTACAATGGTACAAATCAAACCGAAAAATTTACAGAGGTGAAAACCACTATTAACCCAAAAAAAAATTAAAAAGGCACCTTGCAAGTGGGATTTGCAAGGCCCGCAAAAACCAAAAAATTTGAAAGAGTGTGTCGCTTGAATACTGCTCTTTACCCAAACTGTTTCGCTCATTCCCAAAGTAAATGTCGAAAATGCCCCGGCACGAGTTAACTTGCGTGGCGTGAGTTAACTCACGCTGAGTGCATATCTCATTCGCTCTCAGCATGAGTTACCTCACGCTGCGTGAGTTAACTCACGCTGAGTGCAAATCTCATTCACTCTCAACATGAGTTAACTCACACTAGTACAAATCCCAACGTGAGTTAACTCACGTTAGTGTAAATCTCTGCTTGAGTTAACTCACGCTGCGTGAGTTAAATAACGCAAATTTAACACTAACGTGAGTTAACATGCGTAAGGTTATTTTGATAATTTATTTTGAGAATGAGCAAAACCGTTTGGATAAAGAGCAGAATTCATGTTGCCTTGTTGCAAGTGGGTCTTGTGGCCCATTTAAAATTTTATAACAAGGAAGCTACATCTCAAGTCCCATTTGAGACTATAATAACGAGAAGAAAAATAAATTAAAATGTTACCATGTCACAAGAGGGAGTTGAGTGGTGGGGGTGAGTTGGCAAAAAGTATGATAGATTTGGTTGGAAAAAAATCAACTAAGGTAGTTTTGGATTTTTGTTTTCAAAAAAGGGTAGAAAAATAATTCTCTTAAAATAATGCGACACTTTAAACCATAATTTAAAATATAAAACAAAATATACTACTTTTAATTGAAAATACGCAGCATTTTTAAATTTTTTTTTTAAATATAAGGTTGAGAAATCAAATTTTTACACATTTTTGGTTGACAGAAACATGTGTGAACCTCATTTGCATGGAGGAGATGATTCACCATCTTCCATGTAATAAAAGATATCATATTGTTGAATAAGAGTATTGATCTTTGATTGTTTGACATCATTGGTTCACTCATGAAGAGTTTCCAACGTATCCCACATTGCCTTAGCGGTTTTATAGTGTGAAACTGAGTGATACTATTCACTACAAGAAAGAAAAAAATATGTTTCTTGCCTTCAAATCATATTGAACATTCTTCTTGTTATTGTCGCTCCAACGACTTTTGGTTTATTTTGTGCGACATTGTTAGCAACAACTTGTGGTTCATACCGCTCGTTGGTCACGACGTCTCACACATCCATGTCAACTGATTGGATATGAACGCTCATGCATTCTTTCCAATATTGCAAGAGTTGTAGATCTTCAGGAGCGATTACAGATTGACTGTTCGCGACTGAGATTACACACGGTAATGAGTCGCCACGGTGACAAATAGAGGCTTATGTGCTTTCACTCTCGTTAGAAAGGGAATTCGTTGAATTCGTTGAAAGGCTACCTACGGTGGTAAGTCGCCGATGGAGGATGGGGAAGAAGAACAAGTCCAATTAGAATGACAATGGATTTATGCTTTATTTAGCTACTACACAACCATTCTCCGGTGATTTAATGTGCAGTGAGTTGGCTTTGTCTTTTCCACTTATAGTGGTCTTGAGCATTATTAAGATGAGAGAATGTCAAAGCCTATATTTGAGGGGGAACTAAGCTTATCTTTAGTAATACATATAATATGTATTAATATTTAGAAGGTCTCGTTAAAAAAAAAAAAAGTAAATTGTACTCTTATCCCGTTAAAGATGCTTATATTACACTGTCATCCTCTTTTATATTAAAATATATATTCCCCTCCCCTCTTATTCAAAATATATTAGAAAATTTTTCACTCCCCTCTCTTAAGAGAAGCTTGAATTACATTATCCTCCCCTCTTATGTTAAAATCTACATTTTACTCCCTCAATAATTTTTTTTACTTCTAATTATCTAGCAGAAAATAATAATGCAACACACTTCGGGAAAAAAATAGTATTGCGGGTCTATTTTAATATAATCAAAATTGGAATACATATTTTTTGCTATTTTTTATTCACAATTTCATTAACATATAGTTTTAAGCACTATTATAAAATATGAAAAACCCCAAAATGAAATTAGAATATTTGAAAACTTACTAAAGACAATAAAGTATGGTTATTTAAAAGTTAATTTTATACTCTAAATTATAAAATTAATAGAAAAATATTTAAATTTAATTATCATTGACATTTAAATTATAAAAAAAAATGTTTTTTTTTTAAATGGTGGTTTCAAATTAGTATATATCATAAAAATATTTATGTTAAAATAGATTAAAGTGTAGTGCATATTTAATTATTAAGGGATGGGGTTGTAATTCAAGCATCTTATAGAGGAGGAGAGTATAATTTTTACTTTTCAAGGGAGAAGAGTGTATATTTTAACATAAGAGAGGATGAAAGTTTAATTCAAGAATTTTTAAAGGGATGAGCGTGTAATTTACTCTAAGAAAAATAGAGGAGGTTTAATTTTTTTTATTATTATGTGTAAATAGTTAAAGAGATGATAATCTTTTTTTTAGTAATAATAAAGCACTTGTACGTTTTCATAAGTGTCTTACTTTTATGATTGTGTTAAAAAATAAAAATATATAAAAGATTAGATGAAGAGAAATGAGAGGTCAAATAAATAGTTAATGTTAATGAAGTTTCTCATCTAAGTTTCAAGTGGTAACGAATGAAATTCATAATGTGTCCAAAAAATATCGTAACGTTACAAAATTTTATGCAATTATTTAAAAATATATAGTTTTAAAATTGTACTAGAAACTGGACCCGTGCCCGCACGGGTTTATTGCTAAAGAAATGACATACGAATAATAAAATGTAATATATAATTGGTAACGGTGGAAAAATAACAGA
>Ga0099826_10003193_pt1 | contig 11027 bp, 5 predicted proteins | sample Mtrugardesep15_FD_76830 | JGI IMG/M metagenome (GOLD analysis project Ga0099826, IMG submission 76830) | Root nodule microbial communities of legume samples collected from California, USA - M. trunc garden sep15 | ecosystem: Host-associated > Plants > Roots > Nodule | place: USA: California...
GGGAAAAATAATTCAGATTATATAATCCGAACTGTATCAAAACAAATTCTAACCATGTTTGTAACATGACTTGTCATTTTATGGACAATATTATTCTTCCTAACTCTCATCCTTTTGTTTTTGTTCATTGTTAGTTGTTCTTAGTCAAAAATCGAGTTTTCAAACTCATCAATGAAAATGTTAATAAGTGCTCACGACATTGATTAGAGAATTATAAAAGAAAATATTTTCTTAGAAATCATGTAATCTATGTTTTAAAAGTAAAAAAATTGCTCTTTTCAATGCACAATATTTCTTTTCTTTTTACTCAATGCACATTATTTCTTTTCTTTCTATTTTTAGTTTCTTAACCAATGTCCGGAGGCACCGATTAACCAGACTCATAGATTAATTACTCAACAAATTAAAAAAAAAAATATTTTTCTCTTATACTCCCTTTGTCCTAAATTGTATGACGTTTTAGACATTTCACACATTAAAAAATGCAATTAATATTATGTGAAAAAGAGATATTATGAGTTGTTTTACAAAATTGTCCTTAATAAATAATATGGGAAAAATAAATGAAAGAATTGAAAGAAGAGAGTAATAAATAGTTAAGGTTATAATAGAAAAAATAACATTAAGCATTGATATTGTAAAATGACATATAATTTAAAATAATTTTTTTTTCTAAAACGACATATAATTTGAGATCGAGGGAGTATTTAGTACTAACAAGACCCGTACATTAATTTATAATAGCTGGTATATAAGTGAAACAATGGGTTAGGTAGATGATTGGTGAATATAGCATTCTATAATCTAGCTATTGGCTATTGTTATTGCAATATACTACGCGTCAATCTTCACGATTTATAGCAATAGCATCAAATCACAATCCCTAGATTTACTCGATAAAGTATTACTATTTGTGTGAACAATATATAACCCTCCCTCCTTCTACTGTCGGTGTAGATACATGTGCGTTACCGCTCAATCCTCTCTTTCTCTCTCTTTCTCTTCTAAAAATCCTCTCTTTTTCCAAACAAGTCCAACCACACTTGTCCCTTCCTTTCTTTCTTTCTGGTAATATTTCTCTTCCTTTCACATTTCATTCAATTGGGTTTTCATTCTTTATTTTTGTTTTCTTTCGTGTATAAGGTAATGCTTTCGAATTATCACATTATTTCAACAACTGGGTCATTCTGAAAACTGAACAAAAATAACTTTTTTTTTCTGTTTTTTTTTTTATATGATCAAATGGGTATGTTTGATTTGATGCTTTGTATTATTACAACAATTGGGTCATTATGGAAAGTGAAAAAAAATTACATTTTTTCATTGTTTATAGTCTATGATCAAATGGGTGTGTTTGATTTGATGTATTTGAATTATTACAACAATTGGGTTATTTTGGAAAGTGAAAAAAATTTCATTTTTTCATTGTTTTTCCTATATGATCAAATAGGTGTGTTTGATTTGATGCTTTGAACTATTACAACAATTGGGTACTTCTGAAAAGTGAGAAAGATTACATTTTTCTTGGTTTTTTTGTCCATGGTCAAATGGGTGTGTTTGATTTGATGTGTTTGCATAGATTAATCATTGATTTGTTCTTTTAGAGATGAGTTTAAGGAATGCTTTGAAATTAATCAAGTATCACATTATTAAAACAGTTGGATCTTTCTGAAAATTGAAAAAAAATAATTCATTTTTCTATGTTTTTCTGTCCTGATCAAATGGGTGTGTTTGATTTGATGTGTTTGCATAGATTAATCATTAATTTGTTGTTTTTTTCTTACAGAGATGAGTTTGAGCAATGGTAAAAATCACTCACCATTACCAGCTAGTAATGGTAATGGAATAGGTGCACCCTTCAAGATCTTTGTGGGTTATGATCCACGTGAAGACATTGCATTTCAGGTATGTTGTCATTCAATCATGAAAAGGTCTTCAATTCCTGTTGAGATCATACCAATTAAGCAATCAGATCTGAGAAAAAGTGGTCTTTATTGGCGTGAAAGAGGTCAATTTGAGAGCACTGAATTTTCTTTTACAAGATTCTTGACACCTAGTTTGGCAAATTATCAAGGTTGGGCTATGTTTGTGGATTGTGATTTTCTCTATTTAGCCGATATTAAGGAATTGGTAGATTTGATTGAGGATAAGTATGCTATTATGTGTGTTCAACATGATTATACTCCAAAAGAGACTACAAAGATGGATGGTGCTGTTCAAACTGTGTATCCTAGAAAGAATTGGTCTTCAATGGTTTTGTATAACTGTGGTCATCCTAAGAACAAGGTTCTTACTCCTGATGCTGTGAATTCACAGACTGGTGCTTTCCTTCATAGGTTTCAATGGCTTGAGGACAATGAAATTGGTTCTGTACCTTTTGTTTGGAATTTTCTTGAAGGGCATAATAGGTCTGTTGAAAATGATCCAACTACTTCACCTAAGGCTATCCATTATACTCGGGGAGGGCCGTGGTTTGAGGCTTGGAAGAATTGTGAATTTGCTGATCTATGGCTGAATGAGATGGAAGAGTACCTTACTCAAGCCAAAAAAGAAAAATCTGATAATTAGAGATTTGAAGATGCATTTGGATGTTTTAGTATTGATATCTGTTTAGAGTCAGTCAATTATGGCTATGTATTATTCTTTATGTCAAATTTGTTATTCTGCTAAGTTTGTATCTGATGATGCAAGTTATGAGAATAGGAGTATGAATGTTGCTAGTTCATATCTTCTTATGTAAATGCCTTTCATGATGTATTTGATTTTTTATTTGTTTAAGGACCTCTGTAGGCCCTGACAAGAGGTTTAAGAATAACTTTGTATTGAGTGTTTTAATCAACAAGGCTTTATTGTTACAATTACGCATTGTTCTTGGTTTTTTAATCATAAGATAAGATGAGCTTCAATATAGTTTGTGCAGGTTCTGCTCATAGTATGTCTCTTAATAAGTTTTTGTTTGGATACGCGTCCAAACTACTTTTCTCGTGTCTCAATGTCTTCTCACCGTGATAATTGTGAAGCTACAAATAGTAGAAGTGAATAAACACAGTGGCGCGCGAAAACAAACACACTGATGTAGTCTGTATCAAATGCGAGAAGTAGTACAGAGGAAGAGTTTGACTCCTTAAAAGTATATGCATTCTAAGTAGTAAAAGTGCGTCCAATTCGAAGCTAGATTTGCAGCTTCTTTAATTTCACAGTGAAAAGAATCACTTTCTTGCTGTGAATCTGTTGTGCTTGCTTGTTTTTATCATGATTAATTAAAGATAACCGAAAAATAACATACATTTCAGAGGATATATAATAAGACAGTCTGAGGCATTACTATAAGAGGCATTATTATGATTACGTTCTCAGTTTCATTTTGATTAAACTGTGTTTGTCCAGTTGTGCATGTATATATTATTTCTTTAAATCGAATCAGTATTGTTTTCTATACAACTTGTTATAAATAAGAAACAAAATATGAGAGTATCAACTGCTTATGATAAATAAACATATTAACACTTAATAAAAGACCAAAGGACTCGTTGTCGTGAGCATAACTCAGTTGGTTGGGACATTGCATTATCTATAACACAAGTCGTGGTTTGAACCTCAGATTCCCCAATTATTCACCTCAAAGGTGAAATTCTAGCTAATAGGCTACTTGACAAAAAAAATGGTTAAAGGCCTAGCATTTGTTTCTTTTTAAATTTTGCTATCAGATCTTCTTCAGATGGAATCTCAACACCTGCTTCTGAGTTGGCAGACCACCATTCCATGATTTCTTCCTGTACAAAAGGGGAAAATAGCATCAGTTGAAATTAATAGCCAAAACATGTGCTCCTACATGTTGATTGTAATAAAGTACTAGTTAGTATAAAATAACTTAAGCAAAACATTAATAACTATGAAGTACGTAAACTCTTCGGATTAGGGGTATTCCAGTGTCGGACACGCGTCAGTGGTGGACACCGACATGACCCCTATAATTACACTGAATTATGTTATTTTCTCAAATTATTATCCGTGTTGGTGTGTCGGTGTTCGTGCCGTGTCCGGTGTCCGTGTCAGTGCTTCATGGATTAAGAAACAAAACGCAAAAAAGCAGTAGACATCATCATCATACACACATGAAAGTTTCCCATTCCATAAAATTTATTAGAGCTTAATTTCACAGAGTTTCTGGAGTTATCCAAATGACATTGAAACTAATAGCTTCAATAACAATAGGCACACATACACTGAGAACTAGCAGAAAATCTTACAGATAAAAGATTAATTGTAATGCACTTGCGGTGTAAAGTTAATTAATAATATCGCGATAAGTGCAGTTAAAAAAGTTTTACAGTGACAATATATACAAATTAAATCCAATAAATAATCATTGATGATTGATTATTACCTCAAGAAAATCTTGATTGGATATATAATGACTTTCTACCATACACTTGATTCCCCCTGCTTTCACTGAGAGAGATTTTCTGGTATGCTTCTCTAAACTATGTTTCTCGGATTCTATCATACACCAGAATAAGAAAAAGTTTAAAAACAAAAAAGCATTATAAACAAGATATCCAAAAAAAATGAACCAGGTATGATTCTACATTCCAAGGCCAAGGTGTGATTTTAATTATACCACTTATAGTTATACAAGCCACATGGTAACCAGTTCCTCCAAGCCCTTCTTCCCACTTTCCAAGCCGCAGGCGCAAGAAAAAACCCTCGAGTTGCGAGAATGATCCATGAGCTGTTACCCATCTGCTACACACTAACTGTAAGTATCTCTTTAGTGCTAAAACTTTGACTTAGAAGAAATATATTTCATCCTTAATGTAATTAGGCAATAGATATAACTAGCATTATAATACAAAATGTCACAGTATAAGTTAGTGGGCTTGCATTACTTACTTCAGGATGTCGGTGCGGGACAATTGAAGCTTTTTCACTGCATCAAAAATTCCCTCTGGCACATGTGAAATCTTCTTTTCAGGCAACCTCGACGGAGATGTTATACTAGGTTTCTCTTTGTATTTGTTTTCCTTTGAACTAGAACCACAGTATTTCTTGCATGATGCATTGCAATCTATCTTGGCGTTTATAACGTCATTGGATTTCCGCTTTAAATTAATATTCTGATCTGTTTTGTGATGGATTCCATCATGGATAGTACCGCCAGATAAAATCCGGTGTGCCTCGTCAGTCTGAGTCGGTCTTGCACTCCCTTCGTGGACAAAGGTTTTGACTTCCGATTCATGTTTCCTTTTCGAGATTGAACTGGAACATGAAACTGCCCAGTGGTTGAGCTGAAAGCATTTAATGCACATAAAAGGAAAATTTTCCGGACCTTCATATGAATTTACATTCTTCTGAAGATCTTCTAGCTCACTTTCTGCAACATCTGAGCAATCACTGAGTTGGTGACCTCTTTTTCCACAAAACAAACAAAACATATTTACTTGTGAGGTACATTCTGGCTTGTCTGTCGGCATGATAAGTTTGGGGCCAACAAATCTCCTTGCAAACGTCGAAGCCATTTGCTCCGAGTTTGTGAATCCTCGCGAAGATGATGAAAGGTCGTTGAACATATACTTCAACTTTCGATTGTTATTCTTCTCATCTTCCTCAAAACCACTGGATTTTGGAGCAAATCGAGTTATCCATAGACTCCCTAGATTGTCTTTCCGGTGACAGATATTCTCTGCTTCCTTTCTCTCGGATGGTGCGTTGGAATCTAAATTATCAGTATTATTTGTATTTTCTCTGATTGAAGATGAATTTGATACCATTTCTTCCTTGTCCTTACTAAGGCATAAGTTTGAACAATTTTCATTCTCTGCTGGGTTAATTTTGCTTATTTCCCGACTGTTATAAAAATTTAAAGGTTCAATATTAGGCTGTGACGGACCAGCGTCATATCTCCCTGAAGCAGCTTCAAATTTATGTGATTGAAAATGCCGTTTGTCAAGGAAATTTCTCTCTGGAAAACAGGTTATTGGAGTAGCATTTATTCCATGTACCGTGTTATTACTTGGCTCTAAATCCTCGTCACCTTCTCCTTCTTGATGAAACATTCTTGTTCCGATATTCTTCAAACTTGGTGAATACATGGACTGAAAAATGGATTTGAATCCTGTATTTTTCGGCTCAGGATTTTGATTCATTTTGCATGTGATACGTTTCTCGTCAAACCATGCATTATGAAGATTTGGATTTGCAAGGCTAACAGCTAAAGTGTTCGAATCATCTTGAGTTGATTGTGAGAGCCCTTTCACCATGCTTGAAATCCAGTTTCTGAATGAGCTTTCTTGTTTAATGTAGGATTTGGCACCAGAAGTTTCTTCATTGTCGATTTTGACTCTTTTACTCCCAATTATCAACTGCTGTTGATAGTTATGCCGCTTCTTACCTGTGGAAAAAAACCTAGCACTGTTACAGCTTTCAACACTTGAATTGCTGTCATTATCCATGGATAATCTTACATTTGCATCCCCATCTGATAAGGACTTTTCCTTGCCTTTGTTTTTTGCCATGCGGATTTCGCTGTTACATGGAGAATGCAAAACAGGAAGAACCTTATCGCAAGGTAGTGCCATTTCATTGTCCTCATATTTGTTTTTAGTCTCACTAACAATATCTACACATGTCGCAGCACAAGCAGGTTCAGCATCAACATTTCTTAAATCATTCTCGGCACTAGATTCCAGTTTTTCTATAGGATTCCTGCTGGAGGATGTTAAATTAGTTCCTGCAGCACCCAAGTCTTTGTATTCAGTTATAGGCTCAACTGAAGTACCAGTACCATAATTTATGCCTTCATTGGAAGGTCTCCTCGATAGAGAATTTTGCTCCATAATAGGTTTAGGTTCATCTAATTGAAGTAATAAATCTTCAGTTGGCCTTTGATCAACCTGATCTGCAGAAAATTCAGAACGAGGAATACTATCAAGGCATGCAGAAGAAAGAACTAAATTTCTCTAATAAAAACATCAATTCAATAAACCTACTTTTTTGAACATCGAGGGTATATTTCAAATTTTGGAAACTGTACTTAAATAACAACATATATGTTTCTTACATTGATTATAGCAGCTTGGTCCAACATCACGAAAAAGAGAACTACTTTTATCAGCAAAGCTTGAATCGGCACACTTAAGACTTAAACCTTTATCTGAAGACCAAACTAATTCGGAAAGAGGGTCAGTGGTAGCTAATGTCATATCAGCTCTTGAAGCTGCATTTGCACCTGCACATGAGTCATTTTTCAAAATTTTCCAATCGCACTGGTTAGCGTTATTCAGAAAGAGTTCAGTATCACTCTTCGGTTTTACTATCTTGTTTTCTTCTCTACTCATCTTCAGAAGGACAAACACTTCCAAGAATGTTCCTGAAATATTATTCGAATCAAAATCAACTTCTGTGTTGCGCCTTAAAATGAAAATAATTCTGAATGCAGGATATATACAACAAATGTAAATGTAAAGGAAACTAATTCCTTAAAAGTAACATTAAGCCTAGAACAGAATTACTTGACTGAATTATGTGTTACTCATTAGTCAGCTTTCTGAAATGCACCTTATTAGGTGTGCTGCGTAGTGCATACATTCATTTGTTCGCCTTTTCCTCAATATACCATTATTCTAACTTCTCTATGCAACATTCTCAATTCAAGTATTTAACTTCTATAAAGGGTTTTGAAGGGCTAAGTCTAAATTTTTTGTATATATTTGAGATTTTAATTGTTTTTGAAAGAATAACATAATACATGATCATATAACACTCGATCTCACTTAATTCGATTCTAAAAATATTCTATAGCTTTCTTAAAGTTGGAAAAATTATTTCACAAAAGCATTATAGGTTCGGTTGCAACGAAGTTGAAAATAATATCTTGCTATGGATAATGTCAAGGATAATTCATTCATACCATAAACTCAAATTGTTTGCTAGAGAACAAGCTTATGAATGAATTTCATAGCTAACATGCATGCTTCTTCATGACAAATCTTCATGGTAATCCAAACAACAAGGATCAACTGCTGAAATTGAATTCAATTTAATTCAACAAGTTGAATTAGAGCTCTGCAAGGATTCAAGTTCAACTCTTGAGTGTTTGATCATTTGACCAAAGATGCTTTAATATAAAAGCTTAATTCAAAGAGTGATAGCACATGCCATTGTTGGTTATTTTCTATGACATATTCTGTACAACTTTTGACTATTGTTACAATTACTATTACCACAAAACATAGTAGTATTAAAGCATGTATGCAATTTAAAAGTTACAAAAAACATAATCTAATAAGATTAACTTTATGGATAAGATAAAGTGGATCATATAATATATACATATCTTATCTAAACAAAACATAATCTTATACGGTTGAATCCTTGAAAGTGAAGATACCAATAAGCAAGCTAAGAAGTGATAGAAAGAAACATACCAGTTATGTTTGATCCACAAAACAATAAATCTTCTGAGCAAAAGTATTATTAGTGATAGATAAGAAAAAAGAGAAACTGAGGAAGTGGAATTGCTGTTGCAAGTTGCAAGAGCTAAGTGTGACAGATGTCATGTCATGACAGTTAATGTGAAGCTGCCTAGCCTTCCTTCTTTTCTGCTATTTGAGGTTAAGCTTATGCCACGTGGATACATTCTCTGCCACTGACCACTTATATACGGTGATTATATTTAGTGTATACATATGCAAATTTGTCAGGATCACTCAAAATAGCATGTGAATCTTATGAATTAACAAATCAGGACTATGTTAAAAGAGTGTATTTAGAGCACTTGAAAATGAAGCAAATTTAGATATTTTGTCTCAACTTAAATCAACTCTTTGAATGTTCGAATGCTCTAGAATAACACTTGAATAGAAGGCATGCGGACAATAAGATGCACCGCTAAACTTTTTGAATGGCAAAATCAATCCTCCTAAACACAACATTCAGACCTAGGAGACATGACATTGCTATAAACACTAAACCATATGTTCAGAATTTCTAAACATCAAATTGCATAATAAGTTTAATTATATTATTACACATCACACATTGTGAAACGTCAACAAGTTCCCACATATCTAGCTTCAATAATCTCTCTTCTTTTTATAAGGCTAAATTTCTTTTTTAGGACCTTAAGATATTTTCAGGTCTTACTTTGATTCTTTTGAGTCTGTTTAGTTTCATATTTATTTTTGAAGAACTGTTTAGTTCATATTAGTCTGTTGAAATCATAAAGATTATACAATTTGGTCTCTTTTAAGTTTTTTTAATCATTTTGATCCTTTTAAGTTATGAGCTTTAGTCCCAATATTAAGACATTTTGGTCGTTTAGTCCCAATATTAAGACATTTTGGTCGTTTTAGACGGAACTAAAGTGTGATGTTTGTAACTTAAGAGAAGATCAAATTATCTAATATTTGTAACTATTTTTTGGTACAATCTAATATTTGCAAGTTAACAGACCAAAATGAAGAAAAAAAAATGATTAAATTGTCTAATGTTTGTAATTTAACATACCAAAATAAAAGCAAGAGACCAAAAAATTAGTATTAATTACTCCTTCCAGTCTTTAATATAAGAAAAAAATCTTTTTTTAAGTTCATTGAATGATTAATGTATTTAGACTACAATGTAAACTAAATACATTATTTATTCAATGAACCTAAAAAAAAAAACTTCTCTTATATTAAAGACCGGAGGAAATTGTAAATAATTGAAGTTGTCATCTACTTGCAGTTTATTTAAGGTTAAACTAGTTTGTAGGTTACTATTATCAATTTTGATTTAGGCCCCCTATAGTTAATCTGTCCAAAAAAATAATTATTTAAACAACTATTTGTGTGACAAATTTTGAAACAACATACATTTATAAAGAAAATTAAGTATTGACATAAAACTCAAAGCAATAGAGAGAGAATAAAAACATAATATGAGTAAGAAAAAGAAAATTGTCATAAAATTTGTCGTAAAATGGTGGTACATCTAAGAAGAATAAAAAAGGCCATGTAGTTTAAAACGTTTTCGGAAAGTGAAGGCACATGTAAGCAGATTTTTTCAAGGGATCTATTGGTGGACCGCCTCAAAGTGGTCCTTGTGAACATATCCTTTCCTTATTGGGATGTTAATTATTACAAAAAATACATAATGTTTTTTTTTTACAAGGAAAAAATAAAAAATACAGAATGTTGATGATTAATTTTGTATTTGTTTACAAATTCCTTCTATATTTTATTTAGGAAAGGGGTGGGTGTTTGTTGACCGACCAATGACTGAATGTAGGATGGAGAATTATTGTAGATGGCGCTCAAGCTGTGGCAAAGCTAGGTTACACCATTTCTCTCTATCATTTCTCGGCTTCCACCCTTCTTACATGTTTGTTCTTTCAGATCTATAACCCTTTTACATAAGTTCAGGTTTGCTCGATTTATTTAAAAATCGAGCAAACCCGGACTCATTTTACTATAGGCCTCCTTGGGGTTGTATAGCAACAAGTTTCACTTTCATACAAGCAGTGTTTGTGGTAAAGGAAGGATAGTTTTTTACTTTTTTTGGCTTAGAACCATATACTGCGTTTTCTTGTTTTTGATCAATTCAATCCATAACAGACATTTAAACACATACTACGGAAGAAAGAAAGTTAACATTAGATAACAGGACTATATAGACCAACAAATTACACATTCAAAAGACTAAAATGACCGACTCAGACTTTCAGGGGTCAGAATGACATTGTACAACTCTGCGAAAGGATCACATCCCCCTCTACGCCCTCCAAAAAAGAGGCATGTAATTGCAGCTTTGCATTCTAAAATGCACAAATGCGAGATGGATCAATAAATGTTGAAACTAATATAAAAAATAATGATGATAATAGCTGCAAAATTAGCATTCAAAAGTGATAAATATGGGCTAAATGTAATTTATGATGAATCTTCCGAATGTTGATTAATGGAACATTCCATTGAACAGATCCTAGATCACTCATCTCCGTGCAAATCTATGCCCTGCTCCCAACAACAATGCTCTCCCTACTGCAC
>Ga0099826_10003194_pt1 | contig 11026 bp, 5 predicted proteins | sample Mtrugardesep15_FD_76830 | JGI IMG/M metagenome (GOLD analysis project Ga0099826, IMG submission 76830) | Root nodule microbial communities of legume samples collected from California, USA - M. trunc garden sep15 | ecosystem: Host-associated > Plants > Roots > Nodule | place: USA: California...
CTGTCCTAGCATGTCATGCAGGGCCAATATTATGTGTTGAATATTCTTCATTAGATAGAGGAATAATAACCGGTATGTATCTCCAATTTTTGGCTGTGCTACCATTTGATTATCCTTATTTTGTCAGTTCTTGAGGAGAGTTGTTCGAAGATAATTTCATTGTGGTTTATCTTATTGAAATGTTAATTTTCCATTGCAGGGTCAACCGATGGCCTGCTGCGGTTTTGGGAAAATGACGATGGTATGGCAGCCTCGTTAATTTTGCAAACTATTTTGATTCCTGGCTTTTAGCTTCTGTTATTTTTTGGTAATTATGCAGCATATATAATGTCCCAATTTGACCAAAAAGTACCAATTCTTAAAGAGTATCTGTTATTGTAGCTTACCTATCACTGTAAAATACTATCATGGTACTGCCAGTCCACATATACCGTGTCTTAATCTTGCAAATTCAAAATAGCAATTTTATAGAAATACATAGGAAGGCTGTGCGTCACATGCAATAATGTTCGAGAAGTCATGTTATGCTCACACAGTCTGCTGTGCAAAGTCGGAAGGAACCTAGTAACATTGTACTCGTTAAATGTGCAGGAGGTATAAGGTGTGCGAAAAATGTCACGATTCACAACGCTGCCATATTATCTATCAATGCCGGGGAGCACTGGTTAGGTATTGGAGCAGCTGATAATTCTCTGTCTCTTTTTCATCGGCCCCAAGAGAGACTTGGTAGTTTTTCTGGCACCGGCGGGTCCAAGATGGCTGGTTGGCAGCTTTACAGAACACCACAGAAAACAGTTGCTATGGTATGCAATTTTTTAGCTGTCATATAATTTCAAATATATGCATACATTTTGTTTTCATGCCCCCAAAATAGGAATGGTTCAAAATGTAGCTATTATCACATAATCTCTACTACAATTCTCTGAATTTTATTTATCCTTGACCTTGATATTGTTGAATTTTTTTTTTTTTTAAAGGTTTGTTGAGGTTACTTAAGTAACCATACCATTCCTTTAGATAATAACTATTGCATTGAAATGCTTCTTCAAAAAATAACTTGCATTCAAGTTAAAAAATTAAATATCTTTCAATCTCTCTGAAATCATTCCTTGGAGTGACAATTCACATGGCTCGTTAAAAGTTGTTGCTGATTATTTTAATTAGCATCAATTACTTGAAAAAACATTTTTGGTAGATAACAGCATAAATGGCCAGGGAATGCTGTCGTATGCCTGTTTAACTCTTTCTCTCCATTATTATTGGTTATTTATCTGGGTTGACTTTGCCCATTTTATGACATGCAGGTAAGATGCGTCGCTTCAGACTTGGAGAGGAAAAGGATATGCAGTGGTGGTCGTAATGGGCTTCTAAGACTATGGGATGCAACCATCAATATTTGATCCTGAATGATATATGAATGTTCATGTTTGTAATTGTTGTAATAATGTTGTTTGTGAAAAGTAAGGCACATATTGAACTGTGTTCTCTTCCCTATTTTTGTTTATTTACCGGTGAAGATAGAATACGGAAGATATCTGAGGAGTCTAAAGCAAAAGCCAAGTTTGGCTGTGACAATCTCTTCCGCAGACATGTCTTTATATTGTGGTTAGAGGTTCCTGTATCCTGAGTGTACATACTGCAAGGACGAACAATTTTCGTTAGTGTGGATAATTAGTTAATTGTGAAGTATTAATCCCAGTATATTTTGTAATGAACATATGTTTGCTTTTGTGCATCTAGATTTTTTATTATTATGCTTTGTTGAACCGGGAATTATTATACACCCCAAAAAGCTTTTGCCTAATTTACTGCTAACTGCCTTTCTGGGTTTCGTTTATATTTCTTGCAAGTGAATTGAATTTTCAATTTCAGTACCATTGCCCCGTTCAGTACGAATTAGTGGGTGGTAAATATGAGGAAAATGACTAATGAAAAATGAGAGGATTTATTATTGAAACTAGTGAAAAAACGAGCACTTTTATTGCCTTAACATTTTAAATTTATGAACGGTGATTTTTTATGAAATTTTAATTTTTATTAAAAGTAAAAATATAAATGTTTGTTGTTTTCAAATTATACCAAATCATACTAACCATGATTATCTATTTTAATGAAACCAACAATATAACAAAAACATATAATCCCTTCAAAAAACAAAAACATAATCTAAATTCTTATTTTTTTAATGACACTGACAACAATAAGCTGTTGTTTAAGTGTATAATTGAGATAATAAAAAAATAATTATATATACACACTTATATAGTTTGTTACATTTTTTAAATGATAACTGAAAAAACTGGACATTTGTGTTTGTTATATTTTTATTTTAATATTTAAATTTATTCTTATCTATTTGTTACATGTGTTATTTGTATTAAAAATTGAGGCATTTTTGGAAAGGAAAAAAATCTAGTCCAAAAGAGTTGAAAGGGGTTATTTTCTTTATATATAATATAGATAGAATAGATATAAACATGTGCGTGTTTTCGACATTGTTCTTGACAAAAATCCTACAAGTTAGAATTACCAATTGATTTCATTGTGCAGTGTTTGCAAAGACCATGAGAGCATTGTCCCATGAGCTTAACTTAGTTGGTAAGAACAATGAATAATATATGCAAGGTCTAAGTCCGAAGTTTGAACTCCAGATAAAAATAAATAAATCATGAGAGCATTGGCATGAATCCATGATAAATAATATTCCCACCCAAATTATAGGTTGTTTTACGTAAATTTATATACTATATTTTTTTTATTATATTCTTAATAATTTATTACCATTTTGTTTTATTTCTTTAATTTATCTTTCCTATACTATTAATGAAAAATAGTTGTGTAAAATGATTAATAAAATTATAATTTCTCTTTCTGATACAAAATTAACTATATATCTTAATTTGTGTTAAACGACCAAAGACTTATTATTTGGGATGAAGAGAATAATGTAATATCATTTTTTATTAATTAACCTATTTTTGCTAATATATTAATTAACTACAATGTGTGTTAAAAAATTAAATAAACTTTTAATTGTATAGAGCGTAAGTTTGGCACTGATAATTTAACAGTTTTTTTTTTTTATATATTTTATTTTCTGTTTAATTTTAAATTGCGAATAGCGTTTTTTAAGATGGGTTTACTTAGCAATATATGTTTTCTTTGGATGTTATAAAATTATTTTTCAGACATTGGGTCTTTATTAAACTCTATGGAGATGTAATGTCAGTCAATGTAAATAGTTTTTTTTAGGGGTCGGTCAATGTAAATTGTGATTTTTTTTTATTGACAACCAATAATAATGTTTTATAAAACCCCATGAAATGAGTCAGTTGGAGGGACATTGTTGGTGCTGGAGCTGAGATTCGTACTTGAATTTCTCACTAGTTCATCTTAAGGGATAAATTTATAGCTATACTTGAAAAATAACTCTTGACATTATTATATAAACCTATTTTATAACTACAATTTAGAAATACCTAAAACGACTCCTAAAAATTACCTAAAATGGTTGACTCTCGTCATTTGTAAAGTTACCGTATGTCACATTTTTTCAAAAACAATAATAGAGACAACTAATATTACCACACGACTCGTTTTTGTTATTAATTTGGGCACAAAAAATAAATTCTCAGAAAACTTAATTTTTTAAAGTAAACAATTCAAATTAGTTCGTAAGTACATATTGTGTCGTTGATATTTTTTTTTTTAAGAAGTGTCGTTGATATGATAATGTGCATGTTTTTAATACACATGATTGATTGTGACGACCCTTGAAAAAATATGGATTGTGATGATTAACTTTTTTAGTTTTTATACATACAATATATGAAAATTAAGTGTGTTTGTTGCGTGTTGGTAATAGTTAATTTTGACGGAATTGACTTTGTTGGATTGATTTTGGTCAAAAGATTTAATGTAAAATTTATTATGTTTAAATAGATATAAATAAAATTGATTTTTATGAATTTATGTTGTTTCGATAATTTGAATTAATTTTTTTTTTAACTTGTAACTACTAAAATTGATTGACTTGCAATATTTTTGAGAAAATAATAAATAAAATAAATTACATTAGGGTTTGTTGCTTCTAATAAAGGACATGCAATATGTAAAACTGATTTTGTTCAACGTAGAAGGTAGAATTTGTTGCTTCTATTAAAGTCAATTCGTGTAGACAAAAGTGATTCGGTTAAAAAGAACTAAAAAACCTTATAACATGGTCAAACCACGTTTGAGTTTTGACTATCAAAAACTTACCATTAAAGATTTAAAAACTAAACCAAACATATACTAAACCTATAACTTACTACTTCTTTGTAATAAGTGTGTCGTTGCTAGACTATTTGCAAAAAAAATGATTGCAAATAAAATCTATTGATAAAAAACATTTACAAATCCAAAAATTTATGTTTGATTGTAAAAAAAAATTGGACAAAGAAAATAAATAATTTGATTCTCAAGAAGTTTATAGCATCTTTTAAGTTGAATTTATGTTATTATTCCTTCTAAAAGTATAATAGTTTTGAATACATATTTATGTGACTAAAATAATAAGTAGAGTTTAATTTTGATTACCTTGCAAGGGCAAAAAGAAGGTCGTATAAGCAAAACTAAGGGGTGCATATAGTAACGCCCAGAAATGACTCGGTAGATCGATTTTTCTTAACAGAGAGAAGACATGGTTGTTTTCATTCCGATTTGGTGAAATCTCGTAGCGATTAATTAACACTTGAATTGAATTCATTGAACAAAGTTGGAGAATTTGTTATTCATTCATCGGTAACGGAAATGGAGTCTCCGCCAAGTGGATCGGAGAGGGACACGACCAACTCTCCGATCTCCGTCGTCTCCGCTTTCTGGAAAGGTCTGATTCAATTCAATTTCAATGCCATAACTGATTTCTATTATTATTTTTTGTATGATTTATTTTCTGCTGTTATTTTTGCTTCTGTTTAGCTCGAATATTGAATCATCAAAGTGTTCAATATTCAATTTTACTGTAATTCTAGTAATTAGTTCTAAGTTTTTTTTTTTATTATCTTTCACCTCAAATTGATGCATTACTTAAAAATTGAATCCTCCAAGCATTGTGATCAAGCTTACTTAAATAAAATTTGGATCGGATTTGTTTCCTCTCAAAACCGATCCAAACCGCACCACACCACGATCGCCCCTACTTGCATGCACTCACTTGTGTGCCAAATGCAGTGTGATTTGTTATTTTTATTTCGAAGAAATATGCATTATGCAGATCTTAGTAAAAATTTTAAGAAATGAAGGGACTTCAACTTTAGAACCAAAGAGAATTTCATTGAAATGAATGGAATTAGTGATCCTTTAAAAAAATATTACAAAATGGCAGGATTTACTTTTTTATGAAATATTAAGTTTTTTATTTTTTATTTTTGAACCTGATTTAGTAAATGGTCTAAATATTTGAATTAGTGTTTCTGTACTAACAAAAGTGGAAAGGAAAGCATATAGGTGCAATAATTTATTTTCTCTTTTTCAGATTTTGACTTAGAGAAGGAGAAATCTGTGTTAGATGAACAAGGGCTTCGAATTGCAGAAAACCAAGAAAACAGTCAGAAAAATAGGCGGAAGCTTGCAGAGAGCACTAGAAGTATGCATATACTTTCACTGTTATTTCCACATTTTGGCTACTTGATATAGCATGAAAGATCACAAATTATAATGAATACAGATTTCAAGAAAGCTTCACCCGAGGATAAGTCAAGTTTGTTTAACGCCTTGCTTAAGGGGTATCAGGAAGAGGTTGACAATCTTACAAAAAGAGCAAAGTTTGGAGAAAATGCTTTCCTTAACATATATCAAAAGCTGTATGAAGCTCCAGATCCTTATCCAGCTCTTGCCTCAGTTGCTGTGAGTTCCAGCACTACATAAAATTCTCCATGACACTAACTTGCAGTAAAAATATACCTGTCAATCTTAATGCATTTTTTGTTTTCAATTTTTTGTATGTTAATGATAATAGATTTAAGAACTTTGTATTGGGGTATTGAATATATGTCCATGAGACGAGATGGGTATGAATGTATATTTGTCATATCTAAATTATTGACTCAATTCTTTTAAATTGCGGGAGATTTTTTATGGTCATTTGATGTGATTGATGTACCATTTAGATGTACATATGTTTAGATGAATGTAAAATGTAAATGATCTGTGTAGATCAAAAAGGGAGGCTGGGGGAGAGGAATACAAACATAAGCATTCTATCATGCTGTATGGTGTGATAATTAATGAAGAGTTTAGAAATTAATCATTTGCATGCCCTTGTCTACGAGGTATAACTGGAATGAAAGTCCTTAAAAGGCCTTCACTTGACAATTTCAATCATTCTTCTACCACGTGTATCATGAATGTGACCATCAAATTCCATATAAACATCCCATGAATCACTGCTTAATAGGCATTTGCAGTGCCATATGTCTCACCTCAGCTTCTTGCCACCCTAATGTTAAACAATTTATATTCCTGTGCCAACACCTGGCAGCTACATCCAATGAAACTACCAGATATACCTTGTGAAACTTGTGATCATTCTAAAGGTGCTATAGGAAATTTCATATTTCTCAAATCATATGATGTCTTTCTCCTAAATCTTAACTGTCGTCTATTTGTTTATGGTCATCTACATATTCTAGTTAATGGTGATATGTGGTGGGCTTTTACAGGATTATAGACACCGGTTTAGGTTCCTTTTATTTGTTTCCAAGAATTTTCTTCTTAGCATGCTTGCACAGTTATATATGAAACTTCTGTGCAACTGCAAACATCTCTTGCATGCTTCTTCCAAGCTATTTACTTTTTCATTTGTTGTATATTTCTTTGTATAGGAGCAAGATCTCAAGCTGTCCGAGCTAGAATCTGAAAACCGGAAAATGAAAGTTGAGCTTGAGGAATTTAGAACAGAGGCAACTCACTTGAAGAATCAGCAGGCCACAATACGAAGACTTGAAGAGCGAAGTAGGCAATTAGAGCAACAGGTTGTTAATACTTACGTTATGGTGTATTGGCGCCCACTATTGTATGATATATCATAGTCTCTGTTTCATTTCTAGAGATTAAGCCACTGATTTATATTTGACATTTAAACTCGTAACAGATGGAAGAGAAAGTAAAAGAAATTGTGGAGATTAAGCATCGCAATCTAGCAGAGGAGAACCAGAAAACATTAGAAATTTTAAAAGAAAGGTATCGTCTTGCTTACTGGACAAGAACATTGAATTTAGATATCATTTGTTTCCTGATCTAGCTTCATACGTTGACTACAGTATTGGAACCATCCTTCTCTAAGTTATTATTGCTTAGCAAGACTATTCATTCCTCTATTGTTTGCAGGGAACAATTACTACAGGACCAGCTGCAGAGTGCTAAAGAAAGTGTTTCAAATATGAAGAAATTGCATGAACTTGCACAAAACCAGTTGTTTGAACTCCGTGCTCAGTCTGGTAATCAAATAGTTTTCAAATCTGGGCACACACTTATTGCTTGAATCTGTAACATCAATTATTTATATTACAAATGCAGTCTGACTTCAGCACTATGCCTTCTCTTTCTTCATTTTGAAATTATGAATCACAGAGAATATTCAATATTGAAAATGATCCAACGTAAATGATAATTTCAGAGGAAGAGAGGGCAGCTAAGCAAGCAGAGGCCAATCTCCTGATGGATGAAGTTGAACGAGCACAAACAATGCTTCTTGGTTTGGAGAGAGAGAAGGTGTGATTATTCACTTGTTATCCCTTTACCTGTATTGTTTTGTATCGGTGATAATGTTCTTTCCGCCCATAGACATAAGCAATATGATTATAAGATTATACTACCTCCATCTTTTTATATAGGAAGCTTTTGAGAAATTGTTCGTCCCTTTTTACAAGTCTCCTTCCAAACTATCACTTGTATCAATTACTTTTTCTATACCAAAATACCCTTAATTACTTCATCATCTCTCTCTTGTGATGATTGAGGAAAGAGACGGGTGATGAATACAACAAATACAACAACCAAGCCTTATCCCACTAAGTGGGGAGGCGGGTGATGAATAGCAATACAAATTAATTAGGCTAAAAGAGTGAGATGATGAGTCCCACTAATTTCAAGATTAATTCTGAAAGAAAAAAAAATATACAACTTTTTTAACAAATTTAATGTCACTAACTAAATTAACATGTTTTTCTTAATTTTTGTGAATTAGTTATATAAAGAGACAAAGATAATAATTGTAATATATAGAACAGTTATTATTGATTCCTGCAAAAACAATATTACGTGTTTTTATCCAACTTATTGGGCGAAATAAATATTCAGTATCAAGTTACTATTATTCTGCTATGCTGTTTGTTCGACTTCTGTTGATGCTTTGTTGTACATGCAGGGGGTACTTCGATCTCAGTTGCAAACAGCAAATGAAGATTCTGAAACTAAGAAGAGGTAAGTTAGTCCTTGTCTTCTTTTCTTTTTGGATAAATTATAATGTCACCCAAAGTAAACACAACACAAATAACTTGCAGCTATGTGTTATAGCTGTATAGCACATTGTGATTTCTAAAATGAAAATGATTCTTTTTATCTTGCAAATTCTATGTAAAGAAACATTATGGTTTGAGTTTAAGAATTCAATATAACTATACTATGCATCTCTAGCATCATTTTAATTTTTAATGCATATTCCAATCTGTATTTCCTCCAAAGTTTCTGTCTCATTTTCCTACCAAAGATAATTGTTGGAGAAAATCTGAGTACAATTTATGGGAGTGGCTTGCTGAAAAACTTTTATATTACCTTGGGCAATATAAATAGTACAGTATATACCATCAGTTACCTACTTTTATTCAAACCAAGTAACTATTGCTGGTTCCGAAATACCTCAGCAGATATTCATATAGCCGAAACATATTATCACAAATCTCCTCATAATCTAAGAGACATATACAAATAAGTCATTATTTAGGCACCCCGATTTATCAATCTTTCTTTCCTCGTTGAAGTATTGTCAGCTAAGTAATGGATGTGTTCTAAGCTCCAAATGAAATCAAGCAAATTTTTTGTGATGAGCACATATCACACTACACAATGACAATAATAATATGTTTCCACTTGGTGTGGTTGGACTCATAGATTAAATGATGCCCTTGTGTATTACTGAAGACCAAGTTTTTGAAAAAGATCATTTGGATAAGCTCTTTCTCAATGTTTTCTCTTAGTTTCAATTGGTTTTCTGCTATATTGTTTATTGGACTAGACTCTATGATCAACTCTTTGTGATGAATAGACCATAAATTTTCTGTGGTACAAGGCTAGTCAAATTGTTTCTGTCCATTTGCCTTCCTATCTATATATGCACACTTCTCATTAATACCACCCCTTTTTTTCTGTTTCTTCTTTAATTGGGCAATAGTCTTATATTACTGTTTGTGTTTTTGCAGTGATAATTTAGACTCAAATAATGCACTTGAGAATTCTTTAATTGCCAAAGAGAAGTTAATCTCTGAATTGAACATGGAGCTACACAATATTGAAACAACCTTATCAAATGAACGTGAAGAACACATTAATGATGTGAAAAAATTCACTGCAATGCTTAATGAAAAGGTGAGGTTTCTGTTTTCCAAAGTAATTATGGAGACTAAATTCATCCAATATTTCAATATATTAAGTCCTGCCTCTTTATTTTCCTTTATCTATTTTTATCTGATCGTTTTTTGAAAAGGACTGTTGTAATTTATTATTAAAAAATATTCAAATTAGCAGTTTCTGCTGATGTTTGAACCTAAGATTGTGAACACCCAAAAAATTTGATCCCATATATTTTGGGCTTGTTTGGACCATTGCACAGTCCCAAATCAGATGCAATGCTAGTGGTAGTTCATTTACAGCAACAATATCCAAGCTTTATACACGAGACTTTTAATATTGTATAGTATTGAATTTTCACCTCTAATCTGTAATTTATGCCTCTTGCTAACTTTGTGTGCCTCAGTTGAAACTTGGTGCATGCCTATGGTTATAGGGAACTATCCTATTTTTTTCACCTTATGCTCTCACACTAGTCATGGCCCACTTGCACATCTATTTGATTACTTGAACGTAAGCAGCCGGAACTATTTTCTATTGTAAGACCTTCCATAACACCTCTCGAGATATTTTATCGTACGTCTTTTCCAAATCAATAAAAACCACGTGTAGGTCTTTTGAGTTCCCAATATTGCTCCATCTGTCTTCATAGCAAGTATGAAGTTTCTATGTCCGCTTTCCCCAACATAAAACCTAATATATAGGAAGCATATAAATCCATTTACATGTGTACGTAATTTTTCCTTTCTCTGTTCATGAACTTGTTAAAGCTTTTTTCTAAACAAATATTTTCTAACTACCCCCTTCATTCTATCTCTATTCGTACTGGGCTTTTAACTTGAAGGATCTTCATGAAATTTACTTCTGGGCAGATGAGAATTTGTTTGTTGCCCATATTTGAGATGCAAAAATGCATTACAGTGTTTTTTCTTGTGCGTTCAGTGTTTGATGTCCAAAATCCTAACCAGAAGTAAGGTCTTCTCTAACTAAAAAAAAATAAACAGTTATAATGCAGTCTTCTTATGACTTCTAGTCCCGGTATTTGTGTCTGTGCTGTGTTTAAGATGTGCTGTGCTCTAACTTTTTCTGTTATGCTTTCTCCTTGATATAGGAGGCTTCTATTGTGGCAATGAAGAAAGAGCTTCAGACAAGACCAACAGAAAAAATAGTTGATGATTTGCGTAAGAAAGTAAAAATTTTGCAGGTGATTATACTGTTCATTTCAAATGGACTTTTATGTAACATCTTGTTTTGGGTACCAAGCTCTGCACTATCCATCTAACTCATGGTCATACATTCAGGCAGTGGGTTATAATTCAATTGAGGCTGAAGACTGGGAAGTGGCCACAAGTGGGGAGGAGATGAGCAAGATGGAATCTCTACTTCTTGATAAGAACCGAAAAATGGAACACGAGCTAAC
>Ga0099826_10003195_pt1 | contig 11026 bp, 4 predicted proteins | sample Mtrugardesep15_FD_76830 | JGI IMG/M metagenome (GOLD analysis project Ga0099826, IMG submission 76830) | Root nodule microbial communities of legume samples collected from California, USA - M. trunc garden sep15 | ecosystem: Host-associated > Plants > Roots > Nodule | place: USA: California...
TAGCTTGAATATATGTATCACTCGTCACTGAATACCCCTAAGGTTAGCAGTGGTAAAATTATAGGTTAAATACCACTTTTGGTTATTTTAGTTTGACAGAATTCTTAAGTTAGTCCTTTAAGTTTTGAAAGTTTTAATTTGGTCCTTTTAGTTTGACAGAATTCCCAAATTAGTCTTTTAAGTTTCAAAAGTTTTAAATAGGTATTTTTAGTTTGACAGAATTCTCAAGTTAGTCCTTTAAGTTTCGAACTAAAATGACCTATTTGGGTCCCAAGTTAGTCCTTTAAAGGACTAACTTGGGAATTTTGTCAAACTAAAAGGACCTTTTTGATACTTAAATGACTAACTTGGGAATTTTGTCAAACAAAAAAGACATAATTGAAATTTCGAAACTTAAAGAACTAACTTAGAAATTATGTCAAACTAAAATGACTAAAAGTGATATTTGACCTAAAATTATATCAAGTTGAAAATGATAAGAAGTAAAAGTTACATGTTATATAAGTATCGATTAAATCTATTGAGGTCCTACCGAATCAACAATTAGTTGGCTTTGATTACCAACATTTGCTAGACCTAATTGGTCCCCCGAACTTCTTGTGGGATGTAGGTGACATGGTTGTTACAAGAGTTGGCTCGTCTAATAAACTATATATTCAGTTAAGGGGATTATAGAAAAGGACGATAACAAATGGGAAAGTGGTCGTTTATTTCATGGCTCCCCAAGTGATAATATTAAAACTATTGTCAGTTAGTGTGGTTACTTTTAAGTTACAAAATCTCATGAAACCTTATAAGTTATAACTTGAAAAGAAAAGAAAAAAACGAAAAAAAATAAAAAATACTTGAGAACGAGATAACTTTAAGGTACTAGTATTTACTACTATATTATTGTATGGTGAATATGGCTAAGCTATATTTAGACTCTTATCGTTAAATGCGCAACTATGCATATTCGGAGAAAAAATAGTATTGCTTATTCCCAAACCACAGAAATGGAAAACAAACATACAAATCATTGTTGTCTCTCCAACAAAACAAATCTAATGTGTATAGATTAGTTATAAGTTATGTACATTTCCATATAGCATTGAGAAGTTAATGAGGTAGAACAAGATCCCATATGTACCTTACTTACCTTTCCTTTCCACTTACATTTATTCATGAAACACCTAACTGCCATCATGCTCATTGCACCTCTTTATATTAACATTTATAATTTGTTACTATTATTTTCCAACCACATATGTGTAACTCTTCCACATATAAAGACCACCCAAAAATAAGTAGTTTTGGCCACAAAAACATCAAAGATTGATCTTAATAATACATGTTTTCAATTGCACGTTTGAAAAACTGGATGTCTAGAGATAAAGGTGAATCAGTTAATGTTGAAAAACTACATGTGGCCATTTTGGCATTCCCATTTGGAACACATGCAGGTCCACTCCTTAACCTTGCAAGAAGGATTGCTGCAGAAGCTCATAAAGTTACGTTTTCATTCTTCTGCACAAACAAAACAAATGCTGCTTTATTTTCTGGATCAAATGACCATGATGAGTTTCTTCCTAACATAAAGCATTATGATGTTCATGATGGATTACCAGAAGGTTATGTGCCTTCAGGACACCCACTTGAACCCATTTTCATCTTCATTAAGGCAATGCCAGAGAACTATAAGAGTGTTATGGATAAAGCTGTGGCAGAGACAGGGAAGAACATTACTTGTTTGGTTACTGATGCATTTTATTGGTTTGGTGCGGACTTAGCTAAGGAAATGCATGCCAAATGGGTCCCTCTTTGGACTGCAGGCCCTCACTCTCTCCTTACACATGTTTTCACAGATCTTATCAGAGAAAAGATAGGCTCCAAAGAAGGTACACAAATTGCTAATTTGATCAATAAATCTACTTAAATTTACTCATTTAAGCTTTTAGGGCTTTTCATAAAGAAAAAATTTAAAATAAAAAATTATAGGTTTCATATGTTAGCAAGTGGAAAATTACTTATTAGAACTCGCACCCCAACATATTAAATGTTCATACACTCTTTTTTACCATTATATGAATATGTAAAAACAATTTGTTATTTATAAAAACTAAAATCTATTTTTTTAATTCAATTTTCTAGTAGTGATTACTTTATCGTATGAAACTTGAATGAATTAATTTATTTCCCTAATGTGGAATCTTTTAACTATATTTTTAGTAAATGGGTGCAGAATGCAGATGCATCAACGACACCCTAAATAGAATAGAATAAAATTAAAGAGTTGGGGGGATATAATGTACAAATATGTACATTTATAAAATTGAATGTTCTTTTTTCGCCAAATGTATGCTAAAAATCATTTGAGTAGAGGATCATTAATCTACAATTTATAAGAATTTGATTTGTTCTTTCTTGTCTTACAGTTGATGATACCAAAACCGTTGATTTCCTTCCTGGTTTTCCTGAGCTTCATGTTTCTGATTTGCCTGAAGGAGTGATAGGTGATATAGATGGACCATTTTCAACAATGTTACACAAAATGGGACTAGAGTTACCACGAGCAACTGCAGTTGCCATAAACTCATTTGCTACGGTAAACCCTCTTATTGAGAATGAGTTAAAATCCCAGTTCAAATTGCTACTAAATGTCGGTCCATTCATCTTGACAACACCGCAACCTATGGTTTCTGATGAACATGGGTGTTTAGCATGGTTGAACCAATGTGAGAAATTCTCAGTTGTGTATATTAGCTTTGGAAGTCGGATAGTTCCCCCGCCGCATGAGCTCACTGCATTGGCTGAGTGTTTAGAAGAATGTGGATGTCCATTTATTTGGGTCTTTAAGGGTAATCCAGATGAAACGTTGCCAAATGGATTTACGGAAAGAACGAAAACAAAAGGAAAATTTGTTGCATGGGCTCCTCAAATGGAAATCCTTAAACACTCGGCTGTTGGTGTGTGTTTGACACATTCTGGTTGGAACTCAGTGTTGGATTGCATTGTTGGTGGTGTGCCAATGGTTAGTAGACCATTTTTTGGAGATCAAAGGTTGAATGCAAGAATGTTGGAAAGCATTTGGGGGATTGGTGTGGGTGTTGACAATGGAGTTTTAACTAAAGAATCAATTAAGAAAGCTTTGAATTTGATAATGTCAACTGAGGAAGGAAAGATAATGCGTGACAAAATTGTCAAACTTCAGGATTCTGCATTGAAAGTTGTTGAACGAAATGGCTCCTCTGCAAATAATTTCGATACTTTGATAAAGATTGTCACTAGTTAAAGATTTTAAGTGTTCTAGCAACTTCATTATCTAGTTATACTAATACATTTTTCATTGATTTCTTTACAATTTTTAAAAATAGCTTAATGAATGCGTACTATTGGATCTATATAGTTGAGATGTCATAGTTATCACTTTTGTTGTTTAAAAAAAAATGTATATTGTTGGGTCCTAAGCTAAGTTTAGAATCAATTTCATTGAAATCGCAAGATTGGAATCAATTCCATTGAATGTAGAAGCTACATTGTCTTGCAGTTTCATGTTGAATCCAAACGAGTATGTAGTGTAAGCTTAGTTAAAATGTTAAAAATGTATTGTACCAAGGCCGGTCCAAGACATAGGCAGGGGGTGCGGCGGTGTAGGGCCTATGCCCGTAGGGGTCTGAAAAAACATTTTATAATAAGGGGTGTATACATAAATACTTGTTTCATAGGGTCTATATATAGCAAAAATTGCAAAGAAGGCCCAACTATTTATCAGACTTTCAACCCATTAGCCCTTCACCCTTTTTATTTTACAACTCAACAACATTTTTTTCCTCTCAATCCAACGCTTTTATTTTCACACTCCTCAACATTGGCTAAAACGCTAAACTTAAAATTAAAACATAAAACGCAGAAGAAACACATAAAAAAATAAAATCTCTACTCCTTTCTATAGACTATTTTTTTATTTTATTTTGAGGATGTTTTTTATTGTTTCAAATTGAAGCCAACCTAAATTTGTATTTAGATTACATAATATAATATGACTTTCATGAAAGTTTCATGCTTGCAACACCAAATTTGGGCTTGTGTGACTTTTCATAAGTAGCATATCATATTCTATTGACAAATGATAAAAGATTTTCATTTTACTGGGTTTGAGAGAAATGTAATTTATACTATTATAGATTTATGGTGATAAATGATTATGAAGCTCTTTGAGAAATTTTAGAGATAGTAAATTAGTTGAATTATCAAATCAGATAAGAAAACATATATGAAGTTTGGTATGTATACATATCATTTTACTTAGTTTTGTTTGGTTTGGTTCGACCCCTCAAATTTAATTTTTTTATTCTTTTTTATTAATAAATATAAGACAGTGTGTATTTAACACAATGTTTTAAGGTAGCAACATAGTTGAGATGTTAACCGTCATGATCAATAGTTGTCCAATTAATCATTTATCAAAAAACAAATTTATGATACAATTATATAAAGGGACTATTTTCTCAAACTTTGCCCAAAGCCTATTTAATACTAGGGATGAGGTTGTACCGTATATCCGACATCTTAAGCTCGCGCACGCTAGTCTTTGCATGTAATATCATGAATCCTAGGGTGCTAATTGTGCTTTGCACACGGTTTTTATCTCAGTATATAGTTTTGCTTTACAAAATCTTATTGATGCAACTCATTGACATAGTAAGTCTTGCCTATAGACACAATTATAATTTTTTATGATTTTAAAAATTCTCTAAACTATTATCCAAATTTGCAAGTATTTAAATTCTCTCAAAATCAAGACCGTTTTTAGGAAGGTGCAAACAACTCAATGGAGCTCGGCCTCCTCAATTTTGTGGTCTAATTATTATTATTTTTTTAATATATAATGCACTGAAATAAAAAATATAGGCGTACTATTGTAGTATTGATAGTACAAAACGTGTGGTACAGTGGTAAAATTTTGTAGTCTAATTGTAATGGTTAGTGACTGCAGTTCAACTCTCAATGATGGCATATGTTATTTTTCTTAGTTGTATTTTTTTTTCAGCATGATAGGGTTTTTTTTAGGCCTAATTTTAATGTATTTGAGGTTTATATTTCATCAATATTTTCTCTTCTCCTTCTAATTACTTATTTACAAATAAAAGTATAATATTACTTTTTTTAGAGTATTTGTAATTTCTGGCATATACTTGTCGTATAAAATAGCAAAGTTCTAACAATAAACATTATAACTATTCTCTAAGAAAATAAAATAAAATAAAATAAAATAAAACATTTTTTTTCTTTTAATTATTTTTTATTTTTTAAGGGTCTATTTTTATTAAGAGAGACGGGCCTCCAATTTCACAGGAGTGACCCTACTTAAAATATTACGTTGCCTCAAAACATTCTCTCATCCAAACACACTTATAGACTTTCCCTAGTTAAATGCACCCTTTATTAAAAGGATATTATTAATGAATGAATAAAATTTAATTTATTCCTTCACAATTTTCTTTTTGTGCTTACCCTTTATTTTTGAGAGGGAGTTGTCTTTGTATGGGCATGGTTTGTTGTACTTGTTGCTGTTCATCCTCTACCCACAATTCCTGTTGTTTTGTGTCCGTCCACTACTCACCATTCCGGTTGTGGATTGGTAGCAGATCGATCCTTTCTAATGTTTTGACTTTTGATATGCCTTGTACTTGTTAAAGGGGATTTTATATCAAGTAAATGAGTGTAACTTAAGTTGTCCTTTTCTTGTTGTTTGATTTAGTCTCTAATAAAAATAAAACTACAATTTACCCTCTTACCACCACAACTATTACCAATAATAAAATAAAAATATTAAATGAAAAGTTGTTTTTCCTTTTTGGTGCGAAAGAGGATGAAAACCCGTTTTTAAATGATAAATAAAAGTATTTTCATTTATTAAATAATTTTTTTTAGAGATGCACATGGATGTATGAATTTATGGTAATTTTATTTGTTAGTCACTAACTCTGATAATAATCTTGTCTTTGTTAAAAAAATCAGGTTCTTGTCTATATGTTTTTATTATATGATGATGAATTTAATTAAATAATTTGAAATATTAATAATAATTCAAACTTGTGCGGGATTATCCACACTGTGTTTAATATATGTCTCGATTTGTGAAAAAAATTGAAATATTAACCAAATAAGTTAATTAATTTGACGATGACATTAAAGACAAAGATGAATTTAATGATTTATTTAAAATAAATGTTTGTTGCATCTAAAATATTGAAGTTATAAATCGGTGGTTGGTTAGTTTGGGGAACACATTTGATCAAAAATATAAGAAAAAAATACCATACGACTCTCTTTCGTTGGTTGGTAAAATAGGAGGACACAATTTATCAAAAATAAACTTGTGGACACAGATTGTTGTGGAACTGCGCTCTTTCGGTCAGAATATATATTACTCAGTCTCATTATTATTTTTTACACACACACACACACATATATATATATATATATATATATTACATTTTAATTATTTAACCATTCTAATAATTATAATTAATAAGGTTGTTTTAATAAATAATAGAACATACTTTACCATAAACATTATAAATATTTTTTTGAATAATCGTGTAAAATTCAAAAGATACACTCAATTTAAGACGGAGAAAGTATAAAGACATGTACTTTTTTTTGCAATGAAATATGGTATAAACAAAAAAAAAAATGAAAAGTTGATGTAAGTGGATTAAATTTTTAACTATATTCATTTATCTTTTAATTACCACTTTTGTTTATATTTTATTTGAAAAAAAATACTATTAAGGATATTAAAAATAGAACTTTTACATTAAAAAAAAAATTAAAAATTGAATGAACAATTTTCAAAACATAATTTTTACATTGACATTTTTTTGTTGTTGTCAGGTTGCCTAATGGCTAAAATTCACGATGGATAAATGGGGTGTCCGAGGTTAGAATCTCCTAATATAATAATTTATTGTGCTGACATTTTAACTTGTGTCGTGTCGTTAGCATAAACATTTATCGTTGTTGGGATAAAATTGACCTTAAACAAACAATGGCATTTCCATGTAAACATTTATTGTCGTGGGGATAAAATAGACCGTAAACATACCATAGTTTAAGGCTCTGTTTGGGGCACGTCTTCTTTCTCACTTCCCACTGTATTGGCATTTTCTTCTTCCTTAAATTGAACTTTCCAACTTTATTTTTTTCTTACATTCATTCATCTCTTCTCTCAAATGTCTAGCTTCAACGGTGAAATCAATGGCAACAACTTATTACACGTGGCTGTTTTGGCATTCCCATTTGGCACACATGCTGCTCCACTCCTTAGCCTAGTGAAAAGAATTGCTACAGAGGCTCCTAAAGTTACATTTTCATTCTTCTGCACAACCACAACAAATGATGCTTTATTTTCTAGGTCAAATGAGTTTCTTCCAAACATAAAGCATTATAATGTTCATGATGGGTTACCAGAAGGTTACGTATCTTCTGGGAATCCACGTGAACCAATTTTTATCTTCATTAAGGCCATGCAAGAGAACTTTAAGCATGTTATTGATGAAGCTGTGGCAGAGACAGGGAAGAACATTACTTGTTTGATTACTGATGCATTTTTTTGGTTTGGTGCGGATCTAGCTGAGGAAATGCATGCCAAATGGGTTCCTCTTTGGACTGCAGGGCCTCACTCTCTTCTTACACATGTTTACACAGATCTTATCAGAGAAAAGACAGGCTCCAAGGAAGGTACACAAGTTGCTAATTTGATCATTAAATCTTCTTGATTTTTTTGTTATTTAAAGTTATTGGTGTTTAACTATTTATATCTTGGACTCTTGTATTTTTTTAGAAATTACTACAAGGAATTTGAATTAGCTATAATTAGAAGAAGAAGAAAAAAAATCTAATTCGTCACAATATTTCGTAATAAAATTAGAAATAGATTTTATATTTTTTATGATATTAGTTTATATGGATTTTTACTTTTTACATACAGTGACATGACAGAGATTCAGGAACCATCTTTTAGTACAAAATTATAATTTATACAAATAAAAAATTAAAATTATACATATATGGAATTCTAAACTTGGGGTTGTAATTTTTTCTTCTTAATTTATAAAACTTGCCATTCTTATAGTACTTTTAACGATTCTTTTAGTATATACTGAACTTTCCCAAATAGTCACATAAAATTGTAGAACTTTCATTATTTTTGACAAATTAGCTATCATCGCTAGGAGTTTAAAAGGAAAACATCGTTATAGTTTGAGTCTTATCAATGAATATCTCGAGTGTCTCGAAGACACTCTTTAAACATGTTAAATAAAATAATTAATTTTTTAAAATTTAAAAAATTTCAATTTTCAATAAACTAATTACACAATCACCAAAAGAATTGAAAACAGACAAAAAAAAAAGAGTTGGAAACATTTCCTGTATAGTTTTGATAGACAACAGAAAAAGAGTTGGAAACAACAGTAGGACATGACATGAGAAAAGTAGTACTAACCATGTGGTGCATTAATCACAAACTTCAGGTTACGATTTCAAAATTTCAACCATTGGCACTGCCTACACTTAAAAAGCAAAAAGTCACATAGCCACGTTAGTCCGGTAGTCTTTGGATCCAGTACAAACAAAATACAGGGTGTGCGGTTCACAATCATGCATGTACATACATCAAATTAAAATTATAGGTCAAATATCTACGAGGATCCTCTAAGATATTTGTAACAAGTTACTCGGTCTTCCTTAGTATAAGTTACTATTTACGTAACATATTTTAACTATATTTTTTCCCTTAAAAAAAACTATATTTTTCATTATTATATAAAGATAAATAATAGTGTATAAAATATTGTTGGATTTGCATCGATGAATATATTGTGTAATGGTCAACAATACCACTTATTTTGAGATAGAATAATTTATCAAGTTTTTTATATGACAAAACGATATTTGTTATATTGTTAACCTTAAAAACTGTTTACGAGACCTTTTAACATTGAGGTGACAAATTCGGAAGAAAAAAACTGCGACACTAAACATGACTATTGAACAACTTAATATTAAGAGCGATAAATTTAGACTCACCAACTTAACATTAAATAAATATATAATCATTTTTTATTCGAGTTTCATGAGAAGAGGGTAATGGTGCACACATTTTATGACTTAATGGAGTAATGATGCAGGCATTTTATAACTTGAAACACCAATTTGTTACATAAAAAAAATTAAAAGACTAACTTGTTGCCAACATTTAACTAAAAGGACCGTGAGACATTTGACCTAAATTATTCTACAATTCACCGGGCTAGGGGCTGATCTATACGGACTAACTCATTTTGGCAACTCTATCTTATACTCATTTTTGTCCTTTTTACAAGAGTCAATAAAAGTTGTGTATTTGGTAGTATATATATTAATACCTCAATTTTTGTTAATCTATATTTCTCTTATATAAAATGTCAAAGGAAGTGTGTTTGAAATATATTAATAAAATCTATATGGTATGATTTGATTAAATGTATTTATAAACAAATTATACATCATGAGTATATATAAATTCTATTTTTTTCTATAATTCAATTTTTTTCTATAGTTCAATTTTTTATACTTACGAAACAGAAATCTTGAATTGATTAATTTCTTATAATACTTTTGACCCGTGCGACGCACGGGTCTTCTCGATTATAATAGAGACCAAAAATAATTTTTAACCCGTAATATCATAGGTTAATCAATAAACACAAATTAGATTATTAGAGATACAATATTACAATCAAATGATAATAAAAAAACTTATAAAGAAAAAAGATAAAAAGAATACAAAATTATATTGTTACACAGGTCAATTTTATTTATTACTTTTATAGTTAAACATAAAAAATTAATACAGTTCATGGTTCCTAACAAATTATTTAGGATAGCCGAGTTTGCATGGAAATTAGGGTATTCTGTTTGTAAACGTATTAAATAAGTGTATAACAACTTGTCAAAAAAAATCTATAGAAACAATAGGTTAAGTTGCTGCATACCTAATAAATAACTAGACTTTTGACTCATGCAACGCACGGGTTTCCTCGACTATAATAGAGACCAATAAATAATCTTTAACCCGTAAGATCATGGGTCGATCAATAAACGCAAATTAGATTATTAGAGGTACAATATTACAATCAAATGATAATAAAAAAAATTATAAAGAAAAAAGATAAAAATAATACAAAATTATATTGTTGCACATGTCAATTTTATTTATTACTTTTATAGTTAAACATAAAAAATTAATGCAGTTCATGGTTCCTAACAAATTATTTAGGGTAACTGAGTTTGCATAGAAATTAGGGTAAACGTATTAAATAAGTGTACAACAAAAAACTTGTCAAAAAAGAATATATCTACAGAAACAATAGGTTAAGTTGCTGCAGACCTAATAAAATTAAAAAAAAAAACTTTATTAATATCTTATACTATTACTTATCGAATACCTAGTTAGACATTTAAAATAATAATAATTTACTGTACAAATTAATGGAGTATGTACTAATACATGAACTTCAAAGTTCTTTTTTGCTATGTATAGAGCTAAAAGTTATTTGACCAGCTGGGTAGTTAATCTTCAATCTATAAGAATTTGATTTGATTGCTCTTGTCTTGTAGTCCATGATGTCAAAAGTATCGATGTTCTTCCTGGTTTTCCCGAGCTAAAGGCTTCTGATTTGCCTGAAGGAGTAATAAAAGATATAGATGTACCATTTGCAACAATGTTACACAAAATGGGACTAGAGTTACCACGAGCAAATGCAGTTGCCATAAACTCATTTGCTACAATACACCCTCTTATTGAGAATGAGTTAAATTCCAAGTTCAAATTGCTATTAAATGTTGGTCCATTCAACTTGACAACACCGCAGCGTAAGGTTTCCGATGAACACGGGTGCTTAGCTTGGTTGAACCAACATGAGAATTCTTCAGTGGTGTATATAAGCTTTGGAAGTGTGGTAACACCCCCACCTCATGAGCTCACTGCATTGGCAGA
>Ga0099826_10003197_pt1 | contig 11024 bp, 4 predicted proteins | sample Mtrugardesep15_FD_76830 | JGI IMG/M metagenome (GOLD analysis project Ga0099826, IMG submission 76830) | Root nodule microbial communities of legume samples collected from California, USA - M. trunc garden sep15 | ecosystem: Host-associated > Plants > Roots > Nodule | place: USA: California...
GAGTACATATATTACAGTCAATATTAAATCTAAAGGTTTCATCTATAAATGCCACCATCAATCACGTATTAAATTTAACACAACAGTCAGAGCCAATTTATAAAAAAAAAAAAATCAAAACACTAAATAAGGCCGAAGTCCCTCTATCCAAGACCGCTAAAATACCCATGAGTAAAATAATCTCCCCCTACCTCAAAGAAGAAAATCCACAATCCAATAGAGCATGAAAACTCGAAACCAGACTCACGGTAATGACAAAGATGCGTTGAAGGGAAAATTGGACTGATTCACTTCTACTTGACTTTTTAGAATCAAAGAAGATAGGTAGAAAATCAATTGAAATTTTGGAGAAAATAGGGAATCGGATAATTCACTAAAACTACCTCTGTTCTGCAGGGCTTCAGAGTAAGAAATTATGTTTCACACTAAGGCTCCTATATATATGAGTATGAAGGAGTAGTGGTGTAAATAATGGGCCACACCCCACTCTTTAGTTACTTCCGTGAATGAAGGTGTAGTGGTGAGAGTAGTGGGCTACATCCCAATTGATTTGCATCTTCAGTTCTTTCTTTCTTTCTTTCTACGTGTTTCTTTATTTTATTTTTAAAATAATCATCACTTATTAACTACACTTTCTTTTTAATTATAATATAAATATTTTTTTATATATTAATAGCATACTCACTAAAAGCTAGCACATCAAGAAAACTCTCAGAGAAAGAAATTGTGTCATACAATATTACGATATTCATATATATATATATATATATATATAGACACATAAATATTATTTGTAAAATTTGGGGCGTTACAATGATGATGCCAGTTTAACCATCAACCACTTTGCTGTTCTCTCGATGCATCATCTTCCCTTGCTTCCAACTACACCATGTAGTTCCACAAGCTTCCACCCAACCTCTTCAACCATCGGAATGTCTTCTGCCTTCTTGAAGATCCTTGCATCCAACTACATTGGGATCTTTAGGTAGTTCCACAAGTCTACACCATAAACTTATTTAGCTACCGTAGTGATCCATCCTTCTAAAGACTCACTTGCATCCAATTACCGTTGGTCTTTTTTGGTAATCCCGCAAGCCATGCTATACATTCTTCAAACTCCGGAATGCCTTCCGTCTTCTTGAAGAATTCCCTTTCTCACAACTAGAGCATAGCACCCAAGGTCTCTATAGTTATATCATTCTCGGTGTCATCAACTTCACCTCAAGCTGAGCTTTCCCTACCTCAACTGGCAAATGCGTACATCCATTATGTCTTTCACCTTGCAACTCCACCTCAAAGGTTGGTCACGAGTATTCTTACCTCCGCCTCTCCAAAATGACCATGAGTATTCTTCCCACCGCCTCTCTAGACTGACGTTGAGTGTTTAACGTCTCTCCAGGCAACCACCTCTCTATAAGGCATCAGTCCCAAAGTGACAGATATCACCTTCTTCATCACCCCAACGAGACACCACCAAAGCACCCGCATCCTCAAGATGCACCTCAATGTTCTCCAAATCATCAAGGATTTTGTTGAACACTATAAGTTGCTACACGATGGCCTTTGACTCCACCTTCTTAAATGAGTAGAGTTGTTGCTTTAGGAATTGCAGATGAGCCAAAGATTTGGTCATATACAATGACTCCAACTTTGACCACATCGATGTCGCGGTTGGTTCCTATGCTACATCTCTCAAAACTTTATCCCCGAGACACAAGCCAATGGCACTCCTAGCGTTGTCCACCATCTCGGTCTTCTCCGCCTGTGACATGGTGCCCGGTAATGCACCTTCACCCTTCAACGCTTTCTCACACTTTTATTGTATTAACACCACTTCCATCTTTACCTTCCATAACCCAAAATCATTATCTCCGATAAATTTCTCAATATCCCACTTTGAACCAATGGTACTGATTATCATTTGATCCTTGCCCCACGTTGAGCGCCAATTGTAGTGAATTCGTTAAAAATCACACCAATAAAATACTTGATGCATGGAGCAAATTAATCAAGCAACCAATATCAACATGGGTGATAGTTATAAACACAAGCAAAAGTAGAAAAACAATGAGAGAAAGAGAAAGAGAGAGAGCGAGAGAGAGAGAGAGAACACATGAAATTTGTTTACCCAGTTCGGTCCAATACTAACCTAGTCTGGGGGATAGAGCAGCTCTCGTTCCACTATAATGATAAGTAACTTTACAAAGAGATATCAAAAAAGGGTTACAAGAATAAGTCTTCAAACCTAATTCAACCCAAAGTCCCAATCTCTTCCCGAGACCAAGAGACTCAATCCTAATAGTGTTATCCAATGTAAAGCAATCACAACCCTAGTGTTTGTTGCCAAGGGAATTTTCTACAAACCCTAGTTTTCTTGTTGGCTTCTAAACCCTTGTTTTCTGCCCCTCTTTATCTCTCAAGATTTACATCTATACAAGGTCTATATTTATAGTAAAAGCATCTTTCAAATAATTGGAACAAATCTCAGCCCAAAAATACGTTTCTGTTTTATTTGTGGCTGGCAAAATCGGGCACCGATTTCTACCTTTCGGGCGTCGATTTTTGCCGTAAGGAAAAGCTGAAAAACACTGTCAAAATCGGCCACCGATTTGTCCAAATCGGGCCCCGATTTTTGGCACTCTAAAACTCCAATTTTGAGTCACTCTACAACACTATTTATAATTAAATTGCTGAGTTAAGATTGAAACAATCCACGAGAAGACGAATGTATTTTATTACTTCAATGCATTTTTAGTACACTTGCTAAAAGTCTATCAAATATCATGTGAAAAAATATTATTTTATCCGTCTTAAATTTAAATATTTTATGGTTTGAGATTTTGTGTGGAATTTTATATTGCTATTGGACAAGTCTTGTCCAGACTTCGGTAAATGTTCTTCAAAATGGTTAGAACCATTTGGAATTAATAATATAATTTCATGCAATCCTTATGTTCTTGTGGATAGTAACATTTTATTAAGTAACCTATTTCGTATAAATTCATCAATTAAAATGAATAACCGGAGAATTTGGGTTTAAATCCCACCTTTTACATAACACAATGTTTCTACCAGGTGAGTTACGCTCACAGAGACACTGCTGATATAAACGTTAATATAAGTAAATAATTCTATGTGAGCAATGTTAAGGTGAAATTTAATCTTGTTAATATCTTAGACATGATGGAATATGTCATCAATAAGAACAAAGACATACATTACAGTGTCGATATGTCTTTTGGGCATTTGTATTTGGAGACAAGGCACTGGAGGAACAAACAAATGTCAGAGATATCCCACGTGACTAGGGTAAGACGTCCTTATTTTAATCTTTAGATTTGAAATTCCTGTAAGTTTAGTTTATATATGGTTCAACAACCGTTTACGTTTTTATAGAGTCATCTTCATACAATGTGACAAAACTATAGAGACAATCAACATATATTTTTATTGCGCATATTTAATTATGTGATGTTGTCAATTCTTGAGTGTTTTAAATTGAAGGAAATTTTGCCGTATTTTTCAATCATATTACATTTCAAACACTTTCATAGTAGAGGGTGTCACATGTCGCGTGACACTTAGGTTTCAAAGAATATGTAGACCACTGTTTGGTGGTTTTTTAAATAAAAATTGTATTCGTTATTCGATATAGTTGTTATGGAACTATATTCATTATTTTATGTCATGTTCACCCTTTAATATTATTTGTTGGGACCAAGCTTAGAAAGTCTATTGTATTTTAGTAACTACTTCTTGTTGGTGTCTACATCTTCTTCAAGCATAACAGACAATAACTTAGTCAACACTTTTTTGTTTAGATTTCAGTAATCCTATCATCATATTTTATAGTTAGGCAATCGATCAACAATTTGAATAATTTCCTCTTTATAAGCAATGTGATATTGAGTGCTATTGGGTGAATTGCTTACATTGAATATATGATTATAAAAGAGGGACTCTACCTTTATTTTTAGATTACCTTCCAATCATCATCTTTTAATTTTGGATTTCTTGATTTTATCAATTCATCAACAAGTGATATAAATTGATTTTTGACCGACAATGGTCATTAAATTCTACATTTAAATGATATAAATACCTTTTTGTTTTATTTGTTACCGAATATCCCAGATAAATTTTTTATTTGAGCCATAAATTGGACATATCAATTATATGTCGTTCCCAAATAATCAATTACCTCTAATTATTTTTATCAAGTTGTCAATTCATCAAAGTCTCTCATATTCTTGTTTTATTTATAGGTTAGATATTGTTTTACAAGTTGAGTGTATGTTACAACAATGAAATATGATGTTACTTTATTGTGGGAGAACATCTCTAAAAATTGTGTAGGCTTAATGTCTTTAACAAATAAAATAAAGAAGACTTTCACTGATGCAGTAGAAGATTATAAGAATTAAAGTTTTGCTACCAATTTCATATTGAATAATGTAATATGAAATATGCTTTATTGACCATCTATCAAAGGAAAACATGATACAATGGACTTAACACAATGTCTTCACTTAAAAAAACTAAACTTTTTTTTTTTTAAGGATTGTTTATCTCTTTATTAACTAATATATAAATATTCATTAACCATAATTTTATAAGAAAACTTATAAGTAAAGACTATGAAGAGTATTTAAACCTTAACATTCTAGTGGTTAAACATGACTTCCTATTTGTAATTTATAAGCAAAAGTCTTTGAATAAACATCACTTGAGACACTTTGACCTACCATTACTGAATAAAGAAATGAAATATTGGACTCTCTATTTAAGAAAAATATTAATTGAATTATTTGTAATAATTAATATACGAGTCTTATGACATAAAACTATTTCTATAGGATTTGAATTAAAATCTCTTTTTTATGAAATCCAAAACTAAGAGCGAGGAAAACAATCGAATTTTATATTCCTTAATGCCTTATTTTATTTTATTACCAACATGTTAGAATACAAAACCATAATTGAAAGGTCCATGAAATTATAAAAAGAAAAAAAACACAATTATTGCATAGATTTTGTGCTAGTGTAACAACTTATTCTTCCCTACAAGGTGTAAGTATAATCTATTAGTTTTGGTACTTATATGGTTCTATATCGAAATATACACATCGTCGTTTAATGCACTTCCACCCAAACCCTGTTAAGGGACTTTTTGGACAATCAGCATCAGTTTCACATTCAATATACTCTAAAGTGAGAAAAGAGAATAATATATTGTTAATATAACATGATAACTATTGCATACAAACAACAAAGTAAGAAGGAACCTTAAAAAGTATGAAAAAATAGCTTACCCACAACGTTTTTTGCAAAAAGAAATATGGAATTTAAGAAAATCATAGCATACACAAACTTGATTGTTTTATACATAATTTTAACTTTGAATCTAATGAATATAATATGACTTGATCACTTTATAATGTGTTAAAGGAATATTTTGCTAATTTTTTTAAAAAAAGATTAGCTCTTAAGGAGTTGTAAAGAAAGAAATTCCTAAAATGAAAACTATCATTACTAAAATTGTGTTTTAGAACAACTATGGAAAGGGTAACGTAAGATACTCAATAATCATTATAATTTATTCTCTTATAATTAATTTTTCAACCTTTGATAAAATAAATGAGAAATTTAGAAAATAAATAGTTGGAACATAGCAAATTTAACGTTATGAACGATGCACAATCAAGATGACATCATAGTTTTGTAGAAGTTGATATAGAAAATTAGATACATGTTTAGGACTGGACCCTCGGATACTTGTAAGTTATAATAATATATCAATCATAAAAGAAGAACTAATTCTTGCTACCTTTGATAGTAATTTTATTTTTATGTTTTCATCATAAAGAACAATTTTTTCATTTCCAAACACCATAAAACATCGAAAGAAGATCATTTCTAGATAAAAAAGCGTAGGATTTTGTTATTTTGCATTATAGTAAAACAGGCTTCAAAATACTTGGAATATCTTGCAAAAGCATATAACTCTACGTGCTCATGTACAAATGCTCTTTGCTTCAACAACTTAAGCTTCAAGCTCAAGTTCCCCCCTTAGTAACTTTCAAATTGGCTTCTTCCTCTTTCTGGACATCTTGCAATTGGACCATATTATCCTTCATATTTCAAATTTTAAGATATTAACATTCAAACACACATAAATCATATATGAAAGCACTTAAAGATGGAGAACGAAAAGTAATACTAATAAGTAATGCCCTTTTATATAATCCCAGCTTGGTTCACAATTGTATCCAAGTCAAGAAGAATAGTATATGCTCTATTGAGAATAATCATAATCCTTTTTAAGTTGATGTTTTAATAATCACAAAATCCATTTTAAGTTGATGTTTTAATGATAACAAACTCAACTGAACAAAGAGATCAGATTGCTTCTGATATGTGTTGTTCTCCAATAAGTTTCTTGGGTCTTCTTTCAAACAGGATATTACAAATGCACAATGGAAATATTCAAAGAATCACGATTTTGAACATCCGAATATGTTAAGGCAGACGTTAGATTGATCAGAAGGCCTTCATAATGAGTTCAGAAGAATATACTGGACTCATAAGATTGAAGAACAAGATTTTTTTTAAGAAGTAAAACTAGCCCACCGAAATTGGCATTGAGGAGAATTAAACCTGAGACCTTGAGAGGAGCACATTCTAAGGTATCACGCCAACACCACTAGAAGAACGCAAGTGGGTATTGAAGAACAAGATTGAACAAAGAAATCTATATATCTCATGAACAACATTCTTCAATAAAAATTACTTCATAAAAGACATTAAAAGCACTTCAGATTAGACATGGCAACAAAGCCCATACCCGTGGGTAACTGCCCGAACCAAACCCAAATTGACGGGTTTTCCTCGCTTTGACTAGGTTTGGGTTTTTCCTGATTTCAAAACACGGGTGCGGGACGGGTAATGGGATATAAGTACCTACCCCGGACCCATACTCAAAGTCGTCCCGAATGTAAAAAATGAATTTATTATTCCTTTTAGACGACACTCAATTCTCTAAGTTCTCTCTCTTCTCCTTCCACATCTCACACCCTTAGTCTCTCCATTCTTCATCACCCTAGTCATGATCGCTATCATCTATTTGTTGGATAATGCATTACAACATTGAGTCTGGGGCCAAAAAATACTACTTTTTTATTAAAATAAATTAACCATTGTGGGGATGGGGATTGGGTAGGGATACCTGAACCCGTTGGGTATGGGTAGGGCAACAAGTAAGTATTTAGGAGTAGGGTATGGGGACGGGTGATGGCAGGTCATCTTACGTTATTCTTAGCATGTTTTTGAGTCATTTTCAATAGGTTATAGCAGGAAAAAAGCAGGAGTATTAGAATGATTGGCTATGATTTCAGGACTTTTGTAATGTTTTCTATATTTGAGTCTATAATTCTTGTTTTCCCAAAACATAGCAATTTTAGGGTTTTTTTTGAAGTAATTCACGAAGAAATCATGCAAATCGGCAAATCAAGAACATCTTAAGAATTTTGAAGACTTTGGGAAGACCAAGTTATGAAGATTCAAGAGGCCTCAGGAGACTTTACAGTGGAAGGAATTCTGTTCCCAAGTTTCGAGGCATGTTATTTGAAGACGAAGACCTAAAAACGACGAAAATCAGAGAAACTGGGCCAAGGAAGCAAAACCATGAGCCTTGGGCGCTGCTCATGCGCCTTGGGCATTTGAAAATGCATGGGGCGCATGCGTAATTTTATGCGTTTTTGTGGGTTTAGCCTGTGTTTTTAGCCCAAACCCAATTACAACTCTCACTATAAATACCAGCCTTCCTCATTCAGAATTTCTCGTTCAAAACTATGGCAGTTCAAGAGGAAGGCAACCTTGGAGCTTCATGAGAGTTTATAGCTTCTCCTTGATTTTCTAGGGTATGTTTTTATCTTTAGTAATTTGTGTTTAGTTACTATGTGTAACTAAATCTTTTTAGGTTAAAATTCTAAGATGAACCTCTATTTATTTTTGTTGGATATTTATTTAATTTATTGTTGATTTATATTATTTGTCTTTTATTCATTATTTAGTTTTATTTAGAAATTATTTATTTCAATGGAGCATAACCCTAGATTAGGTACTTAGGTTTTGACATGACTTAATATTGTTATTACTATCTTGCTGCTTATATCTTGATATTTAAAGAATTATACTAATAACTATCTATCTAGGAAGTAATTATTTATTAACTAGCGAAAGATACCGAAAGAGAGTTGACCATAGTGGTAAGTACTTAGGAGGTGACATTAATTAAACTGAGTAGTAACTTTGCTAAACCTAGGATGTAATTGGTTAATAATTAAGGAAACAAGCGACTTCGGGGAATAAACCTAAATAGAACCATTCTTTTAAGCCCTTAGTAAGGTAGACGTAGATTAGGGTTGCTCGTTTGTAGAACTACTAAGTAAGTGTGAGAGAGTGTGCTATGAGTGTCCTAAGATTCATAGATCAGCTAAACTAATGGAACCTTTGCCTTCATTGCCTTGGAAAAAACTGGAATGTCAATTTAAGTTTATGCTTTCAATTACCTTAGAGACGGCAAGACCCCACACGTAAGGATCACCGTGCGATCAGCAGGTGCAACCGGAGTTAGGAGGGATAAACCTAGTTAACCGAGATTTATAGACACCACACGTAAGGATCGTCGTGTGATCAGGAGGTGCAACTTCCAACCTTCTAGGTTAGTCACGTCCCAACAACCTTATCACTTGTATAATCTATCTAAGATAGATACGCGACATTACTATTATTTAATATCCAACAATATAAATAGGGGGGATTCGACGAATCCTAACTGCTGCTTACTTTTCTGCAACCAAAAACAGGTAAGTTGTTATATTGCAAACAAATTAAAATTGCACCTTCTATCTTTTATTATATCGTCAAACCAAAAATTAGTAACGCAAATTGTTTGGACGAAACGACAATCCTTGTGGATACAATACTCTACTTATATCTTTATTACTTGGTAAACGGTTTGGTACACTTGCCTAATTTGCACATCAACGGGGAAGGTAAAACCCGTCCCCACCCCACCCCATTGTCATGCCTACTTCAGATTATAGATTAGGAAGATTAGAATTGCAGATATGAAGCACTTCTGAATGGTTACGTTCAAAGAAGATCAGACTAAGTATTCATAACCAATCTATCTAAGTAGTCAAGATCAAGTTTATGAAGATCATAATGGAAATCAAGTATGCTTAAGATTGCATATCATGTAGATCAAAATTGAAAGTGTGAATCACTAAGTTTGAGATCATGAAGATAATATGAAAAAATTAGAATGAGATATTCATAAAATACTAAAATGAATGATGAAACAAACATAGTTAAAGGTGAATTAGAAGATCTTATTCGTCGATCGGAAGCTAAGAAGCAAAGATGAAGGTAGAAAGGCTAGATTTTAAAGAAATCTCATCAAGGCAAGACAATACATAACAATGTAACATCTAGTTTTTCAAACAACTAGCTTATTGCTTTCTAAAAAAAACAAAACAAATATCTATTAAGAAAACCATCTATCAAAGTCTTTTTGCAAAAAGAATCATACATTAATTCGAAAAATATCATAAGCAAAAATAACAGATTACTTAAAAAATATCATAAACACATTAGAACTTGAGATTCATTCGTAAACATTATAAAAATAACAGATTACTTAAAAAATATCATAAACACATTAAAACTTGAGATTCATTCGTAAACATTATATATAAGAGAGAGAGAGAGAGAGAGAGAGAGAGAGAGAGAGAGAGAGAGAGATTTTATATTGTTTTATTTGAGTCATTGTAAATCATTTCTTCCCAGAACTAACAACTTAATATGTGTTCTAAGTCTTTTTATTTGATAAATCATGTAATTCGAGAAACCAGGACATCTCATGAAAGTTATAGAAGTTAGAGAATGATGATCAAAGGAGATTTAGAAGGTTTTAAAGACAATACAAGTTGTAGAAATTCTGTCTCAAGGACATTTCATGGAAGGAAAATACATAAAGAACTAATAAAAACGGTAAAATTCACACTAGGCACATGTAAAAGCCAATCTCCATTGGTGCACATGCAAAATTTATCATCATTCATCCAAACTCTTAAAAATATCAAATTCATTTTGATATATAATTCAAATTAACAAACTTAAATGTCTTCTCAAAATTTGAGAAACAACCCGAATTTAAAAAAGGTCACAATTCAACCTCTCCTCTTAGAACATATGTTTTTACTTCAACAAATAGAATCATAATGGATCCATACCAAGAAGTAGATAGTTGATACACATAATTAAGACTCGTCTCCCATCACCCTAGCTTTATATAATAGGGTTAAATAAGTTAATGGTCCCCCTAAATATACCATAATTTAATTTTAGTCCCCCTAAAATATTCTCTAGGCTTTTGGTCCCTCCAAAATTTTCCAGTCATGAAACTAGTTGTAACGCCCTACTTCTATTAAAGCGATGAAACACGTGAATATAATAAATATTCAAAAAATAGATGTCACGTCTTCAAATAATCCTCAATCGACATGCATAAAAATTTCAACAAACATAGCAGCGGATAAATGTAACACCCCATTTCCCAAAACAACGTAGTAATGCTAATATAATCAGAGTTCAACATCAACGGAGTATTACATCTACTTTTCATAATTTATTTAAATAGAATATAAAACCATTTAAATAACAACAACTTATTTTATAAAAAATCTACAGCGGAAAATCTTTATTTAAAATCATAACCAACGACTACATTAATATCCTTGGCACAAAGGCCTCAACATGATAAAATATTATTCAATAATAGTTTAATCTCCAACAACAACAAAACTTCAACAACATGTTCCAAAGTTGATACATAGAGGAATGAAAGAAAACATTATAACGATCCCCCATCCCGTTACGTATCAGAGCCCTAGACACTTGAGCCATCAACCTACTAGACTTCATTACCTGCACTTGCCCACAAGGCGGCAATTCCAACA
>Ga0099826_10003198_pt1 | contig 11024 bp, 3 predicted proteins | sample Mtrugardesep15_FD_76830 | JGI IMG/M metagenome (GOLD analysis project Ga0099826, IMG submission 76830) | Root nodule microbial communities of legume samples collected from California, USA - M. trunc garden sep15 | ecosystem: Host-associated > Plants > Roots > Nodule | place: USA: California...
AGCGCATTGTGTTATTCATTTGAAGAGTGGTTAAATATATTTTTAAATATACTTGTTATGGCTACACATTGAAGTTGGATATTCCTTGTTTGTGAGAAGGCTCTTATACTCTTTGAAAATGAAGGTGATGATAAAGTGAAGACATACGAGTCTTTGGATGAAGGGAGGATTGTGAGATTATAAACGTGGGTATAAAGTGTCAAAACACAATTAATATGTGATTGTATTTTTTAATTTCTTTTTCTTTTATGTGAGTGAGCTGGTAGTGTAGATATTCCTTTTGTTGCTTTCCCAACACCTATAAATTTCAATTAGCTCCCTATGATGCCTAATTATGAAAATCGCTAACTACATCTCCTCTTTTTTATTACAAATAACTCGTACATAATATGAAATTATAGGGCGCATATGTTATAGATTTATCTTGAAAAAAGAAATCACATTCTTTATCTAAAAACTTATTTGTTCGGAGTTTTCATTAAATTGTTATAGTTTATTTAAAAAATTACAACGTCCCTTCATTTAAAGAGTATGTCAGCCCTTGAGTTTGGCATAAGTTCAACCTCTACCTAATGCGCTAATGTTATGAACTTCCAATCCAAAACAATGAGTTTTCGAAGTATTATCCGCTTTAGGTTTTATGAGTTTCTCATAGTTTTGCCTTTTACAAAAAGCGTCTCTTAGGAATAATAAGCATGTTGTTTATAAACTACTCTGAAACTTGATTTTCAAGCAATGCGTATCAAAGCACCGAAGATAAAGACAAAATTTCTATCTCCTGCTCGGATAACATCAATGGAAGGTGCATGAGAAATTGTGAATGTCAACGCAAAATAATGAAAAATGAGCGGTTACGTTTGTGCCGACCACGGTTTGAAGTATCTGTCAAACAATGCGCATGGGTGCTGCTTGCTGCTGGAGCTGGCAATTCGATATGGTCTTATGAATTTGGATGGCCAATTAAAGGAAAACACAATACCTCTCATGTGGGTATTCAATGACCCCATGCTTCTTTAAATACAAACATTGAAGGAATATTAATGCTTCATGAGTAATCCTTCTTGCTTTTTTCTTGAAAGGGAATGATCGTAGTTAAGAGTCTATAAGATGTGTGCTAGGACTTATGGAGGAGCCCACAAAACAAAGCGTGTTTTTTGGATGTACGATTGGAGAATTGATTTCGGTTAAAAACAAAGTAAATTCTATAGTACATCTTAAAATTTGAGTGTATTGGTACACCAAATTATTAAAATAATAGTTAAATGAGTTATTTTTTGTAGGGAAAAAATATTTTCTATCGGCTATAATTATAATATCTAAATTTTATTTACCAAAAACGTAAATGCAAAAAAATTTAAATTTTTTGAATTTTTATTACTCATAATATAGAATTTTGATTATTTTTTACAATAAAATGTAAAAAAAATTAGTATGATTTTTATAAACAATGAAATGATATTTCTTCTAATGAAATGATATTTTCTAAATTTAAATATCAACAAATAGATCTTTTTATTTTCATAAAAAATGATAGTTTCACAAATAGATCTTTTTAAATTTTTTAAACAAGAGTACCAGTGCATCTTAATTGACGGGTGTACAGTAGAAGTTTCCTAAAAATAATTCTGAATCAAAAGTGATTTGTGTTTAGATACATTCATTTAAAAGTGAGTTGAACTATAAATTTGTGTATAAAAATCAATTATAGAATCTGAAGCTACAAATCATACCTTCAAGTATAATCAATTAAGGAGGCATAATCAATTATACCTTTTAGAAATAATCTCAAAAGGATCCTATATTAGGGATGAGATAATAAATGATTAAAGATAATATAGGTAAAATATAAATAACAGTATCATAGGTAATGAATAATGATATTATTAGTTGTTTTGATACATGTAAAAAACTACACTAAGAAATTAACAAATGGAATAACATACTAACATTGACCGTTTAGAAAAAGAAAAATCATTTGACTAAGAGTAATAACAAATGTTAGTTTGAACATCATATCTTCACGTAAAATCTAAGACATTAACTATATCAACTTTCTCACGTATGTTGTTCAACTTCTACTCTTTCATCCAATATGTGATTTCCAACTCACATCAACATTCTATTTCTTAAGTATGAGACTCTCCACATGCATTCATGATCCATAATCGAGAACTCCTCCCGCACACCTTCACTAAGTCGATCTAGACTATCATACTTCAGTTAGGACTTCTAGGGGAGCTTAAGTGATTAATGAATTCGCAAAGGACAAATTATATATTTAGAAGCTTCCGACATAACTCTAGATTACAAGAGTCTCTTTATCATTAAAATCAGAGCGTTAACAATTTTTTTTTTAAGAAATAGAAAATACTAACAAAGAAAGACACTTGTAAAAAAGTTTAAAGTGAACGACAAATAACTTCCCTAATAAGTGTCTTATGGTCTTAGCATGACCAAATATTATAAGAAAATCTATGAGAAGATATGGTGTATTTCATTGACTTATATTAAATTGTTATTATATTTGTATTGTATTAATGGTCAGAGGAGGAAATGGTCCAACACGGGTATATGGCCATGCTAATATGGACCATACACACCATAACGTAAAGACCATGACCCATGAAAATAGATTGAAGAAAGATCGTGGATTTTGCCTCCAGTTTTCCCATTCCTCTTGATGTTCCTGCTGCTTAAATTTAAAAGGGGTTATGTACCATAATTAAATCACCTTATGCATCCATCCCATCAATTTATCATCATACAGTAGTAGTAATTATGTTCATCATTTCTATCTAGTTGTTTTGATGTTCGTGCCACAATTTATATTCTAATTATGGGGCACGAAGTGTGAATTAATATTCGTCCATATGCATGAAGAATGGATGTTACAGGCGAAGTATATATGAATAGAAGAACTTGTCCCAAGTTTTGAAGCAGATATACTGAACCTATTGTTATGAATGTTATTGAGTTGATTAGCATATATGAATTCTCCTAAGATTTGAAGCAAGTATTATACTGAAAAGTTCTATTCATATATACTTAATAACGTCAACTAGGTTGTTTCTTGGGTGAAAAGTCATATACCTCTTTTGGGTGAAATCTTTTTTTCATATTGGGTGAAAACTAGGTTGTTTCTACTTGAATGAATCGAGTATGATTTATTAAATTTGAAAGGTAAATAAAACCAACGAAAGAGTTTAAATAACTGAAAATAAAGTAGAGAATAAACTATCAAACCTTATTGAATTTTTTTAAGAAATTACCTACATGAGGAAAACAACTAGGAATTGAATCCTTTCATTATATTGTCCCCCTTTTTTGACGCACTTGTCATCCTGTGCAACTAGTTACACTCAATCACGTCATAACATGAAAAATGATTACTAATCAACGAAAACGGAGTGTGTTTTGATTTTATGGAAATCACAATGTGGACTTGTGAATGGTTAGAAACTCCAATTAGTTGCTTCATAAAGTCGCGGTGAAAATGTTATTAGAACATGATAATAACCATGCCAACACTCTTCCAAACGAAGGCTGGGTTAAATTCACTTACTCTTAACTCCTTTGTTGAAATAAGGTTTGTCAATATCTTAGGTTATTCTTGATTTGATTAAGCATAAAAAATAATTTATTAGTAGTAAAATACACAATTACAAAAATTTGTTCCTATAATTACCATAGTCTATAATCATCATCATCATGTTAATAAATCTCAAATCTAATCCTACGCCCAACTATCCAATGGCAAGGTAGATCCCACTATCTATTTGTTTGGGTGTGAAAAAGTGTTCTTATCGGAAAAAAACAGTTTCCCAATAAGGTCCGAAAATAGTTTATAGATGATAGGACTTCGGCGGAACAATATTAGGTTGGATCATCATATTGAGTTACGAGCAACCAATTCATCTTCATCTAAAATTTTAAGACATATGTATATGAATATTCTCGCTTATATGTTGTTCAATGTCTCATTTTCCATCAAATGTAAGACTTTTAACTCACAATACATCAACATTCTCTCACTCAAGTGTGCCACGTCCTTGATCTAACACCAGGAATCACTTATGCTCCTACAACAAGTCGAACTGATCATTGATACTACTAATAGGACTTCTAAGGAAGCAACATTGTGTTGGATCATCTCGTTGAGTTAAGAGCAACTACATAAGTGAGGTTTAAACACCACATAAACACCTTAATGCATTGGGTACACCACATATGAATCAAACACCTTAATGCATTAGGTATATGAATATTCTCACTTACATATTGTTCAACATCTCCTCATTCCTCCAACACGATACTTTTAACTCACACTTGATAGATCAACGATAAAAAAATGAATAACATCACCTTATAATGCCTTAGACACAGTATAAAAATATATTACTAGTTCTCATTTGGATATCTTTAGATTTTCGGTGATATATATGTACATTTATCCATAACCTTTTTTTTTATTCAACGGGGTAGCTGAGACACTTTATTGGTGGAAACCCCATGTTTGTTGTAGTTTGGTCTCAACCTCAAATGTTAGTTATTTTGTGTACGTGAGCGTGTATATAGTCATTAGTGTAACGCGGATTTTTCTATAACCCAATGTCTTCACAATTATCGTAAGAAATTCCAAAATATCTTTATCCCTTTTAAATAGTACTCCAAGAACTCATATTTTTCTTTAGCATTTTCCTTCTAAAAAACCAAGTTTTGAAGCGGAAAATTAATGGATTCAACAAAGTAAATTAATGGATTCAACAAAGCATTTTCAAATGCCAAAAACAATCCAGTCTAAAAAATAATGGCCGCAAAAAAGCAGAACTTCTGCATTATGGATTCATGGTATTCTACAAATCATCATAGTATCCTAATGTTGTTTGAATTAGCCTACTTTGTATTAAAAGTGACTTATAATCAAAATCTTAACCCAATAATTCTAAGAAAAATTACTTAGAACATGCACATTGCTTAGGAGAAAATCAAAATCTCACCTATTGAAATTTAAAAATAAAAATAAACTACCTAAAAATTAATCAGAACTAAACATGCAATCCTTAAGAGAAATCAGCAATGTCATCATCATCACCAAGGTGGATCAAAAACAAAAAACTGACCTCAACATGTTAAGTTGGCAAAGACAACAATGAACAATCTAATCAGAAGTCCTTTTTTTTAAAACATTGCCAAAATTACCAAACAAGTCACTGTACAAGCAAACTAACTGAAATTCCTAATGGCTGTACAAAAGCACATACAAATCTAACTAACGAAAAATAGCCTAAACTCACATTGTGAACGAAGGAAAGAATCTTCAAAATTTTCATATCATCCTTCCTGCATACCTGCATCAATATAGACAAATGGAAGAAAAAAAAATTAGTTACTGCAATTTTTTTACAATCACATCGCCATATATACATAAATTTTCCCTTCAATTACACAGTTTGGGAAAAGAATTATATAATAGAATACACACTTGGGAAGTGAGAGCCTGGTTCATCTCCATTACTGGTGTTGAAGTTCGTAGGATACTGAACTGAAATTAAACCTACGTCTGCTACAACCGCTGACTCGGGGGAAGTTGTTAACCCAATAGATGCACTATTCGCAGATTTGATTCCTGAAAGCAAAGTCTTAGCTAAATCAGTATTGCATTAAGAAAAAACTTTGAAAAGAGATGCATCTAAAACTTTAGAGTTTGATGCTTATTAGAAGACAGATACCAATTGAGTTTGAATGAACTGAAAGTTTCTTGCTAAAAGCAAGATGCATTTGTGAAAGTAATGTCAGATGAGTTTGATAGGAAACTATTTAACAATGCTAATCTTAGACATCCAATTATCCTCTATGAAACACACACATGGACACCTGACATGACTACACGACACTAACACATTGGCACCGATAATAATTTGAAAAAACGAAAGTGATTGAATGTAACATGTGTCGGACACTGATACGTGTTAGGCACACCTTCAATCAGAAGTGTAGGTGCTACATAGTTTATCCTTATCGCCGCACTTCAACAAAGCAATACGACCATATGTTAGTGTCCTTTATGCTACAACTTTAGGCCCTTTCAGAGCAGAAAGGCAGTAACCACAATGAAAATTTATAAAGGAATGAGTCATTTTCTAACACATTGAAAGAATATCAACAAATCCTTAGCTTTATAGTAAGTTTCTGATGTATCAAGATGTTCAATCAAGATTGAGGGTGATTCGCAATTACAGAAGTGGAAATTAAGTAATTTATGTTTGGACATAGTAGTTTCCTTATGACATAATGTACATTTGTTACCACAAAATCCACTATGTATAATGTGAAATGATTATTCAGCATCAGGGTACACCCTCATAGCTGTAAAACAACTAGTATAAAATCCTTTGCAGATTCAAGACGAATGTGAGCATGAAATGAATATATCAAATCAGATATGAGACTTCTTTGCATAATACATACTTTAAACAAAATAACAATCATAAGCTGTGTCATCTTTGTATGAATCCTATGCAGTTTTGATTTCAAAATAGAGCTTGTTATTGTTACAATGACCTCATAACAGTTGAAAAAGTAAAAAGTTATAGGACATCAATAGAAGTAACTCAAACCCCAAGTGATATCCCATATATGATCTAAGTGATGACTAGGTTACACAACAACAACAACAACAACAACAACCAAGCCTTATCCCACTAAGTGGGGTCGGCGACATGGATCAAATTACGCCATCGGCCATAGTGTTCTATCATAAACCATATTTGGGTCCAACTCATTGACCTCTAAATCCTTTCTAACGGTTTCTCTTATAGTTTTTTTAGGTCTTCCCCTACCTCTCCTCCATTTGACCTACTCTTCTTGTGATGACATCTACGGGTCTTCTCTCTACATGCCCATACCATCTAAGCCTATTTTCTACCGACTTTTCTACTATAGGTGCTACCCCCACTCTCTCTCTAATGGTGTCATTCCTAATCCTATCCCGTCTAGTCTCACCACTCATCCAACGCAACATCCTCATCTCCACTACACTTAATTGATTCTCGTGTTGGCTCTTAACCGCCCAACACTCCGTACCATACAACATCGCCGGTCTGACTGCTCTTTACACAATACACATAATTTGAAAATGTTTTATCTCAATTAAGATAAATATTAGTTGTGGTAGTCAGAAAAACTGACCGTATTTTGAGATGTAGCAGAACTGAAGCAACTAATTACAAATACAATTGAATTCTAGGACACCTTTTAACTTAACACAAGAATTAAATATGATAAAGAACACAAGAATCAGGTGACAAATGCACACGTTAAACCAAATGTTAGAAGAGCCGCAAGTGAAATGCATATGAACCAAGCCAACGTACTGATGCAGGCAGCTCTATATGCTCCATTGATTTTTATTTTTTTTAAAATGACACTTCAGAATTTATAGAGAGATTATTTAGCTGTTCTGATCAAATAGGAAAGATTACATATATAGCACAGCACCAATTTGAGATGTAAGCATATGTGTAACTAGAGAGATGCTTGAAAGTAAATAATCAAAAAATTTAGTCAAAACCAAATGAGCATTGATTACAGCATATGGAACATAGACCCAGCAAAGGAACATGTAATTTACCGTGAAATATGATGACGAGGAAGAAAAAAATAGTGATGACCATAGCAGAAAGATTTGTATATGTCGAAGACGACGGCGACTTGCTTGCTTTCATCTTTTTAACTGCATTCATTTTCTTAATCCTCGCACGTTTCCTCAACGCAAGCTCAGCTAATTCCTTCACAAACTTATGATCACCAGCATCCAAAGATGGACCTCTAGGAGGCAAAGGTGGCTTTTGAGGCTTTCTTGGATTCGTAAACTTAATCTTCTGTTTTCCATGATTTCCATTGACATGTTCTAAACCTTTATCCACCAACAATTCTAAATTACATTCATCTACACCAAAAACATCACAAGAATTTGAAGAACTGCTACATGATGCTTCAATTCCATTTTTACCCTTTTCTGATCCATCTAAATTCATAACCCCATTCCATGACCAAGGAAAACCATTTTTTGAATTTGAATCTCTCTCATCATTGCTTGTATCCTCTTCGCTTGTGTTCTCACCACTTTCAATGTCAAATTCAACCTCTTTTTCTTTTTCTCTTTGAATAGCACGACCCATCTAATTAAATCAATTCTAATCAACAATTAAAACAAAACCCATCTCATAATCATGCTAAAGATATGATTTTTAATAATGAAAAGCTTGAACAAATTACTCAAAGACAAAACCCATTTCACAATCATGCCAAAGATTCAATTTTTAATCATGAAAAGCTTAAACAAATAGCTCAAAAACAATGCATTCAAAAATTAAGAACGTAATCAAGATAGCAAATAAAAATTGAAAAGAAGATGAAGAAAAAAAAAGAGGGTCAAGAAGGTACCTTAAGTCAAAGGGTAGAACCCTAGAAACGATGTTGTTGTTGAAACATTCTTAACTAGGAATGTATTGATGCACGCAGGCGCAGACAAAACATTTTTAAAAACGAAATAATAATAAAATTAAAAAAAAGACAAGAATTTAAGTTTTTTCGGTTTTATTAATGGCCAGTTGTTTTTCTCTCTTTTTGTCATTAATTTATTTAAATTTAAAAGACAAGAATATAAGGTTTTTCTTTTGTCAATGGTTGAAACTTGAAAAGTTGTTTTTATTTGGAAAAGAGTCAACAAACTCACTCTATCCTCCCAATTCTCCGCAAGAAGACAGCAACGGTTATTTCCTTGATATATCCATATCCATTATCTATCGCTATTTATCAAGTCGGTCCTTTTCACAACAAAATAAAATAAAATTTGGAGCTGTTACTTTTCCCACCCTCCTCTATTCTCACATGTCCTGCAAAAAAAATCAGAAATACCTCTAGTTTCAATTTACGTAATCCAAACTAGATTGTTAGAGTTTTTAGGATTACAAAATTCAGATAATTTTGAAATGTGATTTTTGGTGTTTTCTTTTATGTCAAATGTCTCTGTTGACCGTTATATAACCCTCACATAAGTTGTAAAGCAATTGCAGGGGTTATATGAACGGTCACCAATGAGCATGACACCGCAAACACTCCTAAAAACTATTTTTTTTTTTACGAAAGTATAAGAAAAGAGGTGAAGTAAAGAATGGAGGAATTTGTTGAAGATGGAATTCTATTTATAGCCTAAAACAAGTCCTACGTCATAAGTACAATCAATGAAAACGTGTTTGTGGTGCTAACCGTCTAAAAATTCATTAATGGCTCCACTAACCGGCGAAAACTTTGGTGAAACGCCACTGCCCAAATCAAACTGAGGGTTTTCAGATTATATAATCTGAAAATGTCTAAAACATTCCAGATTATGTAATCCGAACTGCACCAAAATGCCTATTTGGAGGATTTTTTTATAGTGATTTCGTGGAATATGAAATAAAAAAATAAGTAAAAAATGCATAATAAAACAAGTAAGCAACATAATAAAACAATAATAAAACAAGTAAGCAACTTAAAACAACATAAACATCATAATATTTTAGGATGGTGTTTCAAAAGGTGTTTTTGAACTCGATCATGCTGGCCTGCCAACTGACATACATCTATCGGAAGGCCAACTGAATCGAGCTCATAAAAAACTTTTAGGATTCAGATCTGCAACATAACGCTGAAAGACAATGTGTGTTCAAGAACTTGGTGTTTGAATTAAAGACAAAGTTTTCCATGGTTTTTTTTTTCTCTTGGTGTGGTTTACTAGAAATGAAAACTAAGACACTTATTTACAGAGGTTTCTGGGCGTCCTGGACCACAAAGACTGTCGGTGCAATGTGGACCACATGAAGAAAAATAAAATCGGATTGTATATTCTGAAATGTCTCTCACCCCACATAAGGTGCACAACTTCCTTCAGTTGAACTATTATCGTAAAAATTCGGATTACATAATTCGAAATTCATGAGAGCTTTCTGGATTGTATAATCTAAAATGTGTCAGTCTTTTTTGGACGGTGGCCTGCACCACAAGAAACACGTTTTCAAAGGTTTTTACCAGCATCAATGGCTGATAAAACCCCCTTTGAACACGTTTTTTGACCAACATAATGGGGAGTTGCAATCTAGACAAGTATTTTTTTATATATATAAATAGCCTCCAAAACCTTCACATTTCTCACATTCTCTCCTCTCTTCATCTTCTTTCTATGCACATTGTGTTTTTATCGTTGGCCTTTCATAAAAAGAGTCTACTTTAGAAACTCAGGATTATATGAACGGTCAACGGGGAAGGCAACGCGGAGCGAAGACGAATGGTTTGTCTAGGTGTCAAGGTTGTGTTATTCTCGAGGCATCTCCAATGTTGGGAACTTATGAGTTTCTTATGTCTTAAGTTTCGTGCCTTGTTTTATTTTGCCATTGGAGTGTGATGACATGGCATATCAAGTTGCTTAAAAATAAGGGATGTGACTTCAATAAGACACCCTCAAGTAAGAGAACTTAACAATAAAAAGCCTTATTTTATTGCAAATTTGAATTGAATTAGATGTGAGTTGGTAGGTTAACTAATTTTTATTTATTACATAGAAAGTGAGTGAGTGGATGGATTGATTTTTTTTTTTATCAACGGATAGAAATTGGTACATGGTTAATTCAATTTTAACTTTGTTTATTGCATAATGTTTTTTTTTTATCAATTTTTTTTTCATAATGATTTTTTTTTTTGACCAACATTTATTTCATAATGTTAGTAATCCTATTTCATGTAATTCTAATTCTAATGTTAGCAATTCTGATGATAGCCGTTAGTAATTCTAATGTTATTAATTTTAATTTAATCCTATTGTATGTAACTCTAATGTCAGTATTAGAAATTCTAATGTTGTTAATTTAAGAGTAAATTACACTCCCCTCCCCTCAAAGATGCTTGAAATACACTCCCCTCCCCTCTTATGTTAAAATATACAATTTCCTCCCTTGAAAAATAAAATTTACACTCCCCTCCCTTAT
>Ga0099826_10003199_pt1 | contig 11022 bp, 9 predicted proteins | sample Mtrugardesep15_FD_76830 | JGI IMG/M metagenome (GOLD analysis project Ga0099826, IMG submission 76830) | Root nodule microbial communities of legume samples collected from California, USA - M. trunc garden sep15 | ecosystem: Host-associated > Plants > Roots > Nodule | place: USA: California...
CGATTCAGATGGCAGTCAATCCCAAAAATGCTATAGAGCAATTGCAAAATCCCACAACTTGATTTTACTCCCTATAGAGGAGATTTGGAAGGTAGGGAGGACGGCTTATAAAATTTTAAATGTATAGATCAAAATATCGTTTGTTCCTTAAACAGATAGAAAAAGTAATCTAGTACATTGCCTCTATTAAAACTCGCCCCCTTCCTTTACAAACCAAACAAAAAGAGGTTATTTTGCCTCCTTTTATTTCAAACAAACAAGACATCTAATTAAAACCCTCTTTGTTTGAGCCAAATATACCCTAATGATTTACAAGTTATTGATTCCATTTAGTATATTGAGAAGGTATATACTAAGTTTCTTTACTTTTTTCAATCTTACTTCTTTAAATGAAAAAATCATGAAGGGCTATATAATATGGATATAATCTAACATTCTATATGAGCAATTAAGCAGTTACACTTACACACAGTAGACAATGACGCACAAAAGTCTATAACTAGTTCTAAAGAGTACTCAATGATGATTGTCTGCTACAGTAGCAATTGATTATTGGATTTTTTTGGTAGGCTCTAAGGAATTACCATGAAAGATCTGGTGCAAACTTCTCGGCCAGAATAGCTGCTTTAAGTGACAATTCTTCACGCATTGCAAACTCTGCTGTGCTGAGATACTACAAAACAGTTGGAATTGCAAAATAATCATTTTTGAGTTCACATAAAATATTCGGTTCATTTTCTTACATTTCTTTTGTTCTGAGGTTGGGGAGAGAAAGGGTTTACAATAAAATCTCTAAATTGCAAGAATTACTCCATGGATCTCTCCATACCTGCAGTAGTTCTTCAACGATATCCTTTGCATTTGTAACATCACACATGCCATAAAGCAAATCTAGAGCACGCCTCCGAATACTGTGTATATCAATGCAGTTAGAAATATTAGATTTAATAAAAAGTGTCAATGAGAAAAAAGAACCAACTCTGTATCGAACATTCAATTAAAATCTTTCACGAATGGGCATCTTATCCTTCATTTTATTATCACCATAAGCTTATAGATTCGTGTAAAATTATGTGTTACCGATAATCTGAAACAGGCTAGATTCGATAAGCAAATAATACAATGATGGTACATATAAGATCAATGATTTCGACTATAGAACAACACAGGTAACCTGATGTCAGGATCCTTCAATGAGGTAATAATCTGGGCTTGGTGTCTTTTTATGATATCTTGCACATCTGTAACCATCAACATTCTAGTCATATTCTCCTGCACCGCAATAAGATATATGTTATGAACTGGGACATAGTGTTATGAGATAATAACAACTACCAAACCTTATAAGCTCTAAAACAATGCGATCTACCGCATAATATTGGTCATGATCATGGAGGCCTTGCTCCTCCGTTCAAACAAGGAAAATAGGAAAGAAAAAGAAAAAGGAAAAAAAAACAGAAAAAGAAAAATATAGACAAATCAAATGTTTCCCCAACTTACCAAACCAAGATAACGAATATTTGGTTCACGGACAGCAATAAATTTGCCAAGAAGAGCCACACATTGAGACATCATCTCCTTTTCAGCATCAAGATGCATTACCTGAATAGAGCAATTACAACAGAAAATATAAGCAAAACATCGATAGCACGATACGAGTAACTAAGTAAAAGAACTACAGAACCACCAAATGGACACTGTAAGCATTCTTAGATGGTTGTGCATAGCAGAGTACAGAAACAAAGACAACCAAGCAAAATATGGAAAAGTGGAACAGATGGGACTTTATCAAATCTTTTAGGTTTGATGTGTATTGCGTGCTGCTTTTATGCGTGAAGAATGGTATAAGGGACAGTCCTACATATATCATTTAAGCCACTTAAATATAAATAACAGGGCTAAGGAATGTGAATCATTATTTATTAATCATTTAATAGAATTAAATATATCATACAGAAACAGAACCAAGAGAAAAAAGCGTGCCAGAGCACCATAGCGTAAATTCTTTCCATCAAAGGGATTAGCATTTATTCACACATAGAGTGTCATCTAAATAAGATCATAAAGAACAAACAAATTGTATTTGGTTTTAATACAGTGCAGTGCAATTAACATACCAGAGCAAGGGCTTCAAAAAGAACAGCATGGGAAGCATTATTTTTGTTGACATTTTTCACAACATCGGTTCCCATCAATATCCTTTGTAAGACCTGAAATAATTAATTAAGGCTCACTAAAATCCGCTAACTAAATAAAAAATTTGGATGCATCACTGAGGTGCTACAAACCTCAAACAATGATCTTCTGGTATTTGGATCTTCAATGGTAGGAAAATACTGAAGAGCTCTCATTGTTTTGACCTAGATTAAGCAAAAATTGGAAAGCATTTTAGATGAGATAAAAAATTCTTCGTTTGACACCTTTAGTTCTCAATAAAGGCAAGCAGCGGAAATAGACAGCATTTGAAAATCTCAGAAATATCTTCTACGAAAAGAAAGTTTACAAACCTGAAGCCAGGGAGATGGGATACCATAGTAAGTGTATTCTTGTGGGATATCCTGGTTCCTGGCAAGCCGCTCTAAAGTTTTGACACACTTAGGAAGGCAACTCCAATATGCCTCGTGTTGATTCGATACTAATGCAACAAGAAGACTCATAGAAGATGTCAAAACACCAAGGTCTCGTTCATCCAAAAGTTGAGCCATTCGATCCGCCCTTCAAATTAATGTAAAAGGGGACTAATAAGATATATTTGAAGGAAAGCAATGAAGAAAGAAGTGCATTATCAGCAACATTTACCATCCGTCTACATTGACAACATCGGGATTTTTCCTGTACAGTCGCAGCAAACACAATGCGGCTTTTTTTCTCACAAGGGGTCTGCAGCTGCTAGATAACTAGATGACAAAAGGAAGTTAGGATCAATATTTTCCAATCATGCAGCTTACTCTATAATAATGGATAGTTTCTTACCAGCAACTTCTGTACATCAGGTGCTAAGGACTCGGCAAATTCTCTGCCACCAATATTTCCAACCTACAAAATAGAAGATATAAAATTGTAGCAGTAAAGTTTATAAAGGCAGTAGAGTTTTTAAATTTACAGTACATATCATAATATGGTAGACATGGAAACGAATGAATCCAGTTTACAAGATACTAAAACGAATACCCCAGCTTATATCGAAAAAGTAGATGATAAAAAAAATGAATTTCAATAATATGAAAGAAAATTTGCCCTTCTTGTTGGATGAAGCAAGGCACCAGAAGGCCAGAACAGGTTAGTACCTCCTGCCGGTTAAGGCGCACACCTCTCACCAAATATAACTTGTGATGCAGTCAAACATTTTATTGCTTTCTTTTTCAAATATAACTTCTTTCTTCAGTGAACGGTGTGGTTCCTCTCACCAATAGATACTGAAACCCCCCAGTGTCTATTGCCTTTGACTACCTCGAGTGTTATTGAATCAAAACAAATGGAAGGAGGGAGAGTTTATTATAAATAGTAAGTAGTTTGAAATAAGCCTATGTTGTATTGTATCTGATAAAATCGGGAACTTGCATGCGGTTTTCCTAAAACTACTCCACCAGCAAAGATTTATTTTCCATGAAAGAAACAGGATGTCTGGAAATTCTTGATTGCAAATATTTTAGAATAATATCCTTGTAGTGAGACATTTAATTCACATAAGTTGGAACCATGACCAAATCTAGGACTTCTTGCTAGTACATTAAGATATAAGAACACAATAAGCAATATAAAATTATTGACGTTAAGAACAAGCTTTGCATATGTTGGCAATTTATCAAGTTACCATACCATAGTCAATGCTAGGCACTGGAAGGTTTCATTGCGACCAATGATATCATTACGCACGGTATTTATGGCCAATCTGAGAAAGTCATGGTTTTCATTAAGCAAACTTGATGTTACAATGTACCCAACCTGCAGACATTTATGACAGTATTAGAATTCCTTTGGTTCAATCCATATATTTTCTCCGCTAGGTGAACATGTAAATGAACTGAAGTGACAATTCACAAGAATCACACACACAACACAGTAAGAAATCATTATAAAAAGGTACATCAATGGAAAATAATTAACCTGTTTTTCTGGATACTTTGGAGCAGATATAAGAGAAACAGCTTCCATATGACCAAAATCCACATCATAGCCAAGCATGTATATGTAAAGCATTTTCCAAACATATTTCTTTTTCTCATACGGAGTCAAAGCCTGAAGATATAATAGAAAATTAAAACAATTAACTTAAGAGGAAATACTATAGACACTTAAGTTTCTTTAACAGCAAGCAACCAACGAAGCGGATACCAAACGAGCATGTATTTTTTATTTGCCACTAACAAAGATATATGTTAGAGATATAAATACAATATTAAAACCTTAAATGGGTTTTCAACTAGCAACTCAAGTTTTTGGATATTCATGATATGATATTGAAGTCTCTATGACCAAGTCGTGCAGGGTTTAATTATTGTTGCCACTATTGGTCTATTCTGATAAAATCTGAGTTTTAGCACCCTGGGTGTACCATTTATGTGTCTTCCGTTAAAACTTAAGCTTTTAGGATAGTCTGTTCATGAAAAAAAAACCAAATTACCAGCAAATGTAACAAAAAAAAAACTTTCAAAGGTCATCAGTTAAAGCTAATTAATTTCCCCGAAGAGCTTCCAAATCTCCCCCCTTAAAAAACCAATAACATGAATAAAAAATAAAACATATAGAAGAAAAATCAAATAGACCAACTTGGTTACCAAGTGTTACAATTGTAACAGAAAGAAGGAAAAAAGACCATCCAATTTTTAAAGAAGAGAAACTCTTTTTATCCATACATGGGGGACTGCATTTAATTGTCAATTGATGATTCATAACCCTCTCATGTGCATACAATTGAAGCCAAAACAGACTGTTTATGATAAAAACTTCAGACACCGATAGAGTTGAAGTAAGAACTAGGCGGGCAAGAATGGATGCAAATCCCAACAAAAGTAGTGCAGTTAAGGCAAGGACCACATGTCAGTCTTCCATATCAAACACCATGGTCCAGGGCAAGAAGTGCTCTTCACACTAAATGGTTAGTTCCTCATTCTAGAATGTAGAAACTATGTTCAACACCTTGAAGGTAATGGGAGAATGCAAATCCAAGATTCTATCATTAGAGTATTGTTCATCACCAATATCAAATATTTTAGTTTACTAGAAAGAAAAAGAAATTCCAGAGGCATGGCAATCCATGGATCATCAATTTCTATAATAAAATGGTACTCAAAGTCACACCAATTTTGAAAACACAGATATGTGCATCACAACTTAAAGCAAACTTACAAATGTGTAACATCTTATATATGCCAATAGGTATAGCTATACACTAATAATAATAAAGGGTATGCTATGAAATTGCACATATCTTTGGATTTTAATTACTAGAACTTTCGATTCGTTTTATTTTATCTTGAGATTTTGAACAAATTAATCTTGTCCTTTTTAGGTACATTCTATAATATTTTATATTAGAGTATGCGTTTGATAGCATATATGTGCATACTATTGCTATCTTTGTTTTAGAGTGTTCGGTTATAACCAACTTAACGCTCTAGAACAAGAAGAACAACCAATAGTAGCATACACAATTTTGCTACCAAACTCACATACTTCAATATTTTGGATATTGGAAATAGTTTGCAAAAAGAAGTATTATTGATTGTGGATGGCGGACCATGGCAGAAAGCAAAAGATTAGCCATTTCAAGCTGCCATACAATGTGATGGTATCGCCATCCTTCACAAATTCGCTAAGGCAGTTGTTGAAAAAATCCGCCACCGCAATCTGCCATGGCTGATATTTGACAACACTGGAAGAGAGAGAAATTAAGACATTTTACTCAAGTCCACTGTCTTGTTTTCAATCAAGTCTTCATAAATGTTTTAATCTTTTTCGGAATTGACCAGTTATAAATTTGCCTAGTAGAGAGTAAAATTGGAAATTTTTAAAATAAGAAAATTAAATCATACGAAATCAATATATTTATTTGTGTAATTAAACTATGTCATAACGTTATCATTAAGCATTGTAAATGGAAAATATTTATCAACCAAACATATTGTGAACCCCGTTTTCCATTTGAAACGGACGGTCAACCCTTTAAACGTAAATCCAAATATGCTCTTAATGATCTAAGTTTCATTGTATTCAATCGAATGTTTTTAAAAATTGTTGTTAGCGCTCTAGGAGTTGACCATTTATAAGTTTATCTAGAATGTAATATTGAAATATTTGAGGACCTTAAACTAAGTCGTAGCGATGATTATGAGTTAGTGATTATGAGGAACTTATTGAGGCCATAAAATAATGTCTGTACCTAAAATAAAAGCTAAGAAAATAATTATTGGGTTTTAGGAACTACAGTCTACCTATTGTTTTTTAGATATCACAGTATAGCTTGAATCTATCTCCAGAACAAAATCATACCACTTGCAATGCATTTAATTTAATGTACCGAATCTGTCGGAACTACGAAGTGTAATAAGCTTATGCTACTTAAAATGTCTCCTCTAAACCCTTCTGAAATCACAAATTATCACGATTTAGCTTCTTTTATTAATTGAATGTCCGTGTGCTAGTTTAACTCATCGTATTGAAGGTTCCATAATCGAAAAACAAGTTCCATCAAGAAATAAAAAACCCTAACTAACTAACTAACTAACCTTTTCGTTTTTGAAGCGAGTACGAATATTGCCGAGTTCCTTATCGACACGAAGACGCTCTTGTTCTTTGTTCTGGCAATTGCGGATGTCGCTTATAAACACGGAGAGTCCTCTCATCCCCGACATCGCCATCGCCGATGCCGAAGCCTTCTTCTAGATCCTTCTATTCACCGATTTCGATCCAAAATATGAAATTACAGATCCAACACCACAGAGAAATGAAATCAAAATCGAAACGGAGAATTGTGTTATGTTATGGTCGTTGATCTCTCTTTCTCTTTCTCTAGAGAGAGAAGATGGAGACAGTGACCAAAATTGAAACAAAAAGCCCTCGCTAGCAACTCCAATTTTCTTTCACTCAGGATTTTAATGCTAATTTCATAACATTTTTTATTTTTACTAATATTAATTACCTGCTTTTTATTTTTTGCTATTTTTTTTTCTTCAGGTTTGGTTTGGTTTGGTGCATATAAGTCAATGGGTATGTTGTGGACACACACACAGGCTAGTACATCCATTGCGTGCTCCTTCCTTTACTACCCTTCACTTTCAATCAATCACATTTGATAAAAATATTGAATAGTTAGTTGTCTAATTTATAACTAATGAGCTTATAACAAATGACTTATATTAGTTTATACTCTAATAAACAACAAGTTAGTAGATTGAATAAATACATTCTCCCTCCATCCTAAATTATAAGAAAAAAAATGACATTTTCTTTGTCTCAAAATATAAGCAAAAAAGACCGACTTTTATGTTATTATTATATTCTTTCAAAAAAATCTTCTTTTCCAAAGTAAAATTAAATGCAAATTGCATTCAATTTGTTCTCCTTTTTATTTTCTCCATAATCATTATCCAATAAGAATTGGTTTTGCTTTTTTCCAAGAAACTTATTCTAAGGAGAATAAAAAAAATTATAACTCAAATAACTATGTTTTATCTTTCTTAATAAGTGTGAATTTGGATTTTTTTTCTTATAAATTGGGACAGTGGGAGTAACTTGTCAAACAAAGCATTAGTCGTAAACCAGTATATTAGTTAGTTGCTTTTAACCACTACCCTAAGTGAAACTTGATTCGATCAATAATCTACAACTTTGTTGACTCCTTATGACCAAAACCCCTGGTATTTTTTCCTTTTCAAAAACTTATTATCATAAGCATGTTAAGCCATCACATGCTTGTCAAAAGCTTTATCTTTTTATGTGACTGTTTTTGTAATGGGAAGACCATTAATGCGCTGACTTCGAAACTATGATATGTACCTTTTAACTTTTCACCTTAAAATACCATGAAATTGTGTTGCAGCGGTGAATATACATATGCCCAATTATACGCTTTGAAGTTTCAATAAAATTACAATACCAATGTGTTTTTTATAAAAATATATTTAGAATTCCAATAACCATGATGCAATCATGATTTCGTCAAATTTATTGTGTATCTAAACACGCATTTAGTCTAGTGAAATCACCCAGTTATACAGTAAAATCGTTGTATAGGATTTTCAAGTCCAATTCATCGTTATAATAATGTGAAATATGTGTTTCCTTTTTTATTGTTGTGATCCTTAATGTTATGTATATTTATTAAGTGGTGTTTGTTTCACGTCTAAGAATGATATTCCCATGAATATGTGTCTAAAGAGTGACTATATCCGTGTTTGTCGCAAGGTTGAGAAAAATTCACTCCTAAGTATAAAGGTTTTCAGGTTTCAAATCAAGTGCCATACACTTCCGCTAAGGAAGGTTTGAATCAATTGATGCACATGCATGTTTTTTTATTTATTTATGTTCATACATAAATAAGGGTTCTAGAAATGGGATAACCTATAACAACTTTCATAATTCGTATAGATTTATTTCCATGAAAGAAGCTTATGAAGTGTTTTTCCATGAAGCTTTATATTCTCTCCGGTCACATTTATAAGCAAAAAACAACTTTTTAGGTATATTTAATAATTAATGTATCTAACCTATAAATGTGACCGGATACATTAGTTATTCAATATACCTAAAAAATCATTTTTTTGCTTATAAATGTGACCGGAGAGAGTATATAATTTTAAATTAATTTTTTGATAGGAATAAAAGAAATTTATAATAGGTCCCATGAACTTAACTCAATTGACAGGGACATTGCATATATAATGTGTGAGCTCCAGCCACTAGACTATCTGACAGAAAAAAGAAATTTATAATAGTAAATTTTTCTAGGATTGATAAATTATGTGGCAAACACTTTTTAAAAAAAAAAATCCAAGAATTAACTTTTCATCTTCATATTTTTGGATAAAGTTATTCTTTAAAATGATTTTTGTGTCCGTGAAACAAACACCCATTAATAAACATTTGTTTAAGAAAAACTTGAGTTTGGTTCAAGCTCTAATTCTTATATAATCTCAATTATATTAGTTGTTCCTCGTTTTGTTTTTGTTGTTTAGTTCAACAATGATATATATTAGGACGTCTAAATTTTCTTTTATCGTATCACTTTCTATTATCTCTATCTTTTTTAAGGTGTATACACATTTTAGGGTGTCTAAGAAGTATAGTTTACGCACCGTACTGTCACAACATTGAGGGAATTTTGTTATATTAATTTTTTTTTTTTAACCAACAAAGCTCTCATTCTAGAGATCTTAACATTGTTGCATTCTCAAGTTAAATTTAAACTCAAAACGTCAAGTTAAACCGAAAAAAATCCATTACTATATCATCTAAGTGTTATTGGGTAATATACTTGTTTGTTCTCAATTTTTTATCAATCGATGAATTTCCTTCATGAATTAATCGAAATAGCTAGAATGTTCCTCATTGTTATAATGTTCAAACAATTTAGTCCTCAATCTAATTGATATTTAATCGTGATAACGTGTGACTTTAACCTATAACATTATAATATTGAAGGACGTTGAACTATTTCGATTAGTTTCAAGACGAAATTTGTTTGATTGCTCAAAATTTCAGGAAGAAAAAGCGTATTCACTTCTTCAGGATGACATCAGAGAGATGAACTATTTTTATTGAATTATTTTTTTACAAAACTATTTTTAGTTAATTATTGTACATGTATTATGTACTCCCTCCGTTTCAAAATATAAGCAAAATTTATTTTTTAGGTTCATTCATTTAATGATGTATGTGGTTCATATTAAATGAATGAACCACATACATCATTAAATGAATGAACCTAAAAAGTGAATTTTACTTATATTTTGAAACGGAGGGAGTATATGCTGAAGTATCCAATTGCAATGAGGCTTATTCCAAGTAGCAAATTCTGAAGTGGAACAACACCCCTGTAATTTTATCCCACCACTGCAAGCAACTAGAAAATAAATAAATAAATTGATGCCAAAATAATTAATCCACATAATTAGCCTTTTTGTAGCTATATGAGTATTTATTTAGTCTTAATAAGTTGACAGACAGCTGTGTGGGATCATAATAATCATAGAAGCATCGTGTTCACAGCTAGACTAGACTAGACTGGCCCCCTCTACTTGCCTTTATTCCTTATTTAATTTTTCTCCTCCTTACATTTAAACACTTCCCTTGTGTTGTGCTTCTGAATAGTAGAAGCATTAAAAACGACCTATTGCTAGTACTAGTACTTAACACCACCAGCATGTAGGATTATTGAAGTGGAAACTTCCTAAAATGCCACTAATTCCTTACTTATAGTAGTATTTGAAAATACCACTAAATGAAAGATAAACTACCTAAAATGAGAGTTCCTTAGATTATTTCCATTAAAAATGCTGTGATTTTCTCAACAATATCAGACAAAATTTTAAAATAGCACCACTCTTGATAATTTATGTCAGTTTATGAGAGTAACAAAATTTGAACACTAACAAAATTTAGTTGATCATACCACTTTCCTCGCCAATAGAATTATACATAACATTGAATGATACTGAACAAAAAGCCACATGAGTGAAGGGCTATGGTCCTATTCTAATCCCAATAAAGGCTGCCCAACAGAAGAAAAAATGATGGGAGCTTCACTTCTTGGGTAAGAATCTTCCATTTTGGACAAGAATGAGCAAAACCAACTTTGGATATAACTTTCAAAAAGGCACAAATCGGAAGTGTAGACAAGGGCGCTTATTGTACACCACTCAACTTGGCCCAATCTATGAACTGCATACCACCGTAGATGTTGTTACCAAATCGCACACCAACAGTGAACGCCATTGCAACAAGTGGGACCTTCTTTGCCACCGGAGATGCTTCAACCAGGCTTTCCAGTCCGTTGATAATTTGATAACGAGTGTTGGATGA
>Ga0099826_10003200_pt1 | contig 11020 bp, 10 predicted proteins | sample Mtrugardesep15_FD_76830 | JGI IMG/M metagenome (GOLD analysis project Ga0099826, IMG submission 76830) | Root nodule microbial communities of legume samples collected from California, USA - M. trunc garden sep15 | ecosystem: Host-associated > Plants > Roots > Nodule | place: USA: California...
ATAATTAGTCTATAAAATTACGTTTGTTGGATATTTATTTTCATTATATTCTATATGTGTCATTATTTTAGTGTTTGGAGTGACCGAGTCACCGGTTCAATATGATTTAATCTGATTAAATACATATACAGATTTAATCTAAACACCGAGTTATCTAATTGAGTCATCCAGTTTGATTCGATTCAGCCATACGGTTCAACCAGTGACCCGATGGTTCGACCATCGACTCAGTGACCCAATACCTCTGCCAAGTCGATAACTGAGCCGAATTTTAAAACTATGGTAACAGATAACAACGTTGGGCTTAGGCCCTCTTTGTAATAAAAAAATAATATATAACCATACATTATGGTTAATAATTGGTGTACAGGGTCAACGGTGTATGTGTCGCGTGAAATATGTGCGTCTAAATGAGTTGTAGCCGTAAAATGTGGAGAAATAAATAAACAAATCATTAATGAAATTTGGATCTCTCCATTCTCTCCTCCCTTATGTTCATGTGTTTCTTGTGATCTCTTTGACTTTACATCAAAAACCTAAGAGAAGAAACCGACAACAAAAACATGACAAAACTCACAGTCACAAACCTAATAAACATAATCAAAGACAAAGCTTCACAAAGCAAAGCAGCGTTACTGTCTAAACCCACCACCCTCTCCCTTTTACGCGCCACCACACATGACTCCTTCACTCCTCCCACGCACAAACATATCTCCACGCTCCTCTCCTCCACCGACGGTTCACGCGCCACCGCTTCCTCCTTCTTAGAACTTCTCATGGACCGTCTTCAAAACACCAACAACGCCGCCGTTGCTCTCAAGTCTCTCATCATCGTTCATCATATCATCAGCCATGGAAGCTTCATACTTCAAGATCAGTTATCTGTTTACCCTTCAACCGGTGGTAGAAACTATCTTAACCTGTCGAATTTTCGACATAATACAAATCCAACTTCATGGGAACTTTCTTGTTGGGTACGTTGGTTTGCTCAACATATTGAGAATCTTTTATGTACTTCACGAATCTTAGGTTTTTTCTTTCTTGGAAAATCTTTGTGTGACGGTGAAGAGAGAGTTTCTTGTCTTACAAACTGTGGTTTGTTGAAGGAGTTTGATTCTTTGGTGACACTGGTTGAAGGGATTTGTAAGAGACCAGAACAAGTGAACATGAACAAGAACAAGAACAAGTTGGTGAGTGAGATAGTAAACTTGGTTTGTGAAGATTGGGTGGTGATAGAAACTGTGGTGATAGTTGAAGTGAGTGAGTTTAAGGAGAGATTAGGGTGTTTGGAATTTGGAGAAGCTGTTGAATTGGTTTGTTGTTTGAAGAGGTTGGAAGAGTGTAAAGAGAGGGTGGTGATGATTTTGGAGTCACAACAAGGGTTGTGGGATATGGTGAGAGAGGTGAAGGATAAGGTTGGAATGGAGGTGTATAAGGAAAAGGGTAAGGTGCATAAGGAGGGAAGAAAGTTAAGGTTTAGTGAGTCTGATCGGTTTTCTGCTAGAGTTATCAGTTCTCATGATTCCCTTTGGTTTCCCTCTGGAAGGTTATTGTAAAGTGTTTATGTTAATGTAATGGCAATTTGTGAATATACAAAAGCTAAATTTTACTCATTTCTTAGTACTATGTTATGTTATAATTATTATTGATGATTATATATGGTATAGGACTTGGAGATGAAGGACACTTTATCTTTTTCTGATTAGTATTGCAAGTAATTTAAATTGTTAAAAGTGTAATTAGGAAGAAGAAAAACAAAATAGTTGTCATGATTATGTAAAGATTGCACAAGAAATGAAAGTTGAGAGCAGGAGGAATCTTCCACTTTAGTCTGTGAGAGACCCGCACGTTTTTGCAACTCATACCGTAGAAAAAAGCAGACAGTACTGGTTACTGGTACCAAATCGTCTGATAAATTCGTTATTGGAAGCTGGCAAGATGATATGTGAGAATGAGATGAGTGGTTACTCGAGTGTCTACGTTAAGGTACGGATAATATTTGGAAAGTCAAATTATTCAGCTTTAGCACTACCCCGCAATGGTACTACTACTAGCATCTCATGACTAAAAAGTGAATGAGATTATCTAATTTTCTATTATTTTGGACCAAATTTTTGAAGGGAAATGAATCATTGATATTTATTCATGCCACCATTATAAATCAAGTAAAATTGATTTATTAATTGTGTAATTTAATCTAAAATTTACCTGTGAAAAAAAAAATTGTGTTATTTGAGTCTTCTGATTTGAAATCAATGGGAAGGGGTTAGTGTGATTTTAATTGAGAAATTATTAAATAATATATTGGTTTTCCAATTAGATATATATTACTTATCCTCTTTTGGGCCTTGCATTAAGCCCCCTCTAGTGTATCGTTGTTAGCTCTCTGCTTTGGAATTTCCTCTACCTTTTCCATTAGCTTTGTTAGGAAAAGCCTCACCGGCTGTACCGAGTGCTTCTGTCAATTCTTTCCTCACAAAAGAAAAATATTACTTCTTTCCGCGATGTGTTTTTCTTGAAGAGAACATAGTCTTAAAATAAAAGAATATAATTTTTTTAAGTAGTCTGATTGATTGAAAATAGAAAAAATAAGTGATTATCCGAGTTCGAGATTCGATCTTCAACCCTACCTATAATATGTAATGTCCTCTATCCACTCGTATAAGTTATGTGACAATATTAATTTTCTTTCAGAAAAAAGTGGTTTACTTTTTTTTCTTGATAAAATTTGTATTCCCTTCTAACAAAAAAGTACATTTAGTTTTACACTCTTACGATGTTTATTATCTTGCAAAATGCTAACTAGTGCTCAAGAGACATTAGTTAAAAAATTAAAAAATAATATGAACAATGAAGGCAATATTTAATAGGGAAAGTCATAGTAGAACTGATAGGGTGGTAAGTAATAAGTATCGAATTTGTTGTGAAGATATACTGGCCAGTGCATAGAACTGCAAAATTGAGTTACGTAGAGAAATTGAATTCTCTACTTCACCTTCCTAAATTTACATATCTCTTACTTCACTCTCTCGATTATTTTTGTGCAGGATTCATGAAAGGTTGCATCCGTCTAAAAGTGAAATATGAGTATTCTATGGTGGATGTGAGTTCTAAAGTTGACCACCAGTGAACCACTACTCTAAATGATTAGAAATTCTAACAAAAGTAAACGATACAATTATAAAAAAAAACTTATGATTTTTTTTATGTTCACCGTTAAAATGGTGACATGATTACGACGACAACAACAACCAAGCCTTATCCCATTAAGTAAAGTCGGCTACATGATTAAATTACGTGATAGTGTTATATTATACACCATATTTAGATCCAACTTGTTGACCTCTAATTATATAAAATCACTCACATGTTTAATCAAATTTTACTATCTAAAATACCCAAAATAATTTACTAATAAGAAATATACTATATTATTTGCTAAAATATCTACACAAATATCTAACTAGTGTTATTATATTTAATGTCTATGTAAAACTACTTTATACATGAAAGAATAAATACCAACTTGGTGAAAATGTACCGAGGGAAAGGCTTGAAAGCTTGCAAACTTCGGTGAAACTTGGGAGGTCTGAGAACTCTTGAAATTGAAATAGAGAGGGAAAGGTTTGAGCAGAGAGCAAAAGATGTTCTGTGTTCACTCTCAACTCCTTTTATACTCTATTCAAAATGTACCAATTCAATATGGTGCTTCACGTGGAATTCACTCAAGAGAAACAAAACAAAACAACCGGTCCAAATTTATCCTTTTATTTCATCCAACAAACCACAACAAATCCTTCCAGAGTCCAAGCGCCAGATTAATGGCTAAGATTGAACCTCAAAAACCAACTTTGAACAAACCCCTCGAGGGTCTAAGCAATCAAGTGTTTAAATAGCCTTTACGCGAGTTAAGATTCTCTCAATTTAAATTTTTTTCATTTCTATCATTTAAAGAGATACAGATACAAAAATTCTTGAAAATAATTAATGATAGTGAGATCTATTTAATGATATGACCTACCACCCATTGTATGTGTATATATCTCTCCAAATGGTAGAAATGAAGAAAAAAAATTAAATGGAGAAGATCTTAACTCCCTTTACACATAGTGTTTAGGAACCAAACGTCATGTCCCTTCAGTCTCATTCTCGAGACATACGCATTAAATGTTGAGAGGACAAACGACCAACACTCTGACGAGGGAATCAAATAGTTACATCACTTGCGAACCAATTTCGCGAGCATACGCAAAGAACTTATCCGAGCGTTCGTTACTAGTCTCGTCTCGAGCATTCCTCTAACAAACAAAGATACTTCATTGACGAGCTAGCACATTAAGGAGTGTTGACGCTCCCCGCAAGCTCAAATCCTTTTTTCTAGCCAACAACTCCTCGCGAGCACATCACAAAGCCATATGTGTCGAACTATCACAGACTTAAAGATTCTCATCTTTAAACAAGGTGTCATTCGAGCAACATATGTTCGATGCGAGCACCAGATTTGTCATCGAAGTCATCACTCTTGATCAAAAGTAACGACTTGGGGGCTACTGTTCTAAACCGAAAAAACATATAAGGCCCATATTCATAGGCCCAATCCAAAAAGAACCAAGTTCCGCATTTGAGCCATTACTCGCGGCACACCCCCCTCCCCCTCGCGAGGGAGGTGCTCATGGCATTACAAAAGACTAGTTCAACCAACTGGTAACGTCTCCTAAAACATGCCCCACAAATCTCGTTCGACATTTACAATTCCCATGAATATGTAACCGTTGAACCCACATGTGTGCTCTACAACGGGGACTCATAGCAGTCTCCAAAAGTACATTCTCTTTCTAACCTAACACCACCCCCTCTTTCTGACTCAATACTGACTTAAGCGTCGAAGTGTCTGCAAGTACACCCCCTCGTTCCAGGCAACACAACTCTTCAAAACCATCGTGAAAGCACCACATCGGACGTCATCGTCTGATCAGATACAATAAAAAATATTCTCTCATCCAAACACACTTTAAGAAAAATTATCAAAAACATTAAAAAAATTAAACATAGATTCCACGTAGAAATTAAATATGATGAATTTACAAAACAACAAGAGTTTATTCTATTCAAGTCATATTTGGGCCAAAGTATGTACTAACTCATTGCAATTTCTGTTTATGTGACCAAATGATATTTTCATACAACCCAACTCAACAATTCCACCGTAGTATATACGAGGATACATTTTGTTCCCAAGAAGCATAGTTAGAACTTTGCATTCTACCTCGAAGATGATCGATCAAAAGCAACAATCATAAGTGAATTCCACTGTGAGGAACATAACATAAGCTTGGATTCAATCGCAGCAGTGTCATTGAAGCCTTACACAACCCAAGTAGCCGCCAAACTCTTTCCCCATTGTCTCTAATAATTTTACCCCTAAACCCCTCCCTAATTGCTTTCTTTAGCCATGTTTGAGTCACAATTTTCCTTGTAGTACCCAGTAGGAGGCTTTTCCATCTTGCTTTTTCTTGTTTTTTGTATCATTTTGGTTTTGTGATGTGTTACCATTGTTGGAAGTTTGAATTTCTTTGATGCAATCCAAAGCTTTACGGATAATAAATCCAAAGCTTGAGCGATAATAACTTGTTGAAGTAAGTCTTTTGCCTCAACAACATGTTTATTTTTAGAATACCAGATTCCATAGGTAATAAATGCTATTAATTTCATAATAGATTTATCAACATTTTTTTTTGGTTACAAAGGAAAAAGATTTATCAACATTATTCAATCTTTGAGTAAGTTGATATTTTTATAGTATTTTTGACTTGGTTAGTATATTCCGCGTCAATTGTTATTTGATAGAATCGGAGCCGTTTGCGAGACGTTAGTTAAGTACTAAGCTTGGTTGGAAGTTCGAGGCAGGCCCACATCCATCGACAACATCGTGGTGGGGGCCCATTACACCGCCACCTTCCATCTCATTGCTTTCTTTATGGGTCCCACTCACAACGTGTTACTCTTATACTTCCTTCCTTCTTAAGCCATTTTTTTGGCATAAAGTTAAGCTAATTTCATTTTAGTTCTAAAAATGTTGAGCTAATTTATTTATTTATTGTTACTTGTATATAACGAAAAATAATAGTAACGAATATTCTTATGATGTTGATATTTAAAAAGTTAATGGAAACCGTCGTGCCAGTATTGGGTTGGATTGTTTCAGTGCATACATATGGACGAGTTGTCCTTGACTTACACTACGAAGTTTTTGATGAAACGACGACGTCAACTACGTTTCAGGTACCTTATCTTAATACACTTTCCTTCTCTTGGACCCGGCCATAATAATCTAAATGTTTTTTTGGCCTAAATGATAAACAAGAATGTGAATATTATTATCAAGCAAAAATCAGCCACAAATGTGCTGTCTGCCACGTGTATTGGCGTTGGAAAATACCTAAAATACCAAAGAGAATAAATACGGCTGTGTTTATAAAAGCAAATTGTTACAATTTTTCGTAATATTTTTTGTAAAAAAAGCCTTATATCAGTCCACTCAATAGATTAAAACATCAAAACTACCAGACTTAAAAAAAACCTCTTATCATCCATGCAAGTGTTAGAAATTTGTAGATTTTCATGTTGATGCTTCAACTATGATTTTTTCAATAAATGTTAGCTTTTAGATTATTATTTTCTTACTTTCAACCGAGTTTGAATCTAAAACCTCAAACTTTCTATTATTTAAATCAAACTGTTTAAGCCAATTGAATTACTCAAACCCTATTATAGCACAATGGATTAATTTAGTGGTGATGTATTATTTTTGTGGACATGGAAAAATATTTCACTAAACACCGACATCAAATAAAAAACGCAAACAAAAGAGATTCAATTAGGAGTTTTCTCGATCAAAATAATATCAAAAGTGGAAATAGCATAACTTAGTGACAATGATCCAGAAGTCTTATCTCAACTGATAAAATGTCGAAATTGTTAGGCTGGATGTCATAACGGAGGTTCGAACTCCGATACCTCCACTTGTGTGTGTGAGTTTATAATGACTTTGTCATTTCGTCTATCTACCCAAAAAAAAAGAACTTAGTGGCAATGAATTTGGACCGGCCATATGTGCATGGTAATAATTTCATCATCAATTTTTGTATATGCATAATAAACAACATTAGAAACTTTGTACCAAATAATAATAATAAAGTCATAGTAAAAACATTTGTTTTCATGAACTTAACTCGCTTAGTAGAAATATTACATCCACCGCTGCTATTCATAGCGACACAAAAATTAACGAAGCTCTCACGAAATGATTACACTTGTTGGATCTAAATTGATTGGAATGCATGGATGGTTAGAGGAAAAAGAGAAAGTGAGGACAATGTTATTATAATAAAAAAGTACCAAGTGGTCGGATGTTTTCGCTATAAAGTTGTCGCGAGAAGTAGCATAATCCTATTACATTATATATGCAGAAACTGGTATTCGAATTTTAAATTTTCATTTATTCATTTTATAAGACGGGATTATAGTCATGAATAACAATATCTATGTTTCATGTATTTATGAATGTTGTGGTTATGATGATTGATTTGTCATCTAACAACGCAATTTGTTATTACTTGCTTGACTGTGTAATTAATCTTTTTTATTTATAAAAGTAGTAGATTAAAAATGGTAAAAAAACAAAAATATTTGGCCAAAAACGTAACTTAAAAGTTGAAAATATTAAAAGTGCATCATGACAAGTGTCGCAAGCTAGTGAGAAATTAGAACGCGTGGGGAAAGCGTACTCGAACTCGAAGACATGGTATCTTATTAAATAAAGGGTCCATAACTATAGATTAAATACTATAGCCATTTCTTTATTATCATATCATCAAAAGCGGCACCGAGAATTTCATCAAATAAAAAAACAGCAATTTAGGGTTTTTAATTTAATATACCAACTGAGCGACACGACATAGCAGAAAAGAACAGAGAAGAAGAAAGAGAAAGCATCGTAGATTGATATTTTTCTTTTCTGTAACGGAACATTTTAGTTTTTGATAGCTGTGTAGAGACGAAAACTGCCACCACTCATTTTCCAAAGAGACAGACAAGTTACAACCTTAACGTCGTTGGTTCTTCCGCCTCTCTTTTCAATCTCCGTCACTGATTTTCTATAAACCCCACTTTTCCTCTTTCTTTTTTAATTATTCTAATCTCAAAACCCCGTTTCTTTGCTTCTTTACTAAGATTCCAAAGTTATTCTTCTAAACTACGATCTACGACATTTCTTTTCGAGGATCGGTGGTTCAATCGATCGATCTGGTTTTTGATTTCATTGAAACCTAAACGCGAAAATGTGGTGGATGATGGGTGAAACTGGAGGGAATTATTGTTCTAAAAAAAGTGATGATTTGTGTAGCAATGTTTGTGGCCAGGTATGTTATATATATCATCGATTATTCATTCTTTAATTGCTATTTATTGATATTTTTTAGTATAATATCAATGAATTTTTAAGTTTAATTTAGTGTTTGTGATGATGATTATGGAAAATGAAAGAGGATAATCAAATATAATGGTTTTTATTTGTAAAAAATTGTATCTTTTATGGAGATTAATGATGGTTATGTAAATTTCGTCCTAGATTTGTTTATTGTGGATTTATTTATTTATTTTGGGTTTGTACTTGTACGAGATATATGCTTGATCTGAATTTGGGTTTGGGAAAAAGGTTGCTTTTTGAGGTTTTAAAATTTGAGTAAATCTGATGAACAATTTTGTACACCTTTTTTCTTGTTTCTTTTTATGTTACTATTTTGGGAGATTCATTTTTTAGGAGTGTGGCTATAATTGGATTTTAACAAGTTGTGAGTTCTGGTTTTATTTTTTTGGCATGTCTCTAATCACTCTATGATGCTGCTCTGGCCTCTGGCTTTATGACTAGAATTTCTGGCACTTGTTATATGATTCTTGTAAACTTTATCTTTGTATGATTTGAGATGCTGCATTGTTTAGTAATCTTGACATGATTTTTCATTCTGGAAGGTGGATTTTTATAGTGTGCTAAGATTGTTTTTTCCTTAATCGTGCAGGAATCAAGTCAAGTATCAAACATGTCAAGAGTTCGCTGTATTTTGCGTGGTTTGGATGTGAAAACCTATATATTCCTGTTTGCATTTGTCCCAATGTGCATATTTGGAATATATATACATGGACAGAAGATCTCTTACTTTCTGCGGCCACTATGGGAAAAACCACCCAAGCCTTTCAATGTTATCCCTCATTACTATAACGACAATGTTACCATGGAGAATCTTTGCAGACTTCATGGTTGGGGAGTTCGTGAGTATCCAAGGCGTGTTTACGATGCTGTGTTGTTTAGTAATGAGATTGAAATACTTACCTTGCGTTGGAAAGAATTGTACCCCTACATAGCTGAATTTGTGCTCCTTGAGTCAAACTCTACATTTACTGGATTGCCTAAGCCTCTGGTTTTCAATGGTAATAGGGAGCAGTTCAAATTCGTTGAGCCACGGTTAACTTATGGGACAATTGGTGGGAGATTTAGGAAAGGAGAAAACCCGTTTGTTGAGGAGGCATATCAGCGTGTAGCATTGGATCAACTCCTTAAGATTGCTGGTATTACAGATGATGACTTGTTGATTATGTCTGATGTGGATGAGATACCAAGTGCTCACACTATTAACCTCTTAAGATGGTGCGATGAAATACCTTCAGTCTTGCATCTACAGCTGAAGAATTATCTTTATTCATTTGAGTTTCTTCTGGATGATAAGAGTTGGAGGGCTTCGATTCACAGGTATCAGTCTGGCAAGACAAGATATGCACATTATCGCCAGTCTGACAACATGTTGGCAGATGCTGGGTGGCATTGTAGCTTTTGCTTCCGCCGAATCAGTGATTTCATTTTTAAGATGAAAGCTTACAGTCACTATGATAGAGTTAGATTCTCTCACTATTTAAATCCTGACAGAATTCAGAAAGTAATATGTGAAGGGGCTGATCTATTTGATATGCTGCCTGAAGAATACACTTTCAAGGAGATCATTGGTAAAATGGGTCCAATACCACATTCATATTCTGCAGTGCACCTTCCTGCTTTCCTTCTGGAAAATGCAGAGAAATATAAATTTCTCTTGCCTGGGAATTGCATGAGAGAGAGATGATATGAGAAAATCATTAAAAGGTTCATGCGCTTATTGCTAAGCTTGTAGCTTGTGCAGCTCAAGTGAGTCTTCTTATGAGGGTTTAGCCGAGGTTGTGATGATTGTGTGTCACTCATGCGGGGGCTGTATTATTGTCCAGCGAGATATTCTTTGGGAATTCATTGAGTTATTCAGACAAATTCTTTGATCTAGAGGGAATTCTGTATATAATTTAGAGGTGAACTTCATTCAAGGGGAGCAGCATCTATTCTAACCAGCGATAGAAAGTGCCGCTTGCCTTTGTGAACTTCTGTGTTTATTTGGTATCAGTGTGGCTGATGCCCAGATATACAGTAGAGTAGTTTAAAATTGGATCTTTTCCTGTTTGGGAAGTTTTGTTTTGCAGACCCATTTTTATTCTTATTATTCTTTGTCTATGTTAAATATGTCTAATTTGGTTGCTTGGTCCATATTCATAACACTGCTGACTTAGTTTTATTGTGCATTATATGAAAACAGCTTGGTTGCCATCAATAGGATGATTCAGACTCTGTTTTTGTGATAAGTGCAGCTTAGCTCATTCAGATTTTCCTTTTTAACTATTTTGAACATCATTTAATCATATTTATAGTGTTGTAGTCTATGAAGCATGGACACAGGACATGACATTACACGGTGACATGGAATTTTTTTTGAGATGACATAAATTTAAGGTAATCACAAGTGTCGGTGTTGGACACCAGGACACGCATTGAATCAGAAGTGTCCGTGCAACATAGGATGTAGTTATAAATTTGCACATCACTGATCTAATTTTCTATTATCAAGTAAATTTTTCGTGATGCGTTTATTTTACAATAGCTTGGTTG
>Ga0099826_10003201_pt1 | contig 11019 bp, 4 predicted proteins | sample Mtrugardesep15_FD_76830 | JGI IMG/M metagenome (GOLD analysis project Ga0099826, IMG submission 76830) | Root nodule microbial communities of legume samples collected from California, USA - M. trunc garden sep15 | ecosystem: Host-associated > Plants > Roots > Nodule | place: USA: California...
ATATATATATATATATATATATATATATATATATATATATATATATATATATATATATATAAACACTTGTAAGATTTTTCTTTTAAAAAAAGATAATACTTTTTTTTACTAGAGGGCTTATCTTTACAATTAGAGCCGAGCCTCTAATTTTGTAGGGATAATAGGAAGTGGTTAGAGTGAGAAAATAAAATAAACTACTTTAAAATCATTTTGAATGACAAAACATGTCAAACATTTCCTCCCAAAAAATAGAAATATGGAGAATATAGGTAAATGACAACCGAATAATCGGTCGTACAAATACAATTTTACCATCTACGCAAGCAAGATATTAACCAACTAAGTTCAAAACGTGCATTTTTTGTAAAGCTAAAACAAATGCATACTTTATTTTTTCGTAAGTCTAATATTTGGTTCTTAATAGTATTATTGCTGAATTATTAAACGGTTTATGACACTCCCTTTCTCATGCATAGGTCCCCTACACAATTTATCTACCCACATGTTTGTACAACTGATGTGGAGATGCAACTTACCTATGTGAAGGTGAAGTGTACGTAGCCAGATGACAGTTGCACAATTTTCCTTGCGAATTTTCTCTCAGTAATTTGTCGAAAACAAGAGATTAAAGCCTATAATATTGCGTTTGGTTATCATTGTATATTCCATATTTCATCCAATTTAATGTGGGACTCTTAACTATATATATGTTTTCTGCGCTATAAAATAACAAAACTAGCAAATGGTACTTTTGCAAAACTGAAATTTGCAATCATTGGTCCTGGTTTGTTTTTGCTTTCCTAACTTGAAAAGAACATCAACAATACTGATTTGCCACTTTCCTGTGTTCTTTTTATCTTATATTCTTCTAAAAATTAAGAGCCAAGCCAAGATATTAAGATTAAGATTAATATGTACTCATGAGTCATAACTAATTAATCATTAAAAATATATATTCTTAAAATAGCTTGTAATCAATAAAAGTGACAGAATAACATATATAATGTACAAATCATCCCTAAGCCTTAAAAAATTGCAGCATTTCTGCAATGCTCGACTTTTCTGTCTATAATAATAATATTATATTTATCCAAATATAAGGAACTTTTGTCTGTTTTTTTTTTCTTTCTTTCTACCTAGACCCAATTAATTGTGTATGGGAGACTTTTTCCTAGCTGGTGAATAATCCATCTCAGTTATGTCTACAAGGTCCTCAGGGAGATAATTAGAAGTACTCAATGATTTTACTTTTATTTCCTTTGCTTCCCCATTCACATTCACATTTCTAGTATCGCCATTTACTGAGGTGTGAGCCACATCCTCACTGTTCTTCACATTCTGTTCATGAAGCATATATACAATATTGTAAATAAAGATGTAAAAAAAATAAAAAAATTCCAAGGTTTATAATATAATTTATTTGATCTCTTATAAACCAACCTTTGACAAGGATTTAGTTGTAGAAATTGAAGTGGTAACAAGTTTCCTATTCTTTATATTTCCTGCAGCAAAATAAAAACATTTGAAATACTTAATTAATACTATGATTTATATATGAAAGATGCTTTATTATATGAATATATTTTATACTATGTTTTAAACCAGAAACCAAGAGAAGAGAATAAAGCCTTGCATTTTTGCATAGTCATAAGTTTTTGGGACAAAATTTGTCAGCTTAGTGGTAAAAATATGTCCTTATAATTTCAAAGGACGAATTTCAAATCTACAATTGTAAAATGGTCATTAGTGCCACTTTAGATAATAATTTTCCACTACCCTAATTTTTTTGTAAAAAAAAAGAGGAAGAAAAACTTGTGGACTTAAAAAACTAATGATGCCTAGATCTATGTCGTCTAGGTCCATAGTAATCTTCATGAATCTGTGGTAACTGGTTGTGTGATTTTCTGGGTACTTTAGAAGCTGTTTTCTTCAGGCTACCTGTGCATTTTTGTTGGTCCTTGCAAAGAGTAGCTTCCTCAGAATCAGTGTTGCTTCTTTTCAACACAGTGCTTCTTTCCTCATCCTGCAGTCAGAAAAGTGAACTTCTATATCAACATCCATAGAAATGTGAAAGCATGCATAATTATGAAAGGTTGAAATACATAAAACTTCAAAGTAGATAATATCCTACGTGTTGTTTTTGTTGGTCAAATACTAAAGACTCTTTTCCCAAACGTATCCCTGCACACACAAAAAAAGAAGATTAGAAATGTAACAAGGACTAGTTAATTGTTTGAACAGCATGCTGTTAAATTATATTTATATATTTACCTTGAGTTTTTGTAAGAAGAAGTGACAAAATGAGAAGAGAGACTACTACACAAGAAGGCCTCATTTTTGAAGGAAAATATGTGGAAGAAGTGAGAAATTTGAATCTCCAAATAAAATGTGTGATTTTTTCAGGGTTTTGTTCTTGCAAGGAAGAGCTTAATTGAGTATAAAATTGGAAATTTGTGAGAGTGGTTGATGGAATGGAAGATAGATAGGTAGCAGCTTATATAATATATAGAGTGGTGTATGGGGGTCCACATTACATAAATTAATAGTAGTGACTTTTTTCCTTCTTTTTAGTTTTTTGTCTTCTGACAATACTCAAAGTGCCCCTATGTCAGAGGAAAATCAATTATTAATAATCTAATAAACTCCCAATCATTTAAACGCAGGCTTAAGTCTTTAATTAAAAGATTTTGAAGCAAAAGGAGCTATATTGTCACTAGAATAAAAAAAAAATCACTGTAGTATATAGTATTATTTGCATTATTAAATAATAATAAAAAAATAAAAACAGAAGAAGTAAAATGAGTCCAAAAAAAAACATAGGCTAGTCAAAAGTAATACCTTAAATAGAAAATGTACATTTACTTAGGGGAAAACTACAGGAAGAGATCATAGCCTATAATGTTTATAAACTTGCCTATTCATTTTTTGATCTGCATGAGTGGCAGTGCACTTTGTATCAATTTTGGCACATGATATTGCCAATTACCTGAAGAAATAAAGGGGAAATCCAAAGAAAGACATGCAAAGTAATAGCTGAAAAGGTACATTTATCACTTTTGGCAATGCTATAGAAAGATGTACATTGATTAGGAACCCTATGTGATTGATAGTACTCTCTATATATATCATTTTCCTAATCTGTTCTTCATGTATGTATATATAGTATGTACTATTCAATGTTTGCAATTGCAATGCCAACTTTTTTCTCTTTCAGTTTTGTTCATTTTTTTCCCTTTTAGATACTGTCTTTTCTAAAAGACAACTTGCAATCGATTTGAGCTTCTGTCTCTAATCACCACAAGTTTATTTTTTACTTGAAGGCAGCTTATATGAACATAATTAATGTTGATCTTAATTACTTTCGTGATCATTATTACTCTTGTATGTTAAGAAGAGGGTTTTGTTGAGTTCAAGTATCAGTCACTATGCAAAAAGAAATTCGGTGGATATCGATCTTTTCATTTTTTTTTGAGAGAAATAGAAAGCTAGCTACGTAAATCCAAAAATTTTAGACTGTGTATGTATGAAGACATGTGGTTGGGTGGTGGCTTATGTTGGGGGAATTCTAGGGAAGGTTAAAACACCAGAGTAAATCACTATATTGGATTAAAAGCAATCTTTACCCAAAACTTAAAGCATTAAGTATACGAGTCTTCTCACTTGTTGCTCAACATCTACTCTTTAATCCAATATAAGACTTCTAATTAACACTCGAAATTTCAATAGCTTAAATAGTTCATTAAACACATGATCGTCCTAAACACTTTAAATGTCATGTTTCTAGGGGTTCAATTTAAACACGGTTGAACTATGATAAATATATAGGGGTCTAATTTAGTCATGGTTGAAAGTGACAAAATTAGAAGCCTCGTGTTGTAAATCTTATCATATAGGCTCACAGTCGACCTAGATTTTACACTAATATTACATGTATCGTAATAGAATTCTCTATTTCTTATTTTGACCCGCTCTTTGCAAAATGAGAACAATCTTTATTCCATTCAATAATTTGTAATTTGAAAATGGATCTTCTTCAACTTCTCATCTATAAATATTCAAACTCCGCCGACAAAATATATAACTAGATAAAGACGATTAATTGTGCTTTCGTCTTCGACAACATAACAACTATTAAACAGATGCATTTTTTTGTTGTTGAGATAACCTATCTTATAACTATTTATTAAGGATGGAGGCAGTATGTGTATTAAGTTTGGTCCCACAAACTGCAAACCAGTGGGTCATGCAAGAACATATAATGAACCACGTAGGTACAATATGGAAACAAACAGGAATTCATTGATTTATGAGTGAATATGAAAGACAAGGTTTGAAAGTCACGGTTTGTGGGGATGACAAGGACACATCATAGTAGTGTGGGCTTTCGAAATGAAGAAATGGAGCAAATCCACGTGAATGTCGATATCTATGTGTAAAGTCGCACGCCAATCACCATGTGGTCCACCGCCACTTCACGCACTGTGTTACATTTCTAGGATGCACAAAAACCACATCGGTCGCTACTTGTCAGAATCGGTATTGTTCGACTACTACTCTTATCTTTGTGTTTTTCAAATCAATGTTTACACATCCTTTATTTTTGATTTTTATTCAACACCATATTTTATTTCTATCTATTTTTTTCTTATCACGTCATTAATCTATTACATCTCCTTTCAAAAAAATTAATCTATTACATTTAATAAATTGTCTTCTTTTTCCCTTTATTTTTATTTACTGTATACATTCCAATAAGGTGCATGGTGCACAAAACATTTTTGTTTTTAAATTCAGTTTTAAATTTCATTTTTTTTACTTAAATAGTGGATTTGTAATATGAAATAACTTTAACGGTTCATATTTGAAAATTTAATGGATATTGGATTGGATATATTTCAAACATCACGTGTTTGGTATTACGATTTGAAAATGAAAAGTAAGGATTTTTTACGAGATTGTGTGATTCGATATTTTCTTTGTAAGTGTAATTGTTCTAGAGATTCTTGGAACCATGTCCTACAATTAATCATTTTTGGCATAAATATGTAGTTAGTCTCTGTAAGTTGGCGAATTTTTTGTTTTCGTGCCTGTATCGTTTTTTTTTTCTAAACTGATCTTACAAGATGAAAACTTTTTGACTTTCGTCCCTAATGTTAAGGTTTGTTACAAAAATGTGTATGTGACAAACAGAGGATGACGTGACAATGCGTGACATGACAAGTGAAGTTGAATTGGCAAAATGGATGCTGACTCGTACTTCAATTGGATTTCCCCCGAAAAAAACACCATGTTTATTTTGGTCCCTGCAATTTAGGGTTTTGGAATATAGAAAGTCGGAGTAGAAGCGAAGAGAAGAAGTTGTACCAGTGGCGATTTTCAAGCATCGATGGATGTTTTCTGGTTTGTCACTTATTTTCGCTTTTCGAAGCTCATCGACAGTCGATATCGTGCGTGGGAGACAAAGTGGAAGCTCTACATTTGAGGTATACCCATTCCTTTTAGACTTTGTTTTTTATTTTCTGTTTTGTGAGTGTTTGACTAAGTTTGAAGTGGGGACCAGAATGCATGTGTATTTACTATGTTGGTTGTATATTTAATGTTGTTTTTTTAGCTTTTGTGTGGTTGTTGTGTGTAATTTGGTAGGGATGAAGTTGTTAGGATGTTGACGAGTGTTTTTTATACAAAATTTTACAAGAATGAGTATATAAGTTGTATTTCATCATGGGGGTCCATTTGTAAGGGATTTAATTTTGTATTACAGGGGGATATCATATAGTTAATGGGATTGATACTGATAGGCAGAGTTACTTTGAAGCTACTGGTATTTTAAATGAAATAGGCTATGAAGATCACCTTAAGTATCGTTTATGGTGATATAGCAATGAGGATGGCAAGTACATAATGATTGTTGATGATGATGACACTGATGCGGTTAATGAGTATGTTGTTAAAAACAAATTTGAGACACATGTATACGTTGAGCATTCAATGATAGGGATGATAGGTTCACATGCTTTACATAAATCTGTAAATATGGTGGATTATGATGGACGTGTAGAAAATGAAGGAGGTTAAGGAAATGAATTGGTTAATGTTGAAGGAGGAGAAAGAGTTTATGATGCTGGAGTTGAAGATGTAGGTGATGGTGATGTTTAGGTTGACACAAAAGTTGAATATATAGGTAATGGTGGTTCTGGTATTGACATAGATAGTAGTGAAAATGAGGCTGTTGGTATAACATTTAATGATAGTGATGAGGACAAGGCTATGGGTTTGGATGATGGGTTTGATTTTTGTCGTATAGCCTACTCGTATAATGAACACTAATGCTATTATGACCAATCTAAAGGATTCGCCTCAGAAGTTGAAGGCCAAGATGAACCATGATAAGTCTGGTGGTGATGTTGGTTCATCCTCTGTTCTGATGAAATTAATGTTGAATATGTTAGTCAGGAACTAGGTAGCAGTGACCCTAATTCATCATATGATGATAAAGGACCTCAAATATGATAAGTTTATGATAGGATAATTAGACAAAAATTACAACTTTAAAGTGATGTTGAAGTTTAAGTCCCTAGATGAGTTTAAGGAGGCTATTAAGTTTTGAAAGGGTGAGAAATCAATCATAAATAGCGTTTAATAAACTAAAATGCTTGAAATTTAACATAAAAAATAGAGATTAACAAGGAACTCACCATACAGGTTCGACATTTCCAATACTTCCTTTTAGGGTTTTCATCGGAATGAGAGATGAACATCCTCATTGTTTTAGACATTATTAGCAGAAATGGAGGATATAAGTATAACAACATATGAAGACTCACATCTAAGATGAAAATGGAGGAAGAGAAAGAAGAAGAAGATGAAAGACCCAAAGTTTTTAAATTTCAATTTTTTATTTTCTCGTTTTTTGGATTTGGTCCTTCTCCTTATTGTCGTTTTTTGGTTTTGGTCCCTCTCACTGTATGACTTATCATCTACTTTGACACATCGTCCTCATTTGCCACGCCAGTCTCCATTTGCCACATACACATTTTTGTAACAGACCTTGACGTCAGGGATGAAAGTAAAAAAAAATCGTCTTTCAAGGTCTATTTTTTAAAAAAAGATATAGGGATGAAAACCAAAAATCGACGAACTTACATGGACTAGCTACATATTTAAGACAACATTTTTTATGGTATATTGATCAGGGTGCGTGTGAAACGTTGAAAAATGATCCAAAGGCCGATTTTTACCTTTTTAGTAAAATAAATAAATTGTATAATAATAAAAATTGGATAATAAAATAATAGTTTATTAAATTTTATTAAAAATAAAAGAATTCACGGTTAGACCTTTTCCATACAAGAGAACCCGAGGTCTAATACAAATAGTTGATGTACAATATGTATGAGTTCCGCACTCGTAAATCCTAGGGTAGGAGTTTGATTCCTAAGAAATATATACCTAGTTCTTTAAAAGTCATTGTAATGATGATATTAAACAATTTTTTTTAATATAAATCACAAATAATATTTTAACAATTTCAAATTAATACCGTAAAAAAAGCAATTTCAAATTAGAATAACATCTTTTACCAGAGTTATTAATATTATATAAATTACGATTCTATTAGGAAAATAATTAAATATGATAGTAAAAAAGCAAGACATATATGTTTAATGTTTTTAGAAAAGGTCATTTTAACAAGTCTTCTTGTTAAGAAATTAAAAATAGAAAAGATAAAATAAATTAGAGCAGTAGAGGAAAGTGAGAAAATTATTAGAAAGAAAAATAAAATAAGGATGACTCTAAGCTCTAGGGTTAGAGAAGATGGCCTCTAGCTTCTTACATACATAATACATTTAACTAAAAAACAAGATTGATTTGAAATTACGAAACTATGTGCGATCACACACTCTAAAATATTCAAGGTTGCCACCTTTGAAGGAGTATATGACTTTTTATTGGTATGAATCATATATGATTTTCGTGTAACCATAAAGATTAATCTTTTAAGTCGAGTAGTACCATAATGAATGTCAAAACTATCTCAAAAGATTTAACAACGTTGTATTTCTAGAACTAAGATTCGAACTCTAAACTTCTAGTTAGTATATGAAGATTAAACTCTAATAAGAATATTGGTTATATATGTGTCGGTATACAAACTTTTTTTGAATTATTGACAACATTTTAATATCAACTGCAAATAAACAAAAAAAAAGGTTTGTAACCCGCTGTACCTATTACAGTCATATGTCCATATAACTGAACATGAACTTAACTCTCAAGCATAACAATGAAAAAAAAGAAGTTAATGAACATAATATAATACGGATTAAAATAAAGAACATAGTAATTTAAAATAATACGAAGGAGATTCTTTAGGGGGTATGCTTTAGTTTAATTTTGTTGGATTCCAGAATATTTGTCTCCATGATCACTGTTGCTACGTGCGTTTTAGCACTGTACCGCACCCAATCAGTATTAATTGAAAGTGAAACTTAACATTGAGCACACATTTCATAAAATCACGATTGAACTAGATTTTGCTCATATATTTAATAGCTATGGGTTAAGGCTCTTTGTTACCTCAAGTGACGATTTAATCTATATACGATCTACGATTATAGTTATTCACTCTACTTAAAAAACAATATACAATATATACTCACTCTATTTTTAATGCATGGACATCACAATCATTTTCTTTTGTAACTTTTGGTGTAATCGGTGAGTGAGTTGAATTTCACGTAAGATAAACGAACTAACTTCAAATTAAATAAAGGGATAGTAAATATACTATTTTTTTTATAGGACATATACTATTTGTTTTATACATATGTTTGAGCATGCTTTTGGAAAACATAAGTCCGACATTGGTGTGTCACTTTTGAGACCAAAATTTTGAATTGCTTTCAACAATTGAAAGATGTAACCCAACTATCTTTGTCTGTCATTTGTTTTATGTTATTATGTAAAGACTCATATTCATACACGATTTCTGATTGCGTGCCTGTTATAATCAAACAATCCAGCTCTCGTGATGTTTTGATCCTTTGGATTTCCAACCACAAAACCTAACCAAATTCTACTGTCGTGTGTTTTCTTGATTAAATATTAAATATACTAATACTAATTCAGTTATCGATTGAGTGGGAAATATAGTAGTATTTAATTACAAAATATTTATATTTTATAACTTTCCAGATATCCTCATGTTAATTAATTATTCGATCTACATGTCTCTTGGATAAACTATATGTTTCTTCTTTCATATGAGTGACTTGACCTTACCCAATAAGTACTAAATAAATATGAGTTTAAAATTTAAGAAGTCAATAATATCATCAAATATAATTAGCCAGTGGCATTTTTCTATTTAAAGTTCCATGCCACTATATGATTTTCGCATTATAAACGGATACGATTTGTGTTAAAAAAATCCATACGATTTCATGGGAGAGTAAGGCTTTTAATAAATAGACTGCAAAAGAAAATGAAAGCTAAGTTTTTAAATGACGTCAATGCAAAAAATTCAAATCTATAAAACAAATACAAAAAATTCAAGGGATTAAATAGTATATTGATAAACTTTAGCCCAAGCACAAGGAATACCCGGATTAAAGGTAAATACTATGCCACTACAAAAAATAAAAAAAGTTAATCCTTCAAAAAGAAAAAAGTACCAACTAAAAACCAAGGCAATACATGATAAGAATGACCTACATTAAGACCCCGAAACAGTAGAAAAACCGGAATTTTGACCTTATGGAAAATCCGTTTTCACTTTTCGAAAAATCAAGAAAATTAAATTTTTACTCAATTTTTTTTAGAATTCTAGTTTATTTTATGAAAAAAGTTTGAAACACGATTATGTTATGATTTTTTCTAGGGTCTAGCCAACAAAGGCACTTGTTAAGTATTTAAAATTAGAAATGATCGATGAATTTTATGTAGAAAAAGTTACTTTTTGTTATTTCAATGTGTTTAATGCACAATTTGTAAGATAAAGTTTCTATTTTAAACTTAAGACATTTGTTAACATTTCACATTTTTCTATAAGGCGGAATCACGGAATAAAATGTTTCTGGATTTTTTTTTTTGAAAAATAAAATGAATTTCTAATAAAATAGCAGAAAAAATAATTCTAATTTACTTTGAGAAAATATTTTATATTTTATTTTCTAAAGATCATAACTAATAAGAAGATCTGAAAGTCTTGAAATGAACTACTATAATGAAGAAATGCTAGATAAAGATCTTGATGCATTTTGTAAAATAATAAAATTAATATTTCAACATTTTTATTATTTCTTATTAAAATTGCAATAATCTCTTTGTTAGCAAGTAAAACCAACACAAAATAGGGGAATAGAAGTACTCATTCAAAGATGTCCTAAAAAAAATCAAGATCACATTAGGAAAACTTCAACAAACAAAATTGTCTGTATTCATTTCAATATATTTTAAATTTCTAATCATCGTGTTCAATAAATGTACTCATTCAAATATGTCTAAAAATTTCCTTATATTCAATAAAAGAGGCAGCCATATGGGAGAAAAGAGAAAAAAGAGGAGGCAGCAAGAGCTTAAAGACCCTACAATGTACATCCATGTATAAAGTTCAAAAGCTATAGTCAACCAAGAATAGGGTCACTGATTTTGTACACAGGACAACAAATTAAGATATCAACTACCACATATGCAAGCAAAGTCATGGAAGGAATACCATCTCTATATGATTGTCCCTTCAAATACACTATGATTGTCCAATTCTAGCTTTTTTAGGTTAATTTTAGATGAGGCCCAAAAAGAGCTATAAATATATAATTATAAACTATGTATTGGCCCCCATACTTGATCAGGATCTATAGTTCTCACCCTCACAGTCCCATGCCAATTTGTTGTTGTGGCCCCTCTAATAGGGTCACATGAACTTGTCCATGTCGTATGGGCACATGGCCATCACTGTCCCAAACCCTATGTACAAGAATCACTAAAGAGTCAAGATTAATGTTGCCTGGAAAACAT
>Ga0099826_10003202_pt1 | contig 11019 bp, 9 predicted proteins | sample Mtrugardesep15_FD_76830 | JGI IMG/M metagenome (GOLD analysis project Ga0099826, IMG submission 76830) | Root nodule microbial communities of legume samples collected from California, USA - M. trunc garden sep15 | ecosystem: Host-associated > Plants > Roots > Nodule | place: USA: California...
TCAAAGGTGTTACTTCGATTTCACCATATATTCTCTTATTAGAGCCGGTCACTATCGATCGAACACTATACTTAGACACCTCTCCCAAGTAAGGATTCAAATATGGATTCGTCGTAAATTACTATTACCAAAGTCAAAGTCAATAATTATCAAACATTACACAAACACATATTTCTAGTTAGGATTCCAACATTAATGATTCATCACAAATAGATATCAATCTCTTACCCTATACCCAATCTCTAACCATACGTCACACAAACAGTTATTCATTACAAGTGGCTTATACAAAAGTGAATCATTATCAGACACGATACGTTAAAACCACTTTACAGTAGAGATTCAAACATTGATTCGTCATAAGTGGTTATTACCATAGTCAATCACTATCAAACATTATATTTAAACACATCTTTATAGCTGAGATTCAAACAACTATTCATCACAAATAACTATCAAAGTCAAACTCTTATAGTAGACCCAATTGTACTCCACACAAAAATTAATTTGTCATAAGTAGCTATTACCATCATCAATCACTCTCAGACACTGTATGTGGACAACTCTTATTAGCAAATATTCAAACAACAATTTGTCAATCGGTCTCTTACGCTAGACCATGCTTCACACACAAACTCACATGAATGTTTCCTAGGTACATAAATGTTGTATCTCCGAAGATTGATTTTGCCATTTAAAAAGACTTAGCCACGTAACATGTTTCCCCGTTTGTCTTCCACTCATGTGTAATTTTCACACATACATACATACATACATACATACATACATACATACATACATATATATATATATATACACACACACACACACATAACAATGATTGAACAGAACAAGTTTGATAGGGAAGCAAAGAAAAACTAACCAATAAACTGAAACCAGTGACAGAAGCAAAAGAAGTAGCCATGGAAGCACCAGAGAGAGGTAATTCACCAAGATGACCAACAAACATAACTGAAATAAGATTGATACCAAAATTTAAAAGTGTAACTGATATCAATGGCCCTGATAGCCATAACTGTTTCTTAACTTCTTCAACCAATTCTCTTCTTTCTTCTTCTTTCTTGTTGTTTTGTTTTGTCTCTTCAACAATCAATGGAGAATCAAGAGACATGTTTTTTGTTTTGGTTTTGGTTTTCTTCTCTCTCTCACGTTTTTTTTCTCTTCTATTATTATGAGAGAGAGAGAGGGGGGGGAGAGGGAGAGAGAGAGAGAGAGAATCTTGTGTGGCTATTAAAATCTTGTCACAGATGAAATCTGAGAGTTTGTTTGGTTTTGATTAAAAAAAATATGGAAGAGTTAAGAAACATAAGAAAAGAGGAAACATGTATATATAGCGGGAAAAAGGTGTTTTATTGTTTTTTTGTTGTTGTTGTGGGGTAACTAGAATTCGGTGAATTAAAATTGGATTTGGAATATAAAAGAATTAAAAAAAAAAATGGATTGGGAAGAAGAAGAATTGCGGTGGCTAAGTGGATTATCAATTATTATAAACTGTAATTCATGGTTTTTGTTTTCTCCTTTCTATGGGAATAAAATCACAATGAATGAATGAGCACAATGCATTTGATATAGTAGGGTTACGGATTCTAATGCAACGATCTTTGGTGGTCGGAATAAAAGGTAGGATAAATGAATTCATTGGGTAATAGTTATTTTGGTCCTTGAATGTGTAGCAAGTAGTCATAATAGTTTTTTAATGTGTCAAAATTCTAAAATAGTCCTTGATTGTCCACTTTATTAGTCAAAATAGTTTTTATCGCTTAAATAATCTCTTAATACTCACAATAACTCTTTTGATATAGGGACTAAAATGACAATAACTAAGTACGTATAAGGACTAATATGACAATAAGTAAGTCTATTGAAAGAGTAATATGACAAAGTTAATGAAATATTTTAATATCAAGGGCTATTTTGTTTAACAAAGTGCACAATCAGGGACTATTTTGAAATTTTGATATGTTGAGGGACTATTGTGACTAATCGTTACTCATTCAGGGACCAAAATGACTATTTCCTCATGAATCTATTGTTTAAATGATTTTGAAACTTACTCCATCCGTCCCAAATATAATTAAAAATTGGTCAACTTATTAAGAATAAATTTATGGCATGATTTGCTGATTTTGACTAACGGTGAATTTCGTAAGAATAAATTTATATTTGATCGAAGAAACTACAAAAATAAAAATAAAAATTGTAACAAGTTTTCTTATCCACAAAACAGCCGGTCCTAGTTTTAGTGAAAGAAACTCTAACTTCTCTCTAAACTTTGTTTCTTCTTGTTCATCGAGGAGGGGGTGGTTTTAGGTCATTTTTTGACCTAAAATCATCCCTCTACATCTTTTTTCCCCTTTTATTTCAATCTAAATAAGTGGTTTTTGCATATATCTAAGTTTTTTCTTTTGTGATTTCGTCGTCTAAGTGCGGCGTTGTGTTGTTCGTCGTCTTGTACGGCGTATGATTTGCGTCTTGCCGTGGTGTTCGTTTGGTTCATGTTGAAAGATCTACATCAATCAATTACAAATTCAATCAATGATTTGGGCATCAACGTTGCAGATCCGGAAGTATGGGTAACTCGGTGACTTAGATTTTATCATATTATTTGTAGCATTTTGTCGTTGTATGCTATTAATTTGGGTGTTGTGAGTTTGTTCACAGATTCACCCTTTACGTTTTTAGCGATGTTTGTATTTGATGTACTCTATCAATTTGAATGAATGAATATCGTTTTGTTTTTGTCAAAAACAAGTTTTCTTATCCAAATTAACAATGTTAAGTTATAAATCACGCTTGAATTGGAGTTTGGTAACTCAATTGATTTGAACGAAGGGATAAGGAGTTGAATTCCAACAACTAATTATTAACATTTCTCAAGAAAAACACATTAGAACACATGATCTCCTACTACATTTTAGAGGTTAAGTTTTTTTTTGTTATCACATGTATACCGTCGTTTCATTATGACTAATCTCCACCTATGAATCCGTTGTACATACATTGTGGGTTTTCTCCTCCTGGTCTGACTTTCTTCATATGCAAGAGTAAAAATTAGAATCTCTAACCACCGATTTAACTGGCTCATATCTCTTACCACTTGCATCATTTTCATTGATGTTAGAGACTCAAATTGATACTTCTAAATTCACACCAGTTTCATATAACCATCTAATTTAATTTAATACTCTCTCTGTCCCTCAATAGATGACGTATTTGACAATATACATTATTGACTTAACACACTTTGACCATATTTTTCTACTAATTCACAAAGATAAATAATATCATGTAAGATGTTGTTGGATTCGTCTCGATGAATAACTTTAAAATATTAAATTTTCATAAAAAATTTAGTAGAGAATTGAAGATATCAAAGATAGAACATATGCATTGGTACGTGTGTCAGAGTCAACTAGGTCATCTAATATGGGATGAAGAGTAATAAAAATGTAGATATTTTTGGCTAAAACCAAAGATTAACCAACTATTTGTCAAATGTTAAATAAACAATTATACAGATCAAGTTATAATAAGTGAGTTTTTACTGTCAAAAGAATAATAATAATAAGTGAGTTGTAATATTGGCCCCTCATGAGCTTCCATGTGACAAAGAAGGTGTGGACCTGTCTGTTTATGTAGATATGAAAGGAATATAATATGTCATCGATTTTGAATAGAGAAAAAATCTCACACTACAATCCAAAGAGCACAGTCTGCAAACTTTTAGGAAGAAAAACTATAAATGGACTATGATCATTGAATCATTTCCCTTGTCCCTTTATTATTTGGTTCACTTTTTCATATTTTTCTTTGAGTGCTAAAAGTCATTGTGAAAAAAATTAATTAAAGTTGTGTGAAAGAAATGTATAGGAAATGATTCCCAGCTGTCCTCAAAATTGACATATATATTAAAGATTATGTCGGGTTAAACCTTTTGTTTTTGGTCAAATTTAAACTTTTATTTTAATCAAGCATACTTTAATTTTTAACTATCGTCAAAAATTGACACATTGGCACAGCATTTCAAGTCTAAATGACTAACTTGATAAAAAAAATACATAAAATAGGATTGAGTAAAACATAGAATTAACTCGTAGATATCCTCAAAAGAAAATACACTGTGACTAGATTTGATTCTGACTCCAATTATTAGAAAAATGATTTTTTTTTTTCATAAGGACAATAGAAAATCGCAAAAATATCTTTGGATTTTTTTTGTTTGCGAGATTTTTTGTTTTCCTTGTTGATGACAAGAGAAAATTTAGGAGGAGGAAAGTACGTAAACTAAAGGAAAACGGTGAGAACACTCGAATATGCGAACTAGGAGTAGAGTGGGAAGTAAGTTGCCAATTCTAACTTTGCATCTTACTAATTATTACTACCAATCAGTACTTAACCAACCCTTTTTAAGAAGAATACCAACAAGTGTTCTCGAGACACTTTTTAATGGTCTAAAATAATAAGTTTTTATGAAAATTACAGTTGAAAGTATCATGTATGGTATGATTCGTAGTAGACTGGACTTAGCATATGTGGCTAGTAAAGTCGGTTTATGACAAATCTAGAAATTGTTCATTAGCAAACTTTAAAGTGGGTTTTGAAATATTTGAATGCGTCTTTGAAGGTGGTTTGAAGTACACAAGGGAAACTCAAGATGAAGACGCTTTGGAGGGGAATCTAGATGCGGACTATGTGGATAATGTGGACACAAGAAAATTTATATTTGGTTGTGTTTATTCTTTATGGCACGGCTATTAGTTGGAAAACATATCAACAATCTATGGTGGCTTTGTCTACAACTTAAGTGGAGTACATTGCACCTGTTGAAAGGGTGAAAAAATCCATATGGTTAAGAGAAATGATTGGTGAGTTAGGAATTACTCAAGTATGTGTGAATATACTTTATGATAGCCAAAGTATCATCCATTTAGTGAATCATCAAGTGTACCATGAGAGGACAAAGCATGTTGACATTCGTCTACACGTTGTTAGAGACATGATTGAATCAAAAGAGATTATGGTTGAGAAAGTTGCATCGGAAAAAAAAATCCGACGGATGTGTTCACTAAGTCATTACCTAGATCAAGGTTCAAGCATTGCTTGGACTTAATCAATTTTGTTGAGGAGTAATTCCATATTGGAGAGTGTAGCAAGGTGGTTGAAGGTGAAATTAACGTCACCATCAATTTAGAGTCAAGGTGGAGATTGTTGTTTATGACTCAAAGTTTCGTCAAAAATCGTGTCATGACTTGGTGAAAACGTGACGCGATTTTGGTTCAGGTTTTAGAAGTTTTGTCTCAGCAAAAATTGTGCCACGAAGGGAAGAAATTGTGACATGGTTTATTGGATAATGTGGTACGAGCTGCAAATCGTGGCACGATGGCTGAAAATCGGGGTAGGATTTTCTCAGACCTGTGCATTATTTAAGGCTTCATTCTTCATGTTTTGGGAGAGCTTCAAGAGAGAGAAACTTGAGAAATCAAAGGAGTTGTGGTTGAGTGTCTTTGGTTAGAGTTTATTTCTTAGATTAGGAAACATTTGTAAACACCTTTGGTAGTGAGATTTCATTATTGGAAGGATCAAAAAACTTCCTTTAGTATTTTCTCATAGGATTCATTTGTGAGTGTGAGTGACTTGAAAAATGGTTTGAAATTAGAGTTTGTTCTTTGTGAGTTTTAAGTTAATTTCTTGCAACATCATTATATATATCACTCTTATCATAGTGGATTTGAGAGATGATCTCTCCCTTAGAGTAGGTCATTTTTGACCAAACTGGGTAAACAACAAGATGTGTTGTCTTTCTTCTTTCTTATCTTTGTTGCTTTGAATATGCTTATGGCGTTGTTTCACACTTGGATCTAGATATATTTGTTGTTATTGTTGCTTGAGACGCTCATTGATTACTACTTCATTTGTTCCACACATCTAAGTTTATTGGTGTGATTATTTGTTCGAATTCACGACAGAATATTTGCACACAAAAATTAACCCGTTTATTCTAAAACAATCTGTCATAATTTTTCTTCTTTTTCTACCATATTACTCCCTCCGTCCCAAATTGCATGTCGTTTTGGAGAAAAAAATTTGTCCCAAATTATATGTCGCTTTACAATACCAATGTAACATTAATGTTACTTTTCCTATTATAACCTTAATTATTTATTACTCTCTCTTCTTTCAATTCTTTCATTTATTTTTCCCATATTATTTATTAAGGACAATTTTGTAAAACAACTCATAATATCTCTTTTCCACACAATATTAAATGCATTTCTTAATATGTGTGAAATGCCCTAAACGTCATACAATTTGGGACGGAGGGAGTATAAAAGAACAAAAAGATTACTTTGTAATAATAAGCTGTTTGCCGAGCCAAGCTGATCTAGCTTGACTTTATTTGCAGTTAATTACATATTTCGTATATGCATTAATAGCACTAAGGAAATTAGCTTGTTTCGATTAATAAGATATTGAACATAATCATGATTTACTTGTCGATGTTTATACATATTTTTTTGGTCAGTGAATGTACATCACGTATGCTTAGCCAACCCAGCAAATTTTCCATTTCAATAGAAAATGCACCAGCATACCTTATTCTTTAATCAAGTTCCTTGGACTCTGGTATTTTATATCTTAATACATTACAAGAAAAGCATTTTGGTTATCTTACACAACATGATATGCTGATAACTAGCTAGGGCCATATTTTAATGATTAACTGGTTGTTCACATGTTTTATCAGAACTAGATATTATGGATTCGGATTTTCTGCGGTCACAATTCCACGCATTCATATAGTCAGCACATTGGTAGCCACTGGTTTGAGATCAGGCGGTCCAGATTTCAATGCAAATTTTGATGTTTTAAAAAAAATATAAAATACCGAACTTGTAAAATCTGGATCGTCCGACCTCGATCCAATGACCACAGATTTGCGTGAATGTGTGCGTGGAATTGTTGATTCCAGACAATCCAAATATTTTGTCTCTTACTAACAAATTGACATGTTGAAGCTGCAAAAGTAACTTCATTCTTTTCTTCATCTGCAAAAGACACTTTATTTTATATTTCTTATATGCTTTAATATCACTGAGCAAACCAGTACACTTAGATGAATAAGATATTCAACATAATGAAAGGCTAGTTAAAGGACTACAACTAATTCAACCAATACCAAGTTGATAAACAAAACTAGAATCTCAACATTTGGAATTAATTCTTTTCATAATTTGAAAGAAATCATGATTTAATAGCACCGCCTGCAGTTTGATTTGACCTGCAACTGATGCAGGTGCATAGCAACTTCACATATCTTTTATGTAGCACTAGGTATATCCGATGTCCAATACGTGCTAGTGTCGGACACTAACAAATTTAGTTTACATTCAATTTCTTACATTTTTTAAATTATTATCGGTATCAATTTCTCAGTTCTTAAACGAGCTTGAAACTCATTCCCAAAAACTAGCACATAGGATGAGGGTGACCAAACACGTAAATAAATCCAATGGCCTAGAAATCTTGGTAATGTGAAATTCCGATTCAACTTCACCGCATAACCAAACATACATGTAATTCAGTATCAAAGTTATATATAGCTAACCAAGAAAAGTAGACAACATATCTTTAGGTGATTTTCAATATATGTAAGTTGAAAAGTCTTTACTTGTCAATATCCATTCTATTCAATATTCATGCCTCAAACATAATACATATTTTTAAGGTCATTGAATTTACATCACATGAAATGTTGCATACACCTTTTGACATAGCACAACATGGAATGCTGCTAACTAGTAACCATATTTTGGTAGTTAACTGGTTGTACACATGTTTTACCATAATAGCTTATATACTTTCTCATATTCTGTCTCTTACAACAAATAGAAATGTCAAGGTATGTCTTTTGAAGCTGCATCAATAACTTTATTCTCTTCCTTTGGATCAAGCAAGGGCTTTGTTAATGACGGCTCATTCGTCTTTTTTTCGTTGGTTTTTCCCCATAGAACTAAGTATAGACCAAGCACAATGAGAATTGCACCAATGATCCTGTAATAAAATCGAATAAATCAGTTTAAAACAATTCTGTAATATAAAGTTGAAAGAGTGAAAATATTCAAGAATAAGGCATACCCTCCAGAGTATAACTGGTCTCCAAGAATTAGGGCAGCCATGACAGCAACTAGGAAAGTTTGTATTGGTTGGAAGACAGCAACAAAGACAGGACCACCCTTTTGAATACACCATGTTTGGAGAGATATCACAATGCCTGATGCTACAATTCCCTGAAATCATCACACACAATTGAATTCGATTCATTGTAAAATCTTTAGGACTTCTTGTCATTCGTAACTTATAAGCGACTGTTTAAATTGACTTATTTAGGCTAATGTGCAAACATAAGTACCTATGAGACTGTTTGAGAGAGCTTATGGAAACAAACATCTTATGACATGTTCAAAAGCCATGTTTAGCTTATTTCCATAAACTCTCCAGAAAGCTAATAAAAACAGATTATAGCTTATATGAAAATAGTTTCACTATTTTAAATTTTGTTTTGGAAATATCTTATACATAAGCACTTATGCCTTAAGCACCTAATTAAGTTGTATATTTAAACTTGGCTTAGATCAAATATTTGAGAGTTGAAGTGAGGGGTATTACAGCATATAGAATGGTAAAAAGCTCCTCTGATGATTGTATCTTCCACTTTTCAAAATCATTTTCTGTGAAAGCTGCTATAATCAAGAATTGTATCAATCCAAAGAAACATGTAAATGAAGTCAGTGTGAGTTTTGCTGGATACTTCTTCACCACTGGAGCCTGCATAAGATTATTCACTTTGCAAATCAGGTTATGAAAATTGATCATTTTGAACATGCCAAGTGCAACAGTATAATCTTAAAGGGTATTGGAAAATTAAGTTTTAGTTAAATGAATTGTTAAGAGTCTCACATCGGATAGGTGATGGCCTGACAATGTGTGATGGCCTGACAATGTGTTTATAAGTGGGGGCAATCCTCACCTCACAAGCCTCACAAGCCGGTTTTGTGGGGTTGTGTTAGGCCCAACCACAATTTCTAAGATGGTATCAGAGCCTCTCCAAGATCCATTGGGCCACATGCTATCAGGTTTCCGCTATCGAGTCACACCCCCTCACGACCAGCACTATTAGGCTTGGTTCGTGGGCTATGATACCATGTTAAAATTTGGGGCTGCCGTTAGCACCTTTTTTAATACTCGCATTAACAGGTCTGGAATTAGGTGTAGCTATATTACAAGCTCGGTGTAGCTATATTACAAGCTCAAGTCGTGTAGCTATATTACAAGCTCGGTGTAGCTATATTACAAGCTCAAGTCTTATCTAGAAGATGTGGGACTTGGGTTTTTCCCAATATACCCCCCCTCACGCCCAACACTCTTTGGGCTTGGTGCGTGAATAGGTAGGTGGCCCTTGAATTCGACAAGCTACACACCCCCTCACGACCAGCAAGTGGCCCAATGGATCTTGGAGAGGCTCTGATACCATGTTGAAATTTGGGGTCTAATTCAACCTCACAAAACCGGCTTGTGAGGTGAGGATTGTCTTCTCTATATAAACTCTCATCAAGAGTCTCATCTATCCGATGTGGGACTTGAGTTTTTTCCAATACACCCCCCTCACGCCCAACACTCTTTGGGCTTGGTGCGTGAATAGGTAGGTGGCCTTGAATTCGACAAGCTCTGATACCATGTTGAAATTTGGAGTCTAACTCATCCTTACAAAACCGGCTTGTCAGGTGAGGATTGCCCCCACTTTATAAACACATTGTCAGGTCTTCTCATGTCTGATGTGGGACTCTTAACATGAATCGTATTCAGGTGATAATAGCATTAAACACAATGAAGTTACTTAAAAGTTATTTGTAAAATGGACAAGAATTATGGATACTCTTTGCTATAACCAAGATCAGAGGGAGTAATGACTCGTGTAGAACCAACACTTAAGATTAAAAGTGTGTCTGGTGTCCAACATGTGTTTGTATTGGACAGCGACATGAAACCGACATACATTCAATTATTCATTTTTTTTCCAAATTATTATCAATTTAAATGTGTCAGTCAGTGTCGTGTCTGGTGTCTGTATCAATGTTACTACTATAATAAACTTTGTAACTTGAGGTTTAAGTAATCTTCATAAATCATGATCATTGAAAATACCTGAAAAACTATCCAACCAGCCCATGATAAACAATGTCCAAGCAAGTAAATGCAACCCCAAGTCCAATTTTGCATTTTTGTTGAAGACTCATCTACTTGTAATAAGGTACTGTCTCCTTGAATTTGATCCATTTGAAGGTGAAGAAGAGGAGGACCTTTGTAAAGAGTGATTATAGTGGCACCTCCTACACTTGCAATGGTTCCTACAACTTTTGCTAATCCATCTCTTCTTGCAATGTTGGTTTCCTCAAGTCTGGTAGAGAAACAAATTAAACTTATCAAAGAATATTACTACCTGTTTGGATAAACAACTTATTAAGCACTTAAAGTCAAATCATAAGTGTTTATCATATAAGTGTGTATGTCTTAGTTATTTTATAACAAATGATAAAATCATGTCAAATCGTCTTCATATAAGCTATAAGTTTTTTCATAAGCTATCCTTGAGAGGTTATAGAAATTAACTGAAAACAGCTTATGAACATATCATAAGTTGTTTCCATAAGTTCTCCTGAATAGTTTATAAGTACTTATGGAAATAACCCAAGTTCAAATAAGTCAATCTAAATAGGCACTGGCTATTTGGATCAAAAATTAATTAAGCGCTTATAGAATAAGTGTTTATCATAAAAGTCTTTTTGTACAAGTTATTTCTACAACAGAAGATAAAATAAAGTCATTTTGTTTTCGTATAAGCTATATGGTTTTTTCATAAGCTATCCTAGAGAGCTTATGAAAATAAGCAAAAAGCAACTTATGGACATGTCATAATTTGTTTTCATAAGTTTTCTCAAA
>Ga0099826_10003204_pt1 | contig 11017 bp, 8 predicted proteins | sample Mtrugardesep15_FD_76830 | JGI IMG/M metagenome (GOLD analysis project Ga0099826, IMG submission 76830) | Root nodule microbial communities of legume samples collected from California, USA - M. trunc garden sep15 | ecosystem: Host-associated > Plants > Roots > Nodule | place: USA: California...
ATTTTTCTTGGTTGTGAGGTAGTTAATTATAACAATTGAGTAAGTCATCCGTTGTACTTTGAGGGCTGCTAGCAGGTGTTGCCGCTGTGATGTTGTGGGAGTTTGCTAGCATTTTTTTTGTTGCTGCTGAAATGGTTATGTGATGAGGCTTTTGTTCTTTTGTTTGGACTTAAAGGTTTTTGCTGATAATGAGGCAGGTCTATGCGTGTTAACAGATTTTATTAGGTTGACTGCTTAAATAAAAAAAAGTCACGATACCTGATGCGGTTCTATAAACAACGACAATTCTCACTATAATTGGAAACTAAGGCAGTTTGGAACGACAAAATTGAATAATCAAAATGGGAAGAAGAATGAAAAAGAAATAAGAATTGATCAATATGGAAGAATAAAGAAGAAGAAATTTGAATGAAGGAGATGTTTTTGTTCTCACGTTTGGGATTCTGGAATGGAAGAAATTTTATGAATGTAAATGATGAATTTAAGGACATCCAGATAAAAGAAATTTGATGTAAAATTTTATTTGTTATAAGTCTTGTCGTGTAAATTAATTAAGATTGAACACCTTAATATATAAAAAATAAATTAAATCATTTGTTGTCTCAAAAAAATAAATAAATAAAAATTAAAAGTATTAAAAGTTACCTTATGATTAAGATTAACTCTCCTTAAAAAAAAATTAAGATTAACTCTTTTATTTTTAGAAAAAATCTACTCATTTATTTGACATTTAATGTTACCTATGTATATTATATTTTGATTGGTTGATATCATGAGAGGGTAATTACCCTCTAAACAAAAGAGGGTAACGTATGTCTCACCTTGTATTCACCACTTTATAAATGATATTTTTACCAACTTTACTTCAAATAAGGTTTAAATTTATTAAGAAAAATAACTTGTGCCCTTGGATCATAAGTTAAGAATCTTCGATACTTAATTCGTTTAGAGTTTTCGAAGAGCCTATTGATTTAACTAGTGTTGAGTAAGCATCTTTCATTAAGGGTTAATGACATATATAATTGATATGTTAGGAACACTGGATTCCGAAAAGGTTCTTACATAAGTTGATCCTTTATGACTACAAATTCTCATATCACAATTATGTTAGGGTCACGATTTGATCAAACAAATTAATCTGATGCCAACTACCTTCGATATCTGCTTGCTGCTTTTTGTCAAACATAGCTTAATGCTTGATTAATTGTTGGATACGCTTGAATGTTGCAGAAATAAATGTGTTTTTTCGGATAGAGACTCAATAAAAAATTATGTCCCTTTTGAATTATTAATATGATGACATGAACAAATAGCTTTTTAATGTTGCGTCTATTTTAAAAATTAAGAGATACTACTTTGCTAACATTCAATGGTTTTTTTGGTTACAATCTACATTCAATGTTTAATAAACGTAAAGTAGTATCTCTTTATAAAAGGAAAAGATGACCTAAACGTAAATATACAAGTCAACAAAGAAATACAACAAGTCAAACAAAATCAAATGTATGACTTACGATCACTATTCATTAAAAAAACTTCTACTATTTTCCTAAAAGAAAATAACTTCTATTATTATATTGATTTTTCTACAATGGCAGACCTTGATCTTATAAAGCCATGTGAAAATAAAAATTTGGTTGCTTCCTTAAAAAAAATAAAATTTGGTTGCTAATATTTTTTCTCACAGACATAATTTTAAGTGATTTTCGTAAGTTTAATTCAATTATTTTTTTTGACAAATGTTTAATTCAATTGTTAGAAATATTATGTTATTTACGTATAGATCAGAATTTAAATCATATTTTTTTTCATTTATTTATTTCAAAGTTGAATTTCTTACCACTTTATAAAACAAGATAATCTTAAACTAAACAAAAGAAACCCAAATAATATAATAAATAAACTTCTTATTCAAAAAATATAATAAATAGACTATGTTTGTGCACATTTCTCATCTTCTTTTATTTTATTTTTCAATATAGGTAGCTAAAAATACTACATGCTATTAAGTTTTTATATAAATTTAACTATTAATTAAACATATTTTTTTACGTAATTTCATATTTATAAATTAATTCCTTTGAAATTTTTATATAAATTAATTCAATAGTTAATTTCATCTAATATTTTTTAAGTTAGTTTAAAATGAAAACGGCAACAGCATAAGAAGGAAGAGTGAGAGAAGAGAGTTTTATCCCCGTTGTGCAGCAAGCAAACTAACTATAACCGTAACTGTCTTCCATTCCAATCCTCTCAGATCTCTCTCTCACCGGATTCCGTTTCTCTCCGATTCATTCATCTCCGGTTCCGGTTACTTCTCAATTTTCCGGCGAGATTTTACCTGATGATGATGATGTTATAGTAGTAGTGGATATTGTTGCAGAAGAAGAAAATGGATGATAGAGGTGCTTCATTCGTTGCTGTTCGAAGACCCAATCCTCACACCGATACCTGCAATTCTAATTCTGGTAATTATTTTTATTATTCTTTTTCTATTTTTTTTATTTATTCCATTTTTAATTGTGTTTTTTTTTTCTTCGTCCTTTTCGCAACCTTTCTCTCTCTTTCTCTTTCTCTCTCTATATCTATCTATCTGTACTTGTACTTGTCCTCCCTCTATATTAGATTCATCACAAACTCAAATTTTACTATATATTATTTTTATGCTTTATTTCTTCAACTATTTCATTTCGATGATTGGTGGTGATATTCTAAGTTGCATTGGTTCGTCAACATTCTTTTTAATTTCTTCCATTTTTTTATTTACTATTTTTATCACCGTAGATCTCGTTTACCATCAAATTCCACCTATGCTCTGTTTTTACTAATAATTTAGTTGCTATTTATTATCGTTCAATTGTTGCTTTTTATGGATTCTAGTTACCTTTTTAGAATTTGAATTTGATTGGTATGAATGTGTAAATTATGTCAATTGTTAGCATATAGAGCTCAAATTCTGATAGGAAAACAGAAACTCAATTGTATTATTGATGGAAACTGATGACATATAGAGCTCACATATTTGGTATCATGGAGGATTTGCCAGAATCAGGGTGGGTCTATGTGATTTTCTAAAAGCTACACTTTTATGTGTGGTTGGTTTGGCGGTCACGTCCCAATGAACATGTTACCGTGATTTTACACAAGTTGTGAATTATATAGTTTAGTGTGTAATTTGATTCATGTAGCCGACCCCACTTAGTGGGATAAGACTTAGTTGTTGTTTGTTGTGAATTGTAGCTTTGGTGAAACGTGTGGTAGTGATATATTCCACGGCGAAAACAAACATACCCATTTTAGATCAGTCGTGATTTTGACAAACACTCCATGATACCAAACATGCATGTTTCCTCCCCCCTATATACGGTTGCCTATCCCCACTAACATCCACATAAGCAATTCTCCCTTAACTTCCCTACTCAGCAGTCAGCAGCTTTATTCAGCTTAGGCTCGAACCTGGTATCCTAACACTTGCTGGCTATCACGGTGGGTTTACCAGAATAAGGGTGGGTCACTGTGATTTTGCAAAAAGCTCCAGTTTTGGCCTGTTCGGTTTGAAGGTGGGAGAACACTTTCTTGCATCCCACTGAACATATTACCGAGATTTTATACAAACTGGGAATTGCAGCTTCTGTCAAACATGTGGTAATACTGTATTCCATTGCAATAGCAAACATATGCTTTTTAGCTTTATCAAAATCATGGTGGCTTGCCGTGATACCAAACCAGTGACGGATCCAGGATTTTTGAATAGTGGGGGCACTATATATAAAAATTTGTAGCATTAGTAATTGTCCTCTATGATTATTCATATTATGGAAACATTTCTCTGTATAAATAACTAAACAATCATTTAACTAGTCATCCCCGACTTATTTTCTCATCCAATTTTTAATAATAGTTTGAGATATATGATGATAAGTGTGGGCCAAGAGAGAAATGTTTTGTGATAAGTGTGGTTCATGTGATCAAAATGTCAACTATTGATACATTATACTACCAAAAAAAATTGTTTCTAAAAACTTTGTGTGGGCACAAGCCCATAAGCTCTCCAACATGCATCCGTCCCTGTACCAAACATGCATGTGCCCTCTCCTATATATGGTCGCCTACCCCTTCTAACATCCACATAAGCAATTCTCCCTTAACTTTGCTACTCAGCTCCTTTATAGGGTTTAGGCTCGAACCCGGTATTCTAATACGTTATTGTCTATCCCCTAACATCCACACAAGCAATTCTCCCCTAAATTCCGTACTCAGCACCTTTATTAGCCTTAGGCTCGAACTCGGTACCTAACACAGTCTTGTTTAACTTTAAACATTTTATATGTACTTTCTCCATATTGTTATATGCATGATGTCCATTCTAGTTTTTCCCTCCTATGCCTTTTTTTCCTCCAGATCACCTCTACCATAGAAAATGACAAACGCATGCATTCAATATACACTTTTTCTTCTAGTTATTCATCTTTTGAAGATGATAAAAGGGATCAGTACTGTGTTTCGTATGACAATGTGGTTCAAATAAGCTGAATGTTTCAGTTTTAAATGAGAAATCTTAGTACAGAGACGATCTGTGCTAAGGATGAAATAAATACTAAGTGAAACAACTCTTGCTTGTTAACCAACCTGGAATGAAATTTTTAGCATAAAATTTCTTAGAGTCTTCATTGATGGGCAATTTTGTTTTATTGCAGCTGAGGCTGTGGCAGGATCAGCAGCATGGCTTGGTAGAGGCCTGTCTTGTGTCTGTGCACAGAGAAGAGATAGCGATGCGGGTAGCTTTTTCGATTTAACTCTAGCCCAGGTAATATTTTTATAATTAATCAAGAAGCTTTTAATTTATGTTTTTAGTATTTCTAATTCTGGCAACTATTATGCTCTATGCATCTTCCAGCAAAATCTGAAAGAAAACAGTTTTTTTTGTAGAGCATGCGATATGGATTTTGGAGTAAGCATTTTTCAAATTTTTAAAAACAACAAACGTCGTCTACACTGATTACAAGGAACATTTTGCAATCTAGGTCTTCTTACCAAATAACAAAAAATAATTCTTAAATGTATTTCTAGTTATATGCTCCTTTTCTTGTTTGTCTTTCATATTGTGTATATGGTTTGGGGGATGCAAGAAAATACAGTTTTTGGAGAGAATCTTGACTATCAATTGCTAATCAGTTTTTAGTTTAGTGGTGCCAATATACTTGAGCTCCCTTTTTATCGTATGAAATTCTGGAACACTTTCTACTTATATTTTCTATTATATATTGCTGTTTTTAATTTTGCCTCAAAATTTTCCCATAATGTTGAATTTTCAATCCTCAGGAGGAGTGCTTGGAGAGGCTACAGAGACGAATAGAAGTTCCATATGATGGTTCTATAGTTGAGCACCAGGTATCATTTCTATTACAATTTTAGAGTCTATGTAACCAATGTAGCAACAGTTATGATGTACACCAAAGATTTTAACCTGTGTATTCATAGTTTTTGTTCTTCCCATGGCTTACTACTATATGTGCAATCATTGATGTCTTAAGACTTTAATGTACATATTACAGGAGGCCCTTAAGGCTTTATGGAAGGTTGCATTTCCCGAAGAAGAACTTCGTGGCTTGATATCGGAGCAGTGGAAGGAAATGGGCTGGCAAGGGAAGGATCCATCAACAGATTTTAGGTAGATACTGATCTTTATTTTTTCACTGCCAGATCTTGTGTTCATCTTAATTAAAACCGTTAATGATTTTTATTGATATGTGTTTGTCAGGGGTGGTGGTTTTATTTCTTTGGAGAATTTTCTGTTCTTTGCTAGGAATTTCCCGGTAAGACTTATTTTTTGGTTTGATCACTAATTTGAAATTGTAACGAATAAATAACTTGGGTTGCCAGAAATCAAAGTTTACTATGGAAAGGATCATCTTTATTTCTTTGTTTTTTGTATTGGTTTAATTTCTGTTGATCCTTAGAACCAATCAGTTACCATTCACATATCTATATCTTAAAACTTATTATACCCTGTACTTTGTAGAAATCCTTCCAGGATCTGTTATGGAAGCGGGAAGGAGATCGTTCCGTGTGGGAGTACCCGTTTGCCGTTGCTGGTGTTAACATCACATTCATGCTGGTGCAGATGCTTGATCTTGAAGCAGGTCTGTTACATTTCCTGTTATTATAATTTCTCTATTTCTTTATTCTCAGTATCTATCATGTCTAAAATTAATAATTGTGTTACTGCCTTTATACACACACACACATGAGCCCTTCTGTTTCTAATCATTGTGATGTTAATTTTGCCGAGGACCAGATAGATGAAATAATGAAACTGTTTTGAAGTTAGGGCCACCTTTCAATGTTACATATGCTGACATTTTACTATTGCATAAATCAGTACAGAAAGGAATACCATCGAATCAACGCCAGGATCATTAATAATGACATAAATTGAATCAGTCTCAGCAACAGTTATTTAATAATATTTGTAAGAATATTATAATATTTCTAACAATAATTTCTTTTGCATTTACAGTCAAGCCACGCACACTGGTGGGAGCAACTTTTCTAAAGTTTCTTGAAGGTAGCCTGAACTCCAGCCCCGATTTTTTTATGGATCAAAAGAGGAATAAAATTGTCATATTGAAAAACTTGTGTTTACAAAATTATAGTTTACTTGCAACGTTCAATAACTAAATCTATTCATGTTTGTCTGGCAGAAAATGAATCAGCTTTTGATCTTCTCTACTGCATAGCTTTCAAGCTGATGGATCACCAATGGCTTTCTATGCGTGCCTCATACATGGATTTCAATGTAAGTATCCTTAATCACAGCTCGTAGAAATAGGGAAAATAGTATGGCTCAACCAAATTTAACAAAGGATATATAAGTCGAGTTTAAAGTAAATGCACTGTCAGTGTAAATCAATTTTACATTACATCCAATGAGAATTCACTATTTTGCCACCTCAACACCCTCTTATAACTGCATCTTGAAACTGATGATCTGACGACTGACGTGACAAAATAGTGGTCACTTATTGAATTTAACTTGTAAGTGTAAATTTGATTTACGTTTATGGTACATTCCCTTTAAACTCAAATAAGTTTGTTAAAAAGGGCCGAAAGGAGAAAGCACACAGAAACTGAAACTAGAAAGACATAATCTCTTGATATGGAGGGAAGGTATATTTGAAGACTAAAGAGGTTTTAAAAAAATTAGGTCAGCAGTAAAGTACTCTGCGTGGCATTTTAGTACTCGACTGTCATGGTGGTTCTCTTTTTAAAATGTATTTATTAAACTCCGGTCATTAGGGGAGAAATAAGGTGAAAAATATATTTTTGGTCCATATACATTGATATACGAAACAATTTGCAATTTATTTCCTAATTTCCTAGATGCAAGTTGTAAATTCGGTCCTTAAACTCATTTAAGACATTTGATTTCAGAAAGTACTGTCTATTTTTTTCAAGTGCAAAAATGAGTGTTATGACTCATGACACAGACTATGAATGTCACACATTCTTTCTCTTAATTGTTTGTTTTCAAATATTTATGTAATGTAAATAGTTCCTAATTCCTATACAAATCTTTGAAAACTTAACCAAAGTGAAAATATCATGTCATTTTTGTAGTCATTACTCGATACAGAAAATATTTTATCAAACAAGGAATCCTTATACTTTTATTCCTTATAACTAAGATAGGAATTATTTTAATTTTGTTCATATACATATGATTTCTTGTCAATCTCTGTTAAATGGCAATAAATGCAAGGATTAAGACAACAGTAAAAATACTTGAACTTATAGGGACTAAATTGTAATCTTTTTCATGAATAGGAAACAATCAAATAAAAGTGTCATGAATAGGAACCACAAAAACATTTTAATGGAGAACCGACATTTATCATCATTAAAATAGAGAGATGAGAGATTGTCTTGGAGGTAATCATGATCTTGTTTCTTAGCAGATGAGATGACCTTTACTTCTTAGCTTTATATTTCTAGTGATTGTCGTTGCTAATATAACTATTAATGTTCTGGCAGACAGTGATGAAATCTACACGTCAAGAGCTAGAAAAAGAGCTTCTTCAAGAAGTTTCTCGTCTTGAAGATTTACCCTCACACAAACTACTTTCACGATAGATATCAGTCTAAAGAAACCTGTCAGTCTCCTAGAGTTTAGCTTTGAAGACCTTTGTGCATGGACGATGTGCTTCTATTATAATTTCCGTGCCTGCCATTCAGCATGCAATAACATTTCAGCAAGACTGAGTCAAAACTTCTAACTAATGTGAGCTTAAAAAGCCTCACAGACTTACAGTGTGTATGGATAAGATTGTAATCATCGCAAACTGAAAAATAACAATTCCCAAGGAGGTGATTTCTTCCAAAGGAATGATTTGTTGCTTGTGCTTCCATTAGAATGGTGTTGGGAGGCTCCTGAACGCTAAATGGTGAAGTCAGCAAGGTTTGAGACGCAGTAGATAAGTTCTTAGTCAAATTGAGGATGATATTGTTGACAGACATGATTACCGGAGTCTTAAATGTAAAATTGTTGGGTGTTAAATTTTTAATGAATTGTGGTGTGTCACTTTTGCGTGGTTTCCCCTGCGGACCGCGGTTCATGGTTCATTAACGGGTAAATGCAGCTTGCAGTATTGTATTTCAGCGGAGTTTTGAGGTGACTGAATCTTGCTCATTTGTTTCTGAAGGAGTCATATTTGTTTGAGTAATATAACCGGTGCAGCTTACTTGTTTCTGTATCAAATTATTTTGCATAGCTGTGGTAGCAGTAGAACAACCATTAAGACTACAAAAAAAGGATAATTGAATTTTTTCATAGAAAAACTGCTAAACTAAAATCAATAAAAATTAAGAGTTGAATATATTTTAATCCGTATAAAATTACCAACTTCGATTTTTAGTTATAAATAAAAGATTTCATCGACTTTTATTACCGAAATATTTTTTTCAAATTTAGGTCCTTAAATTCCCATCGACTTTTAGATCATTTGTACAAAAAATAAAACTGTAGATTATCATATACAGTTTTAAGGTGTATGGGGGTATCTTCGGTGTTTGTCTTTGGACTGCTAACATGCAAATTTCTTTTTTAGAATGAACCGGGTATTCTTGGTGCGCAGTTGTAGAGACTAATTATAATGAATGACAAAGTTCTCTCTTAAGAGATTTAATAAGGTTGTATTTTGAGACTCGATATGAACCCAAGACCTAATTAAGAGGAAAAATATCCGATATATTTCAATCCAAGTGCTCTTAAGTACCACGATAATTCAATTAATTTGTGTAATTTAGATTATTCATTCCGTCTTAAAAAAAGGACGATGTGTTACATGAACTTTTGTAGCCATGACGACAAGGATCAAAGTGTCGACAATTTTTTTTTTAAGGATTAAAAATTGATTTTTTTTCTTTTCATTTTCATAAGTTCTCTTCATTGAAGGTAGTTATAGTTAAGATATGTCGGTGCGAAACATGTATCTCTTTCGGTTGATATTTAAACTTTAATCTGCTATAATGTGAAAGTCTAATCTCTTTTGCTAAATCCAATCTCATTAGTAAATTGAAGAAATAATCCATAGAAACTAAAAGGATATCCGACATATCTTTGTTATTGATATCCGACATATCCTAACACAACTCAATTATATCTTTTGAATTATATTTATAGTGAAGAAAGAGAACCATATGGTTCACGTTTCCTCGTTCATAAGACAAGTGAGTAACTTTTCAATGAAGTCTCCTTAATTAATTCAACCCTTGATTGTTTACGAGTGACCCTATAACGAGTGACCCTATAATTTTCTATAGTGAATAATACCTAAAATAAATTTTAGGAGAATGCTAACTTTATCAAAAGTAACATTTTATATTTTCAAGATAAAATTTCTATTTGTAGATTCTCTAACCATTGTTCTAAGAGCACTTGTTAACAAGACCCTAAATTTTAATATTTAGTAACTATTTTTTACGATATATGGGACTATTTTTGTTTATAGAATCTAATAAAAATATTTTTGTTGTTGGAAGATTTAGAGTTAGGACTTTTATAGCTTAACTCTTGTGTTATTTCCGTGAGCTTAGCTCAATTGATAAGGATATTGCATATTATATGTAGGGTCAGAGTTCGAACCCCGGACACCTCAAAATTTAGAGTTAGGATTTTTATATTAACTCATGAGTTATTCCCGTAAGCTTAACTCAGTTGGTAGGGATACTGCATATAATTATATGTAAGGGTCGGAGTTCGAACCCCAAACACTCCACTTCTCCACTAGACTAATTGACCAAAAATATTTTAACTCTTGAGCATACCCTAATTTTACTTTTCTTCTCAAGTTACTGAAGCTTCGCACGTAATCATGTTTTAAGGGCATCATATCACAATTAAATAGCAACGATTACCCATTAAGTTTAGAGAAATATTAACGAGTGCCTCTGAGGTACTCTTTAAGGGTCTTAAATATTAACCTTTTATAAAAAATGTGATATAAAAATAAATAGTAATAAGATTTCCCCTCAAAAAAAGAATACTAGAACTAATTTTATTATTCATTTTTAAAAGATGAAAAAAAATAAAAGTAAGATATTTTAGTTATACCAAAAAATAACAAATCACCCGTAAAAAAAAAAAAAATCTTATCCGAGTTAAAAAGAAAACAAATATTCTGTTTTTATTTATTTTTTATTTTTTTACGAAACAAATCTTAGTCTTAAAAAATCAAACGATTTTTATCACTATAAATACAGGTCTAAACACACACATCATGTTGTTTTTGAATTTAAAATCACGAGAGAGCTTTGAAACAATTATCGGGGTGAGTCACGACCAGGTCGCTTTCTTTAAGACGTTTCACGGCACTACCCAAGTTGTGCAAGGTAGACTAGCAACCGCGACGTCTCTAGGATAAAACAGCCCAGATTCTTTCTGTACGATTAAAGGCTGCACTGCCAGAAATCGCTCGAGAATAACACCTCAATATGGTTTAGAAAAACCACTCTTATA
>Ga0099826_10003205_pt1 | contig 11016 bp, 10 predicted proteins | sample Mtrugardesep15_FD_76830 | JGI IMG/M metagenome (GOLD analysis project Ga0099826, IMG submission 76830) | Root nodule microbial communities of legume samples collected from California, USA - M. trunc garden sep15 | ecosystem: Host-associated > Plants > Roots > Nodule | place: USA: California...
AAAATGATGTAACTTTTATGTCTGGAAAAAGTCAAGTGAATGTAGCAAATGTACATTTTCATAAAACCAAAGTTTTGGAAGAGCTCATAAACTGTGTATCAAACCATTTTTCCTTTAGTTTGGGATTTACTGATCAATGAAAACCAATTCAAGCCTTTTTATCAAATGTTATTCACACTCAAATAAACACAAACTCTATTTCAAACCTAGGTATAGTGCGTGTGCATCTTTAGAGCTGAATGTTGCAGTGTGGTAAATGTTGATAATAATGCAGATCTTGTCTAATAAACAATACAGCCATCCATTCACCAAATGAAGGCCTCAATCAAACATTTTCATATTCACCACTGACATCAATTTCCTCGTCATCTTCCATGTTCATTGAACCGGTACCAGCTTGACCAGTACCATCGCCGACTTTAGATCCTTGTCCCGGTATCCTTGCATCTTGTATGATCCCCATGATTTCTTCCACACTTTGGCTTGGTTGGTCCTTCTTTGTTTCCACATAACCTTTTCTTTCAGCTTCAATTATCTCTTTAGGCATATTCTTCAAAAACCAAGGATTCTGTTTGATCTCTGGGATGGTGACCCTCTTTTACAACAAGGATCAGAAATAATTAGTTCGAAAAACGAACATATATATAATCTCATTATACAAGATCTAAGTCCTTGAGTTGCTTTATATCTATCAGTGATGTTAGAGGAACTTCATTACCTTGGTTGATCAGTTAAAATATTTTCCATTTGTAAATATTATAGGCAGTATGTATAATATAACTATGTTTGTATGCTTTTTATAGAATTGATAAATTATACATACCTTGGCAGGATCGGCAACAAAGATGCGAGATAGAAGATTTCTGCATTCTGCAGAAATGCGTACATAGTCGGGTATGGAGTATTGAACACCTATTATTCTCTACCAACCAGAGAGAATCAGAGTTAAAATTTCCTGGTATCAGAAATTATTCATAATGGCATTTTTAAGTTCAAGGTAAATAAGTACTCACCCCAATAGTCTTTCTGAAATTTCTAGGATCTTCTGGTTCTTCAAATGGATATGCACCAACTAGCATGACATAGAGTGTCACACCACAAGACCAAACATCTGCAATCTATACAAGAGCCAAAAACACTTACCGGTCAAAAAATTTGGATTAAAAGGGTAAACTGTTTATTCGATTCGGGACGGTACTATTACTATGTGTCATTTGTTAAACCATGGCATGGCTGTTAATAGAAATAAAATGCGGCTTGACATGATTTTTTAGGCCCTCAAGAAAATGAGAGACAAAATCTCAGGTACCTTCCCATCGTACTCCTTTCTTGACAGAACCTCGGGAGCAATGTATGCAGGAGTTCCAACTGTTGACTTTGGTTGAGAGTGCAGTATTGCAGACTGCAATTGAATTAAATGTGAAAATTAACAAACAGTCAAATACTATTAACCATGGATATAATATAAGATATCATAATATGATATATCTCCAAAAAGGCTCATATAAGTGAAATAGAATTAACCTTGGAGTAACCGAAGTCACAAATTTTAAGCCGAGGGGATGGATTTCCGTCCAAGAGAGTGTTTTCCAATTTCAGATCTCTATGACAAATTTCCTACAACACAAAGCGTAATATAAGACACGAATTTGTAATGAAGAACACAACAAATTCTGAGTTCATGCATACCATTGAATGACAGTAGCTAACACCGGATATTAGCTGTTGGAAGAAATATCTTGCCTGAAATATAGGAAAATTGTCCACTTGGTAAGTTTCAATGTGAATAACTTATTCGTGTATACGAATTTTTCAAAAGGAAAAACAACAGTTCAATTCAAACACTTTAATTTTATAACCTCATCTTCACTAAATCGACCAGCGGAGCATATCCTCTCGAAGAGTTCACCACCAGAAGCATACTCCAAGACTATTGCTAGATGAGATGGGGTCAGCAAGACCTGCAGAACAGATATTTCAATATTCATTGTTTCATTATAACTTCTCAACGCTCTGAATAGTACGAATTGGAATCGTGCTTCACCGATTCAATGTGAAAGAACAGTTCAACAAAACACAACATTACATTTCTGAAGTTATACTTAGTTGCTAACTTGCTTCTAGTTTCTGTAATGCAGATATTTGCAAACTAATGATATTGGCTTTGCACGATTTTGTTAAGAAATATTGCAAGATATGAATAGTACGTAAAATTGATTTCAACTTATGAAAGATTCTAGTAGCTGGAATACTCATGTTTATTATAAGATCATTTTAACATTTTCTTCACTATAAGAATTAACAACAAAAAAGTTATCCAAATTAACATTATGTCAATGCTAATAACTCATTGTGCAAAGGTCACATTAAACTATGAACATGTCAAATCTCTTTTGAGACAAGATTCAAGCATTTAATCATAAGTAATGCAGAAAACCAAATACTACATTCAAAATGCCCCTCCAAACCTAATGAAAAAACAGTTCAAGAAAGATAAAACTGTTACCTCTTTGAATCTGATAATATTAGGATGCCTTAACGATCGGTGGTTAATTATCTCCCTTTGAACATTCTCATCAATCTGGGATCACAGCCACAAACTCACTTAGAACAAACACATAAAAAAGAACTTGAATGAAAAGTTTAAGCTCAATTCAATGAGAAAACTTATGAATATCACTAAATTCCATTCAATTCAAAATTACAATCTCCAAAGTAAAATGCAAGAATATAACCATTTAACAATCTATAGCTATAATTTATACTAAATTAACAAAATAATTCATTAATTAATTTCCAATTAAATTAACTATTTACCAAGAAACATCATATTCATATCAGCATCACAAATATTCAAGAGAACTATTTTACCTTTTTGCCCCTCTCTATGTATTTAAGAGCAACAAGTTCCCCAGTATTTTTGTCTTTAGCCAACCTAGCAACACCAAAATTTCCAGAACCAAGTTCCTTCAATGGCTCATATCTTTCTTCCATGTCAACCCTCTTAACCAAAACTCTCTAAAACTGAAAACAAAGAACTAATGAGATAAAAAAGACAGAGACAAAGGACCCCATATAAAATTATATATAATTCAAGGTGGCTGATATAATATAATGTAATAGATAATCATATTATTTTGGTTATGATAATGTTTTGTAATTTAATATGAAAATGACAGATGCAAAGATAAAGAAGAAAAGTTGAATGACATAATTAAAAGGGAATCAAAAGAGAGTTGATGGACAATAGTTACAGTTAGAAGTGAAGGCTTACCTCAATAAAGTTGGTTATGGTATGTTTTTAATGAGTTCCAAAGTTAGGAGTGGAATGTTATTGTATTAAAAGGAGAAGTTGCTTTCATGAATATTTTTTAAATACAAAAAATGATGTATGGTGTATAGTGTATAGGAAGAAGGAGAGGTAATTATTGGATTGGACTTTGGAGGTTATGATAAAGCTATTGCCGTGTATAGTTGGAATTTCATTTCTTTATTTTTGTGTCTGCTGTATTCAATTTCAAGGTAGCACAAGCCTAAAGTAAAATAATTGTACTTTTGTGTCTTTTTGAAAATTCCAGTTTAATTTTTGGATGAAAATAATTTTAGTAAATTATATTTAACTTAGGAGTAAATTTTGGATTACTATACCTTTTTTGGGAAATTTGAGGTTAACACAAAAAGAAAAAACAACTTTTATGAATAGTTGATAGTGTTAGCTTATAGTTAATGACTGATAAATTATGACTATATTTCGTAACACAAATAAGCACGCCGATTATGGCCAAATGCAAGATGGTATATTACACCGAGCATCCAATTTTTGGGGTCCAAATTCTTCCAAAAATATTGAATAAAAATGTTTAAGGAACCAAATTTTAATGAAATTTAAAATTTTGAACTAAATAAATTTATTTACATAAATACAAAAAATTACACATGAGTAGAAGACAAACGAACAACAAGTTGCACCGTTAAAAAGCTATGTATCAAATTTAGAGGTACACATTCTTACGTATACCAATTTTAAGGGTCTAAATTCATGTATATACTGATTTCGACATCCAAAATTTTGAAGGTCCAAATTAAAGCGGTGTCTCCAAAATGTTTAACAAGACCCAGCAAACAAGCTAGCTTGTGGCTATATTTTATAGTTTTTATTAATAATTAGGAATATTAAATTATTATTCCCTATATTCTATAATAAGTGAATTCTTTGTTCATTTCACATACTTATTAAAAAAAATGTATAAATGAGAGAGATGATCGTAAATGTTTAAATGTTTGTTTTTGTACTTATCTCTCACTCGTTGGTTTCTTTTCACTACTAAATTTTGCAACATTCTTCTCTCTCATTCTCGAAAAGAATCATAAAAAATGACACACATTAAATCGTTGTTACTACTCTATATTGATCATTATCTCTTTAATTTTAAAAGCATCAAAACACCTTGTTGTGATCTCATTGTTAAAAATTCCTAAATTAGATGAGAGATGATGGTAACATATATTTATAAGTGGGGCAAATCTTACGATTCCCCGAATCTAGGTATTAATTTTGAGCTGCCTAAACTCGAATTTTAGGTATCATGGAAATGAAACTTAAGTTTACACAGTCGTAAACTCCAATTTTAGGTATCTTGTAATGAAACATAATGGTAAAGATTTTTGTTCTTTTAGTCTTTAAAATTCTCCTATCCAAGCTATATGTTCAAAAACTTAAAAAAGTGTTTAACAAAATCCTATAACTAGTAAAATGTGTAAACTCGTAAGAGAAATAATCGTTATTAAACAATTCTACTACAATCATACAACCTTATTCAATACAAGCATGCACTATAAGCAAGTAATTAACTTGGCATTGCAAAATAGAGCCCAAATCTAAACTATACGACTTATAATGACTCTAACTTGTCATGTATCACAATGTAAATGTAACAATGGTTTCCTTTTAATTTCTTACATCGCAATATACACCATACACTAAGAAAGATACAATTGAATATACCAAAAAACAAAGAAAGATACCACTAAAGAATTAAAATAATCTTGATTCTTGAATTTGAAATAAAATGATGCACATGATCTTCATCAATTGGCCAGGAAAACATAGAATAATTTGCTCACTTAAGGTAAGGTTTCCCCTGTGCATCAACACCACCATCAGACTCCAATTTGGAATTGTCATCCATTGCATTGTCACCATTCAACTGTGCTTCCTTTGTTAAATCCATGAAACTTGTATTCAAATTTGTATTAATTGTAGAACTTGGAATTTCAGAACTAGTAGAAGGTGCATAAGAAAGATTATGTTGTTTACAATAAGCTAGTAGATTTCTTACATGATCTAACTCTTTAAGAGACTTCTTTAACATGTCTCCGTAATCAAGAATAACACCAAGACATCCATGAGCAGGGAATCTTGCACGCATCTCCGATTCAAAAATAATTGATTTCATCGCATTAGCTTTTTGATGATCATCAATATTCTTTAACATCTTCACAATGTTGGAAACACCAAACAAACGATGAGCCTTGGCGAAGATTTCTGGTTTATCCGCTGGAAAATAAGGAGCTAATTCGCAATTTGGACCACACTTTCTTTTTTGATGTTTGCATGCTGCACAAGCCATTCTTTTTTTCTCTGAATATTCTCTAGGAGGAGTAAAAGGGTTAGTGTTTAAAGAATCAAAAGGAGAAAGAAAGGGTTTCTTTGGAAATGTTCTGACTTCAGAAGCATGAATCATGAAGTAGAAAGAGAGGTTTAGTTTATAAATTGGAAATTAGGAGAAGGATATTCTTTTATCTGTGATTTAGTCCATAACGGTATTGGTTATTTTCTGTTTGTTTGTTAAAAAACGGTTAAGAATTTATTTTTTTTATAAAAAACTATATACTAGTAAGTCTTAACTCGATAAGGGTATTATCTTAGTATTAAAAATTCATGCAATCCATTTTTATTTTTGGCAGAATATATGTACAAAAACTATTTTGGTTGTTGAATGTGAGAGATGCTATCACAGTAGTTTTTAAAAATATTGAAATCGTAAATATAAATATAATCTTAAGGACTAACATTGTGCTTGTAATTAACATCGTCTCACTTATTCATATGAAAAAATAAGCGGAGTGTTTATATATAAAGCAGTACTATTTATAGCGACAAATAGCTTTCCGAATTATTCACTAAACTTGCTCAACCAATTAAATTTCAGGAATGACCGGATATCAAGCAAGCAGTGGATTGAAATTTTTTGACACATTTCAAAAATGTGTTTGGAACTAGTGTTTGCACGTTTTTGGAACTAGTGTTTGCGATGTTGTCGTGGAATAAATTTTCGCGAGGTTAGTAATTGATATGATAGAACTATTGATTAATGAGTTAGTTACCACTTCCTTAATATCTTAGTTACCGTCTTAAGATCTAGTTATAACTCCTTTAAAGGTTAGTAATTTATTGTTAATAAGCATGTACAACTCCTGACTATATAAAATAACAGAAATGTTGATCTATTAATGAAATTTGCAAAATAAAAATAAAAATGTTGATTGATTAATGAGTTCTTTTTTTATTGACAAATATCGATTAATGAGTTAGTTACCACTTTCTTAAGATTTTAATATAGTTTTTTTTGGATAAAAACTACTTCAAATACAATGCCAACAGAAAAGGGAGAATGCCATCCATTCACGAAATGAAGGCCTCAATCACACATTTTCATAGTCATCCCTGACATCAATTTCCTCGTCATCTTCGACGTTCATGGAACCGGTGCCAGCTTGACCCCCATCGCCAGCTTTCGATCCTTGTCCCGGTACCCTCGCTTCTTGCATGATCCTCATGATTTCTTCAACAGTTTGGCTTGGTTGGTCTTTCTTTGTTTCCACATAACCTTTTCTTTCAGCTTCAATTATCTCTTCAGGCAAATTCTTCAAAAACCAAGGGTCCTGTTTTATCTCTGGAATGGTGATCCTCTTAATCAAGGATCAGAAATAATTAGTTTGAAAAATGAACATAATTTCATTATAAAAGATCTAATCTAAGTTAGTGATGTTAGAGGCGTTTTATTACCACGGTCCACGGTTGATTAGTTAAATTATTTTCCGTTTCTTAGGCAATTACCACGAACATTTGTAATTCTGATATGTTATAGGTTGTATGCATTATATAAGTATAGAGCTTTGCTACATGGTGTGAGAAATAATAGCACGACTGGCACACAAATCATGCTGCTGGTAGTGGTATTATATTTTCAGCATACATATCCAAATAAATTGCAATCTAATGAAAGATCCTACGGTACCTATTTATTCGTTGTTTCTCTTCGGTAATTTTGTCGCACCATCGAGCTTTTTCCATAAGTATAATGTTTGTATCTTTTAATAACATTAATTAATGTTACATTGGTACATACCTTGGCAGGATCGGCAACAAAGATGCGAGACAGAAGGTTCCTACACTCGACTGAAATATGTACATCGTCCGGTATGGAGTATTGAACACCTATTATTCTCTACCAACCAAAGAGAATCAGAGTTCAAATTTCCTGCTATAAAAGATTATTTATAATAATGGATGGCACTTTGAACCTAGAGTAAAATAAGAGCTCACCTCGATAGTCTTTCTGAAATTTCTACGATCTTCTGGTTTTTCAAATGGATATGCACCAACTAGCATAACATAAATCTATATAAAAGAGCCAAAAACACTAACTGAATCAACAATTTTTTACTAAATGTGAACTTTTTAAACGATACGAGATTGTACTATTATCAATTGTTAAACCATGGTTCTTAATAGCCATAAAAAGTGGTTTGAAACGTGGTTTTTAAGGCCGTAAAAAAAATGATTGAGAATAAATCATGTACCTTTCCGTCGTACTCCTTTGGTAACAGAATCTCGCGAGTGCAATGTATGAAGGAGATCCAACTGTTGCCTTAGGTTGAGAATGTGATATTGCAGACTGCAGTTGAATATTGAATTTGATGAAAAAAAATCAACAAATACTATTAACCTTGGATACAATATAAGATATCATAATATGATATATCTCCAAAAAGGACCATTTTATGTGAAATACTGTTAACCTTGGAGTAATCGAAGTTGAAAATTTTAAGCTGAGGGGATGGATTTTCATACAGCACAAAGCATAGTATAAGACACGAGCTTTTAATGAAGAACACAATGAACTCTAAGTGCATGCATACCATTGAATGACAGTAGCTAACACCAGATATTAGCTGTTGGAATAAACATCTTGCCTGTAACAAATATAGGAAAATTTCAATGTGAATAACTTATTCGTGTATACGATTTTCATGAAAAGGAAAAACAACAGTTCGATTCAATAACCTCGTCTTCACAAAATTGACCAGCGGTGTGTATCCTCTCGAAAAGTTCACCACCACCAGCATACTCCAAGATAATAACTAGATGATAAGGAGTGAGCAAGACCTGCAGAACAGATATCTCATTCATCATATTGTTAACTTCTGAAAACTCTCAATAGTATAAATTGGAATCTTGTTTCACTGATGCAAATGATTATGACCTTTCTTCTAGTAATGATGCACTGCACCATATAACTTAATGCAGTAAAATGAGAGCAGTAAGAATGAAGTAATGCAGATAACCAAATACTACATTCATAATGCCCCTACAAACCCATAGAAGAAACATGTTAAGAAAGGAAAACTGACCTCTTTGAATCTGATAATATTAGGATGCCTTAATGATCGGTGGTTAATTATGTCCCTATGGACACTCTCATCAATCTGGTAGCACAACCAGCCATTAGTGAATTGAATTCATGGACAGTGAATAAATCTTGGAAAAATTATATGTTTACCTTTTTGCCCCTCTCTATGTATTTGAGAGCAACAAGCTCGCCAGTATTTTTGTCTTTAGCCAACCTAGCAAGACCAGGTTCCTTCACTGGCTGATTCAAAAAATAAAAAAGTTCCTCTAATGGCTCATAACGTTCTTCCATGTCAACCCCCTCTTAACCAAAACAACCAAAACTCTCTAAAATCGCAATGAAATGGCAAATGAGATTTCAAAAAATAATAATAATAAGACGGGAAAGAAGGTCAAAGGACCATGTATACAATATGACTATAAAAATATAAAATTCAAGGTGGTTGGTATGATGTAATGTAATTTTATATCAAGGTGGCTGATATAACACAATGTAATTTATTTAAGGGAACCGAGAGATACGGTGACAAAATGTATCAAGAAAATTTCAAGACAGTGTATTTGCTAACACTTTTCTTTAATTACACACCATGACTTCCCTTGATTTTTGGCAAATATCAAATTTAATTGGCTGAGACATTTTCTTGATAAAAACTCTCTAGATTGCAATTTAATATTGTTTGATCATGGTAAGCCCGAGGAGGACAAAGAGTAACCATATATGCGGTAGCACTTGGGTGACATAGAGTTGGATGACATTGACCAATCACAGTGTCATAATTCTTGTGGAAGAGAGAGAAAAAAGTCACGTGTGACATTGTGATTGGTAAATGTCATCAACTAGTGTGTTAACCCGTGCAATGCACGGGTGATATACTATTACTTTTCAATCTTAAATTGTTTTATTTTTAAAAATTTATTGATGAAAATTATTTATCCCGTGAATTTTTAAATATGTCTATATTTTTGTCGAAAAAAATATGTCAACTTTTTTTTTTGCCACAATGATGACAAATATGCATCACCTGTTTTTTATGTTTATTAGTGATAAATGTATATGTCCCGTATTTTTATGTATAAATGAAAAACATATTTATGGGTTTCAGATCGTCGTCGATGAAGCGCCGCAACGACTGTCCTTTCAGAGTTTTGGTGTGCGTTGATTCTATAGTTGTCATTGGTTTCGTTCAACGTCGTCGTTGTCTTGTAGAGCTCTGGTGTTGACGCGATTATGAGTTAGTATCGACCTGGTTTTTGCTATTTTTTTTTTCATTTTTGTTTATTGGCGTTTGTTTTTGTTTTGTTCCGTGGAGATGAAGATGGAGTGGTGACTTTGTTTCGGCTCTGTGATTTTGTCTGAAATTGGATTGAAGATATGGGTTCTTTAGTTATGGTGTTGTTCTGTTGGATGCATATCTCGATTCAACATAACTGGTTTTATCCTAATGTTGCTTGAAAGGGGTAGGTGCGAAGATACTCTGTGTTGACGGTAGTAGTCATTCATCATACCTATTCGTGGTAGTGGTTGTTTATGGATGTTCTCTTTTATTACTTTTGTGGTTTATTGGGTCAGGTCCTTGCCCCCAACTACAGTCTTGTATTTCCTTCTCTTGATAAAAACTTGTCCCGTATTTTTTTTCCTATTTATTAATGACAAACATATAGTTTTATTGAAAAATAATAGTCTCTTGTTTGTTTTCAAAGATATTTATTATTATTGAAAAATTATTTCCCTCTATGTTTTTTTTTACATTTATCTCGTATTTTTTTATGTATTAATGATAAATATTTATCATGTATTTTTTTATTCGTCAATGAAAACTATATGTATGTGTTTTTGTACCAATGATGAATATTTGTGCTTTTTTTTTTAATATTTTTCAATAACGAATATATATCTTGTGTTTTTTTATAAAAATATTTTTTCAAACAAAATATATAATATTTGTTCTATAATTTTTTATGTATTAGCGACAAATATTATACCTCTGCATTTTTATTTTCTTTATCTGTGGTAAATATATGTCTCATGTTTTTTTAATATTTATCATAGATATATATTTTTCTTGTATCTTTTTAAATATATTGTTGTTTTTTTTCTTCAGAAATAAATATTTATCTTTGTTTTTTTAACGTATCAATGATGACAATGAAAAATGTTTATCCTGTTAAATTTTTTATATTAATTAGTGACAAAAAAAAAATTGAGGGGAAATTTGTGACAAATATCTAATTCGCATATATATATATATATATTAGTGATGGTTATTTGTCCCATATTTTCTTTGTATCAGTTACTACTATTTTCCTATGATTTTTAC
>Ga0099826_10003207_pt1 | contig 11012 bp, 12 predicted proteins | sample Mtrugardesep15_FD_76830 | JGI IMG/M metagenome (GOLD analysis project Ga0099826, IMG submission 76830) | Root nodule microbial communities of legume samples collected from California, USA - M. trunc garden sep15 | ecosystem: Host-associated > Plants > Roots > Nodule | place: USA: California...
AAAAAAAAAGAGGTGGAAAAAAATATATATTTTATAAAACATAAAAAAACTTATATATAAATAAGATATATATATATATATATATATATATATATATATATATATATATCTTGGTATATGTCCTCTAAAATAATTATTGGTAGTATATTTATATAATATTTTTATTGAAGAAGAACAGATAAAAAAGGCACGAGTGTACGTACTTTCGTTCAATGTAAAACAAGTGATGGTATGCGGACAGGAAAAAAAGACAACAAAAATGACATCGTAAAAAGAAGTTTCCAAAGGCATTAAAAAATGGTGTAAAGGAGATGCCATTAGAGATTAAAGGAACTCTCGAAAGACGGCATTGCATATTTGATGAATTAAAGTGATTACCCTTATACAATTCAAACTTAATATATGATCGATGATCCCAATCAATATAGTAAAGTCATCATAGATCCTCAAACATGTCACCTCGTTAAACACAACAAGTTGTTTAGGTTAGAGACATTTGAAGCAGTAAATTTCAAGCTCGAAACAGAATGATGATGGAAACCTCTGCTAGGGTTTTTGAAGAAATCTCACCAGAGGAAAAGGACCAACTTGATCGCAAAAAGAAAAAGGCCAAAATGAATGACAATTCGCATCGCAACATGCAAGCTCGTGAATGTAGGCAAATATCATACAAAGATACTTCCATGGGTTCACATGATGACCCTATTACGAACAACCTCATGAGGATGATTGGTGGTATATGAAGGATTCAAACGAGGGGGTGAATAGATCATGGGTGATGACGAAGAGGAGAAGCTGGAAAGTACAATTGAGGAGTTTATCTTTTTGTCAATTGTGAAGGTCGGGAAAAAAAGGTATGAAGGATGCATACACACCTTAAAAGAGTTCAATCATTGTCAAACTTTCTGGATAGCGGGTTGGTTTACGATTTACGAGAACGAGTCAAGTAAAGTTTCAGGCACCAATAAGCAAAATGAAAATAATATATTTAGATACTGGTAACTTCCTTGTACGCTTTGAGGTTGGTCATATGTTTTAAGAGTCTTTGAGTAAGACTCAAAATTGATTTGAACATCTCGAGATACACTAAAGGGGTGGAGACCGTTTACTGCATTCCACAACTCGTGAAGCTTGCATGAATTTGTATTAAAATATATCTGAGGCAAATTCTTAGATTAAAGTTTGTGTTAAACAAAAAAAGTGTCCAGCGTTGAATATGAATCTCTAAATTTGGTGTGTTTATCATGTGGGAAATACGGTCATCAAAAGGAACCATGTCTAGACAAGGTAGCAGTGGTAAAGGGTGAAGTTTTCTAGAAGAAGGACGCGCCTAATACAAAAGGAATACACATCACACAAAGAAAACGAAGCTTTTCAACCCTTAATGATTGTCCAACTGAGTGATAGTCAATGTCGCCAACAATCCCGACATGGAGAGGAAATTTGAGAGGTGCAACAATTACAGTGGGACTCGATGAACAATAATTGTTTTAGCTTTTATGCTATCAACAATTATGAGAAAGATCAAAATAATGATGATGCAATGATTGGGAAGAATCAACTTTTACTGGTTATATAAAATATTTCGTTGGTAAAACTCAAATATCTAGTTCTAAAAATAAGGAAATAGGAAACATATCAAATACTGAAAAATCATGAAGGAAAGTGTAAATAGAACGGGATTCACACTTATACCAAAGGCAAGAAACACAATCGGGCCTAATCAATCAAATCAGAGTTATGGGTCATTCAAAACACTTATGATGTCTAATATGGCCAAAAAAAAGGAAGTGACCTCAAATATTTTGAATTTTAAAAACACATGGAAAACTTGAGAATAGAACTACAATTGGGCAACTTGTGGGATAAAATAATGGATTCCCAAAGCTGTGTGGTCTGAAGCCTTACACGATTAACAAAAATCCCTCGATTCAAGAAAAATAAACCTTGATTGCTTGTAGTCAATAATTTAGTTTTGGATTTGATCTAAAATTGATAATATTAATTTTAATTTAAAAATTATAAATTTTATTCACAAAGCAGGTAAAAACAAAATTTATTAATATACCATTAAGTTTAGATAATTAAAAATCAATTTTAAATATTTGGCAAATCATACATAATTGATTCTCCTATATTCTCATATATTGAACATGACTTTTTGAGTCATGCATAAAAATCACCAAGAACATATCAACTTCGTGAGTGACCTCGCCGTTATCTTTTATAACATAATTCTTTCTTTTTTATTCTTCATCTATTAAATACTACTCTTAGAATCATGTATATCATGTGAAAATAAATATCATATATTTGAGATGTAAAGAGATTGTATATTCTAAACCCTAACATAAGTATTTATTATTGTGTATCCATTATCTATCAAATGTTTTTTTAAAGAATATTTCAATAGTTTCATAATGAGTGTCACTTTAACAAAGACAAATTATTTCTACGAAAATGTCATTTTCAATGTATTTTTTTTTAATTATAGCCCCTATTTATATTTCTAACAAATTTAAACCCTCTAATCAATACTATATATACCACTCTCAAAATACTATACTCTACTTTGTGTTTATGATAATGGAAAATACATCAATTGCTAATCTGTTACTTTAGTAAAAATGTATGTCGTTTAACAATATATTTTTATGTGCGTGAAAAAATCTTGGACATCGTTCGTTTTACAAATGAGGAAGTAATCACTTTAAATTTTGTAATGTTTCATCATTTTTTGGACAAATTATAAATTTTATTCACCATTTTAAACTTAGATGAGAAACATAGTTGACGTTAATATTGCTGGTTATTTTTCTCTGCCTATTGTTTTGTATTTTTCCTGGTGTCTTTTCTTTATTCTTTTTGTACACGTACAAAAAGAATAACACACTCATGTGAACACAAAAATAGCCACATTACTACTTGTATAGAAATTGATACCCTCTAACTATTGTAAGCATAATATAAGTATTAAAAAAATGGTACCTATGAACCCTTAAAAATTGCTTATCACAACTATTCATATGGCCACCACACTTGTTAAAGATGAAATTCGAGTTTACCCATTTGTTTTTTAAAACAAAAGGCAATTTGATTAATTATAACAAGCACAATTCATCCGCATTACAATCTAAAAGTCCACACCAATTGACCCATTTGGATAAAAAATGATTAAAAACGATGCACGTGCTCCCGAAATTGATCAAGACAAGTGATAACCACACAAAAAATATTAGAATAATAAAGTGAAAATTACTAGTGAGATTGATGCATCATAATTCAAGTAAAATGCAAGATGAAACAATCAATTATGTGCTAGATAACCTCCTCTGGTACAAAAGGAATCAATGACCAATGACCTGGTAGGGAAGGAACTAATCACTGCCATATTTGTTGGCTTGGCTTCTCTATGTTGCGTCAACAAAAGCAGGAGGAATATAAATTCATAGTTAGTTCCTAATGTTTAGGAGATAAGGGTTAACTTGTAAGTTAACTCTAGTTAGTTCATAATTTGTTTACTATGTTTCATATTATATAAACATATTATGTGCTAGTTGATTGTAGCACAATAATAACATTTAATCAATAAAATTTTCAGCTTTCTCTTATTCTCTGTAGTTCTCTCAAACCCTACATTTCTCAATATTCTCAAATTTCTTAGTTTGTTTTGTGAGCTCATTATGTAGATAACCCATATTGACTAGTAGCTAGATTCTTTTTCCAAACTAGATTTTTGTCCCACCAAAGGTGTCGCTTCAACGTTGTCACGAAGAGAATTTCATAATAACTCCTGGTTATGAATTTTGGTCGGATCTAGCTTCTTACCTATCTTTTAGACTCCGGGGCCAAAATTTTGAGTTATGCCTTGACTTTTGATTACCTTGAAGTTTATTTAACAATTCTTCCTCAAATTTATGTATGTCTATTGAGAATTTGATCCTTGTCTCTGCTTATATCAGTAATAGTCCTCTTGAATGAATCTTTACGACCTACAACACCTTAAGAGATGAAATTTGCCTTATCTTTTGAGTTATGGTGAGAGTCATGACTCGTCATGTTGTCTCCACGTCCTTTCGATTCACCATCCGTGACCTTTCAGAATGTTAGATAATGGTTTAATCATTCGTTGAGCCAGTAATTCTTCATTATCTTTGATTGTGGCATCCAAATATGCCATGTCTTCTTTTGTAGTGATATTGACTACCTTACGCATATGTTACTAATCAATACTGGATAAGCTCAACTATCAATCTTTGAAAACAACTGTTTGATCTTATCCCTCCATTTTGGTATAAGAACTTTAAGATGTTCCATGACTGTTTACATTTACATGGTGGAAAAATTCTTGCATAGGATCGTACATAACACGTCCTTCCTCCTTGCAAACAACCAATAAAAATAGGACAAGTCGTTAATTTTATTTTTTGATACAACCATGTCATTATTATTTTTAATACATTTTAAATAAAAATAAAAAAACCACCATCATCGTCCTTTTCTGTTCTACGACTCTGTTGCTATTATTCCATTCCACACCAACGGTGAAATTTCAAGCTTCTCAATTCTCGTAAATCTTAAAGCCATGTTCGTCATCCTTAAAATATTGATATAAAAAATCATCATTGAAATATACTTCATCATGATACCAAAACATTTTCTCCGCATCCATGGAACCCATTTCCATAGAGAATCGTAAAAGAAACCAAGCACCATCGACCGTTGCAGCCTTTGCCTTTGTTTCGGGTGTGCATGAACATGATATCCTCCGCTACAACAGATATTACGATTTCACATTTGCCTTCACTTATTAAGTAAAGATAAAAATTCATAAACAAAATCTTAAGAAAATTGCAGATAATAAAAATCTTTAAGAAAATTAATTTTCGACTTATTCATTTTCTAAATTTTAATCTTTTGCACTATAACAAATTTGACTTTATGCTGTTCGTTTTTGTACACTGTGTTTTTTCCTTCATCTCGCTGCTCCTTATCCATGGCGGTTGAGAGAGAGAAACAAGTTACTGTAAAATTTGTTTCACTTTTTCTATTCACACCCCATATATTTCTAGTTACACCCAAATTTTCTTAAAAGTTTTTAATAATACCAAAATTCTCCTTTTATATAAATTTTCTTAAAACCTTAATTCTATTTATTGTCACTGAGTTTCACCCTCTTTCACCCACAAACGATCAAACAATCTGATGTTCAATCAATTTTTATGGAAGATTAAAGAGTAAATCAAAACATTTTTCATCCATACTCGATTGCATATAAGTTTGTCACTGAGTTTCACCCTCTTTTACCCACAAACGATCAAACAATCTGATGTTCAATCAATTTCTATGGAAGATTAAAGAGTGAATCAAAACATCTTTCATCCATACTCGATCGCATATAAGTAAAAGTGAATTTCTTATTCTTTTTCAATAATGGTAGTTTCAATTTTTCTTCTTCTTGTTCAATTGCACTATACGACGGTTTCAATTTACATTGTTGAGGTTAATTTAAATTCAGTTTAAGTAGGTTAATGTAAACTTAGTTCATGGTTTACATGAACCTACTTAAATTGAGTTTACATGACCTACTTAAACTCAGTTAACACGACCTACTTAAACTAAGTTTACAAGAACCTACTTAAACTGACATGACCCACTTAAACTCAATTTACATGAACCTACTTAAACTGAGTTTACATGTACATACTTAAAATAAGCTTACGTAGAATCATTGAACAAGGTTGATATGTACACTTAAACTCAGTTTACATGACCTACTTAAACTCAATTTACATGACCTACTTAAATTAAGTTTACATGATCTACTTAAATTGTGTTTAAGTATGTACATTTAAACTCAGTTTACATGACCTACTTCAACTAAATTTACATGACCTACTTAAACTGAGTTTAAGGAAAAGGAGTTTTGGGGTTGCCCAAGAAATAAGGAAGAGGCGTTTTGAAATTCAAATTTTATAAAAGGGTAATTTATCATTTTGGGGTGTAACCAGAAATATACAGGGTGTAATTAGAAAAAGTCAATTTATTTTTATTTTATTTCATTTTTATTAGTGAAAAAAGTGGCACTTTTTTTATTTGTTGTTCCTAATTTGATGTGTTAGGTTCGCTTCTACCTAAGTATTTCTCTACATGGTAGTATATTGTTGTACTAGGTCATGCGTTATCTAAATCACATTGGGAGGTTTCCCAACCTTAAAGCCATTGAAGACTGGGATCGCGGTGTGGCAAACCTATAAAATACTAAGACCTTATCCATTTGCATGTCTCTTCGTATGGATTGAGCTGATACAAGGCTTAGACCGACAAACTTACTTGATCACTTTCTTTTATTTTTCGGTTGTTCTAAACCGGATGAGTTCAAATAATGATACCCATTTACATCATATATTTTTTTAACTGAATTTTTTTAAAGAAGAGAAAGACTAACTCGTCCCGGTTCATGTTTATCAAAGACTAAATTGAGTTATGTGAATTTTGAATTTTCTCAGGAATTAAAATGAATATTCATTAAATTAAAAAAAGAAAAGAAGTGATTAAAAAAAAAAGTTGAAAAAAATATCGTTATATTTTTCCTGAAGATAAAAAAATAAAATTGAAGTGAAATATTGAGACGTGCGTTCCTTCCTTCCGTGACCTAATTAAATCAAATCAATCAAATCCCCCTTTCATTCCACTGAAACGAAATCCCCTTCATCAACAAAAACAAATGAAACCCAAAACAAACAACGAATGCCCAAAACTCTGACTCCGTAAACCTCTAAACGACACCGTTCCTCTCTCAAAACGACGGTGTTTTCCTCCTCGTCTTCATCGCCACAATCATCGTCGTTTTCATTCCGCATGTAATTCTTCACCCACTTCTTCCACTATTCTTCGATTTCATAACCTTAATTTCAATTATTATCACAATCATCTTCATAATCGTGATTTTTAACATCGAATAAGAACGTTGACTTTTGTTTGTGTTTTGCAGAGATGGAACAAGCAGTTTTGGATGACATAATCAATCGACTCCTTGAAGTTCGTAGCCGTCCAGGGAAGCAGGTTCAGCTGTCGGAGACGGAGATCCGTCAGCTATGTTCTACTGCTAGAGAGATTTTCTTGCAGCAACCTAATTTATTGGAGCTTGAAGCACCTATTAAGATTTGTGGTAATTTTTTCAACTCGGTGTTCTTGTTTTGTTACTCTGTTTCATGATTTCGCTTTTCAGCATGTGATACCGTGATATGTGTTATAATATGACATTTTGCTTGTGTTTTTCTTGTTGTATTATTTCGGTATTATGTGCGTGTCAGAGTCCGAGTCTGTGATTTATTGGTTGTGTATGCTTTTTAGTGAGTGTCTTAGTGAAGTTTGTTGGAGATGAATTTGAATTGAGTTTGTTTGCTGTCTTTCCTTTATTTTGTGTCAGGAATCTCTGGATAATAGCAATTGTAGTTACTTTGATAAGTTGCTAGGCTGTTGTTAATTGTAGTGTTATATAAACCTCTGTTGTCAATAGCGGCTGCGAGTGGCGGTAGTCCGCCCCCAGACACGTTGGAGTGTATCTGATGGGTGTAGTGTCTGTAGCGGCCACCATCACGGGGAGAAATGCGTTGAGTTTCGTGGTTTGTATATAAACCTCAGTTGTCAATAGTGGCTGTGAGCGGTGGTAGTCTGCCCCCAGACGCGTTGGAGTGTACCGGATGGGTGTAGCGTCTTTAGCGGCCGCCATCACGGGGAGAAACACGTTGGATTTTGTGGTGGAGGCGGAGCGGCCACAAACCCTAAAGCAGAGCTGATACACGAGTTTTTTTTTTCCAGAGATAACCAATAGAGTTATCACATTTTTATCAGCACAAATTAGCATCAGATTGTTATCACATTTTTCAATGAGTTTTGGTTGTGCGATTGAGATCTCTCTCTCTCTCTCTCCCCCCTTGTCCGTCTCACAAACACACACACAAATGCTTTTTTCCAACCATACTCTTAGGGTATCAAAGCTCCACCCATGGGACTCACAAATTTCATGCAGCACTCTGCCTTTATCAATGGGTTAGGGTAATATCTACCCGCCTAAACCCAATTTTCATGGTTGGAAAGCCCAACTCTTACTTCCTACCTCAAGTGGGTGGATTCTACAATGAACAAGCTGGGACAAGCCAAATGAATCCACTCTGACATCAGAACCACTACTTCTGCTGTGACACCCTCCTCCCTCAGCTATTTCACTTCAGCAGTACCTTCGCCTCCATCTCCCTCACCAATCCCCGTCTCTAGAGCTTCCTCCTTTCCAAGAATATGGAGATGAGAGAAATGGAGGAAGGATCGAATTCTGTAAGGTTGAAAAGAGTTATCCATTTAGAATAACTCTCCTTTGTTTTTGTACTTGTTCATCACTCATCCTCTTGCATGACCTTCCCTCATTTTAACTGCCCCTCAGTACTCGAGACTGCAGAGCCAAGCCATGGAGGTTGTCACCGACAACACAGATTTTAGCTTTGCAGTGATTAAGCCCATGTTGGTGTTGCTGTCTTAGAGTCTTCATCCCAAACCACAAGCTCATGTTGATGTTCCTCTCACATTTTCTCTGACAGTAACCTCCAATCTTTGTGCCTCAAATTGGTGGTAAAGAGAGGCTTCGTCGTCAATTCGGTTTTGTTGCTGCCTACGACTACTCTCTGTCCTCTACTTATCCATCTCAGCAACTGCGACGCCGTTTTCTGTCCCAATCGGGGGCTGTGCATTATCATCAAGTTCAAGTATTGTGCCAACACCGTGTTTCGTGGGAGGGAGTATGTCAGTTTGACGAAGTTCCAGATTTCAAAGGATCTGGAATCAATTGTATAAAAAGGAAAAGAAATAAGTAAAATAGTACAGGGTGAATTTTGTATCATATAATGCAAACTCAGGCTGAAGGGTTCCTTTATCCCGAGTCTGTGGGAGCTGTAGGGTTGGAGGCAATTACTAGAAGAATAAAAGGTATTAACGATATTTACTTGGTTACAAGTTAGTTAGAGAAGTGGCTAGGTTGTTGTTTGTTGTAGTGCTATATAAGCACAAGTTGCAATTGCATCAGATTATTTTCACAGTTTTCATGAATTGTATTTGTGTGATTAAGAGATTTCTCACTTTCATCCAACCACAAATACTTTCACCTTGATGTGACCTTTTAATATGTAAATTAAGAGGTAAATTAAAAACCGTTTAATGAAAATTATGACATTTTAGCTGATTTATGTGATAAAAAATCATGTGAGATTATCTGAATGGACAAGACAAAGCTTGTTGCCAACTAATGACCCGATGTGAAATCAATTGACCATTGCACTTAAGTCCGCCTTGACCAGATACTGTTGTGACAGCACTTCTCATCTCCATTGAAAGCTGAAACCTTGCTAGCCTTTCGCCCTTTTCATGCCTTCTCTACCTTTAGTCAAAATTATCAAATATTTCAATACTTTTTCCTTTTATGCTTTTCCATTATATTGAGGCTAATTAGACCATGTTATGCGTATGTCTTCACAGTGTTAATTTTCAGCCACAGAGGGATAAGGGTTGGCTTATGATGCTAGAGAGGCTTATTAAATAGAAATAGAAGGCCAAACCTTAAATTCAGTATTCCTAAAATCAAATACTTGATCTTTCTGTTTTATTTTATGAAATAATTTTAGAATGGGCCGTATCAAATAATCAGTTGTGCTTAAGACTCAGAATTCTCACCTATGTGATTATTTTACACTGAAATGTAATGCAGGAGAAGAACAATGTTATCACTTTAAAGGAAATAATAGCATTAGATGCAAATTGAAATATTTGAGATAAAGTTGAGGTCATTGAAGTTGTAGAAGTATTATCAGGGTGGTTTGAAGTTGTCCAGCATTGCAAACCTTTACTTATTATATGTCTAACAGTACAAGAAAAATATGTTTTATTAATTAGGAAGTTGAAATTTGTATGCTATGTTGTAGACGTAAAACACATTTCTAAACAGGATAACATAATTTGTTCTCTGCTGTTATGTAACTCCTTTATCTTTTAAGTTCCGGTTTTCTCCCTCACAGGCCCAAATGTGACAGTAAATTGGTACAGGCCCTGTATGGACATGGAGGTTCTGTTTCTGAATATTGGGCTTAGCGTAGACTGTTCGTTTCTAGGAGTTTAATTGTTCAAGCGAACTTAAGCAGAGTTTTTGAGAGAAGTTGTGTGAAATTGGTACATAGAGAATTTTTCCTTGAAATGGAATGCTTGAAATTTTATAGCACTTTCTCTGTGTAGTGTTTTGTTGAGATTGAAGGTTGTGCATGAACAGCTGTTTCAAGTGTCCTTGAAATGGGTCATATTTGTTAAACTGGAATGAGTCAAAATATGCATTATCACGTTCTTATGTGAAACTTGACTATAATTGTCAGTTGTCACACAAGGATGTTGTATCTGAGATTATAGAACTGTCAGATATCCTTAAGCAAAATTGTTTTGACTCATGTGTTTATTTCTTCTATAAAATAGATTTGATGATCTGAGGTTGTCTGCCCCAGTTCTTCTTTAATATCATCTTATGCTTTAGCCAGTTAAGCCAGGGTTGGCATTGAACAACTTGGAAAAAGGATGGTTGTGTTATTCTTGGATTCCAAGGTTTAAACATCAAACATGAATATAACCTTCTGCATCTATGGTCAACTAGGTTTTTAGACTGTATGTTTTTTGTAGAGGACAGAAAGAAGCAAGAAAATCTGTTTGAAGTTGTTAAAAGCCTCATATTGGATGAGATAATTCAAATTCTAAGAGAAACCTTCAATGCCATCTGCCAACATATTTTACTAGCAAATTAGCAATGACCAAATAGGTGTATAGTCAAACATAAAAATAATGTCTCCAAAGTTGAATCATTCTAGATGGTAAAGACATATGTTAAGAACGAAAATCAATTATGGGGTATTGGCATTGCTTCTCTTTTGATCTACTATTCTTTTTGCAATAATTTTTCTTTTAACATATGTCTTTACCATCTA
>Ga0099826_10003209_pt1 | contig 11010 bp, 10 predicted proteins | sample Mtrugardesep15_FD_76830 | JGI IMG/M metagenome (GOLD analysis project Ga0099826, IMG submission 76830) | Root nodule microbial communities of legume samples collected from California, USA - M. trunc garden sep15 | ecosystem: Host-associated > Plants > Roots > Nodule | place: USA: California...
GAAAAAACAACGTTTGACAACAACATCAGCGTTCAGAATATCAACTTTAAATATGAAAATGAAAATGTTTTAAAAGACTTTTCTCTTGAAATTAAAAAAGGACAAACTGTTGCACTTGTTGGACAATCTGGAAGCGGGAAAAGTACTATTGCAAACCTGCTTACTCGTTTTTATGATGTAAACGAAGGTTCTATAGCTATAGACGGAATCAACATTAAAGACATGAATCTGCATTCACTTCGCAGTTTGATGGGATTGGTAACGCAAGACAGCATTTTGTTTAATGATACGATAAAAGCCAATATTTCTTTAGGAAAATTAGACGCTACTGATGATGAAATTATCGAAGCTCTAAAAATCGCAAATGCTTATGAGTTCGTTAAAGATCTTCCAAAAGGCATTTACACCAATATTGGAGACAGCGGAAACAAACTTTCAGGAGGTCAAAAACAACGTTTGTCTATTGCTCGTGCTGTTTTGAAAAATCCACCTATTATGATTTTGGACGAAGCAACATCTGCATTGGATACAGAAAGCGAAAAATTTGTTCAAGTTGCACTAGAAAACATGATGCAAAACAGAACATCGATCGTAATTGCACACCGTCTTTCTACAATTCAAAAAGCAGATGTGATTGTAGTAATGCAAAAAGGCAAAATCGTTGAACAAGGAACTCATGAAGAACTGATCGCCCACAACGGAACTTACAATAAATTGGTTACCATGCAGTCTTTCGAATCATAAGACTTTCACATAACAAATAATCTAACACAGATTAAGGAAATATTAAAACTCAGTTTAATTTCTTTAATCTGTGTTTATTTTTATAACTTTAGGATAGTTAAAGATTGAAATTTAATTCTTTCAGAAAATGTATCTTAACAACCCCAACATAAAACTTCCCGACGATCCCGATACTATTGTTTGGAAATATCTAGACCTATCCAAATTTCTTGATTTATTGCTTTCGAAGAAACTTTTTATGTCACGTTCAGACAAGTTTTAAGATCAATACGAGGGAACTTTCAGCGAACCCACTTACGAAGAGATTAAAAAACTTGCCGCAGATAATCCCGAATTCTTAAATTACTACAAAACGCATCGCGAAAAAGTAGCGATTAGCAGTTGGCATATTAACGAATACGAATCATTTGCCATGTGGCAGATTTTCACCAAAAACAATGAAGGCTTGGCCATTCAGTCCACCATAAGAAGACTTCAGAAAGCTGTGAGACCAGAAAACAATTATGATCAGTTTATTGGCGAAGTAAACTATATTGATTATAAAAAAGAATACATTCCGTTTGATGATTTGTTCTTTCCATTCTTATTTAAAAGAAAAAGTTTCCAATACGAAAGAGAAGTACGAATTCTGAGTGACACTTCTAAAAGCGACATCAAATTAAACGACGGATTAAAAATCAATGTCGATATTAATCAATTGATTGAAAAAATATACATTCACCCAAAATCTGAAAACTGGTACAAAAAACTGGTAATAGAATTGGTCGAACGCTTGGGCTTTGGCTTCGAAATTGAAAAATCAGATTTGGAAAGTGATATATTGATTTGAAGTTGCTAAGATTCTGAGAGACTAAGATTCTAAGTTTTTTTTTTTGCCATAGATTAAAAGAATTTGAAAAGATTAAATATATTAGTCTAATTTATTTTTCTTTGAGTTTTTCTAAATACCTATTTCTAAGATACAAATTTTGATCTTCAATGATTATTTGACCACCTTTTTTATAATAATAAACAGAATCAGATTTAGACTTTTTCACCACAGAATCTCCAATCTCCATTTTATCATATAGTTCACTACTCACTTGCCATCTAATTCCTGAATTCAAAAATAAATAATGAGGAAAACGATATCCCTCTCCACCTTCTATTTTCTTTTCATAAACTACTCCTGAAAAACTATATTCATTAGCTTCTTTATATTCCTTTTCTATATATCCCATTGAATTCCCAACGAAATATGCTCCAATAATAGTAAGGAGAAAAATAGGCATGAAGATTCTTTTTGCTATTTTAATTCCTTTTTCATAGCCTTCAACTTCTTCTTCAGAATGCATTCAAAAAAATATTAAAGGCTATATCGGCTTATAAGACTTCACCTCCCATTTTTTAGAAGCCAAATCTATATAATTATAATGCAAAACATCGTTTTTATCAAACTGGCCATTTTGGTTGGTATCTTCAATTGTTCTAAAATACAGACGGTTTTTAGACTCAATTAAACTCCAATCTACCAATTCTTGCAAATCAGCTGAAACTTTGGTGAAGTTTTCTCCGCTTATATCGCTTAAGTATAACGTTTTGATATCGCTGGTATCAATTTTCCCGTCTTTATTGGTATCTGAATCTGTTAGCGTGTAAACCATAACATTATTATGTGTTTTATCGGCAACCGTTTTTAAATACGTAGCCGTTAAAATCAAAATTGGCTTATCAGATAAAGGTCGGATAGAATCTGAATCTACTTTTTGGAATTTTAAATTCTGAAGGTATCCTGTAATTTCATATTCGCCTAAATTAGAAATTGTAAAACTCACATCATTTACGCTCGAAGAACCATAACGCGCCTTAGATCCTCTTTCAAAAACCCTTAAATCTCCAACTGGGTGAATTAAATAACTTGTTCCTTCCATTTGAATTGGCAAATCGGCGATTTCAATTTGAGTTGTATCGGCTTTAGTAACACTTACTTTGTTTGAAGCGCCATAACTTACTTTTGGTTTTTGAACTTCCTCTCGACAGCTGATTACTGTTCCGACAAGTATTAGCGCGATATATTTAAAATACTTTTTCATCTACAATGATTATATACGATTATCAAATATACTATTTTTGATTGTAATTTTTGTTTTTATTGAATTTTACTAGCGCAAAGATGTTTAGTAGAACAATTCCTAGATAACCTAGAAAAATAAGCCAGCTCTTTTTATACAAAGAAAGATTATAAGCCCGTTCTCTTTCCTTATCTTCTTTTAACCAGAAATCTTTATTGGCTTCATAATAACCACAAGTTATTACACGATAATTATTTTTATTTGGTTTTGGTTTTGGGCTTGTTAATACATAAATATCATTCCCAAACAAAGCCCAAGTTGGCACTTTTTCTTCGGCTACCAAATTAATTACATTAACAAAAGTATCATAATCTGTTTTTGACCCAAAATGAATTTTAGCGCCATTTATAGTGTCATACTTTTTGACTATATCTCGAACAAAAAATCTTAATTCTTTTATTTTGTCAAGTTCTTTTAATTTTACATCATTAAAATTAAACCTTTTATACTTTCTTAAATCTGCGATTTTATATTTTTCAAATTCTTCTTTATCAGGAACCATTAAATTTAAGGATCCATAAACCATAAAAGCATCAACTTTAAAAAAATGATACAAACAAAACAGCGGTATTAAGACTAAAGAAATCATTCCTGGAACGTAAAAAATCTTTTTTCTCTTTTCACGTTTTTCTATCATAACCTCGCATTTATCTTAACGTTAAAAACCCTCGAAGTCATATAATTTGGAATCGCATATTGATTTTTTGAATACACGTCACGAACCCAAGTATTGGTAATAGCATTTTGATTATTGAAAAGATTGAAAATTTCCAGTCCAACAGCCAATTCTTTAAAGTTTTTCAGCCAGCCTTTTTTTGTATTTTGCGTACTAGCGTCTACAAAAACTTTTGCAAAACCAATATCTGCTCTCCTGTAATCATTTAATCGGTTTTGATATAAATACGGATCAGAATATGCTGGCGCACCTCCAGGCAAACCTGTATTATAAACCAAATTCAAATACACTTTCACGCTTGGAATATTCGGCATATAATCCTGAAAAAGCATCGCAAATTTCAAACGCTGATCTGTCGGACGGGCAATATACCCTTTGTTTTCATAATTCTCCTCCGTTTTCATATATCCGAAACTTACCCAAGATTCTGTTCCTGGAACAAATTCTCCGTTTAATCTAAAATCAAGACCTTGTGCATACGCTTTTGCATTGTTATTGGCAACATAACGAATTCGGACATTGTCAATTGAATACACATTTACATCAGAAAGCGATTTATAATACAGTTCGGTCACCCATTTAAAAGGACGATTCCACATTCTAAAATTATAATCATTTCCTAAAACTATATGAATTGCTTCTTGAGCTTTCACATTCGGATTCACAACACCATTTAAATCTCGTAATTCTCTGTAAAACGGCGGCTGATGATACAATCCGCCCGAAATTCTAAAAACCATATCGCGATCCCAATCTGGCTTTATGGCAAATTGCGCACGCGGACTTACCACAAACTGTGTTTTTCCTTCTTCTAAAGCTCCCGCAACATTCCAACCTTGAAAACGCGCTCCCAAATGATACCAAATCTGACTTGAGCCTAATTCCGACTGCTTATTCCATTGTGCATAACCGGAAAATCTATTTATAGTATTAAAATTGGTTGCTCGAATATTTTGATATGGCAAAAGCGGTACTGTATAAGGCGTATACGGCTGATTATTTTTTGGAATAATAACCAAAGGCGGATTTATAGAAAATCCAGCCGAATCAATAACTTCCCACTCCACTACTCGATCACGAATAGATTCTCTAGTATATTTTAAACCAAACTCCAACTGGCTTTCTTTCCAATCTTTAGTTCCTTTCAGTTCAATATTTGCAATTAAAGCATCGAGATCATTTCGAGCGTGGTTTAACTGAGAGCCAATTCCACGAGTAAAATCAACTGCAGATGTATTTTCTGGATCTTCAGCATTTACACTGCCTAAACGATATTGCGCCAAAATATCAAAATGTTCTTGTTCTGTCGTGTGAAATAAAGACCCAATTAATTTAAGAGTCAGCGTAGGAGATGCTTTATAAGTCGTTTTTAAAGCTCCAAAATAGGTATCGTATTGATCTTTTTCTTGTCCGTCATAATAAACCGCAAGCACCATTGGCTGATCTGCCGTTCCAAAATTAGTTTGGCGCACCAAAGGTTCATACGAATATTTGTTCTGAGAAATATTTCCTAAAAAGCTCATTTGCCATTTTTCAGAAATATCATAATTCACATTGGTTTGAATATCTGCAAAAGTCGGTTTATAATTCGTCTCTGTATCTTGACTATTCACCAAAAGACTATTATTTCTATAACGAACTCCTGTTACAGCAGACCATTTTTTATTCTTCGAAACCAGATCGACCGCAGCGCTTCCGCCTAAAAAACTGGCTTCAAAAGCAGCGCCAAACTGAGTCGGTTTGCGATACGTAATATCTAAAACAGATGACAATTTATCTCCAAACTTCGCTTGAAATCCTCCTGCTGAAAACTCGACATTTTGAACTAGATCTGTATTCGTAAAACTCAATCCTTCCTGCTGTCCTGAACGAATTAAAAACGGACGATATACTTCTACTTCGTTTACATAAACTAGATTTTCGTCATAATTTCCGCCACGAACCATATATTGCGTACTTAATTCGTTATTTGAATTAACGCCAGGAAGTGTTTTCAGAATATTTTCGATTCCTGCATTTGCACCCGGAATCTTTTTTATGGTTTCGGTATCAACAGAAGTTATTCCTTGAACTCGTTTTCTGTTTCCAGAAGAAACAAAAACTTCTCCCATCTGTTCTTCAGAATTACTCATAATCGGATTAAAAACAAAAACTTCATTTGTTTTCAAATTCACCGTCAAACTCATCATTTTTAATGAAACGTGAGTAAAAATCAAAGAGACTTTTTTGTTTGATGGAATTACAATTTCATAAAAACCATTTGAATCAGACTGCACTGTAATATCTTGTGAGGAAACATTTACCTCCGCAACAGGATGTTTTTCATTATCTAAAATAAGCCCTTTGATTCGAGCGTTTTGAGCTAATGCAATACAGCTGAAAAAGAAAAAAAGAAAAACGAATGTAAACCTGTTATGACTCAAAGATTTTGGGTTTTATTTTTGTTGACTTCTAAAAAAACGAGTTTCAAAGATAGTAGTATTTCCTACATTATCAACAACTTCAACTTTTAATACGTTTTCACCTTCTGCTAAATATTGATCATCAAAAGTATGCGTAATTCTTCTCGCTTTATTTTCGTATTCAAACAAAACCCAACTTCCATTCAAATATCCGTTATAAGATTTTATTCCTGATAAAGAATCGCTTATCGTTAAATCAATTTTCTTTTGATCGCTAATCCATTTTCCTTCAATTGGTTTTGCAATTTTAATCACTGGAGCAATCGTATCCAGAACCAAACCGTAAGTGCCTAATATTTTTGCCTTCGCAGTAAAAATATCATCTTTTCTGATCGTTCCATTATAGCTTGTTCCCTTTCCGATATAAAGTTTATCACGCAAAGATTCTGGATAAGTACCGTCTTTTATGGTGATGGTAAAATTAGAATGCACTGGAACGGTATCGTCATGAATAAAAATTTTGTTATTTCTCACATCAAAATTCATATTGAAGTCATCATAAAAAGTTCCAGCCGGAAAGAAAACCGACATATTATCTTTCTCAAAATTGGCATCTTTATTATACTTGATAAAATACTGCCCATTAATTGGCTCCGCTTCCACAAGAGGTGTTGTGGCATCAAACTCAATTGGGACTGTAACCGAATTCATATTTCCAAAATAATCCGAAACTTCAATTTTATAATTTGAAGTTAGATTAGGTTCAGCTTTTACAATACCGCGAAGAGAATCTGTTTTGATAATGCTTAAAGCAAAAGGCGTTTTCATGAAAAGCTTCTGCACGCGTTGCCCCGATTTTTTATATCTAGAATAATCAATCAAAGCATTGATATAACGCATTTCATCAAAGGAATACGTATTAAACTGATAATTATAATTCTGATTTCCGTTTAAAAAAGTCGAAACATTAAAAACTCCATTTTTATTATGCGACACATCATCGGTATCCACGGCATTAATTCCGAAACCAATTTTTCCGTTTGCTTTAATTTTAGATGCTAAATAAGTCCCGTCTTTCTGAAGTGCCATACTTACCAGCAATGGCTGTTTTGACTGATTTACCGTTGCATTATCCAAAGGATAAACATACAAACTAGACAAAGTTGGCTTTTTGGTGTCTTTTAAATTTTGGTCAAAGCCAAAGAAAATCGGATTGATAACAAATTCTGTCTTAGTATCACGGATTTCAAAATGAAGATGCGGTCCTTCTGATGAACCCGTATTCCCAGAAAGTCCAATTATATCTCCTTTTTTTACGGGAAGCTCGTCTGGCTTTGGAAACATTTCAATCTCATAGGCTTTTTCTTTGTAATGCGTTTTTTTTACATAATCTAAAATTGCCCCTGTTGGCGTTTGCAAATGCCCGTAAACAGAAGTATATCCATTTGGATGCGTAATGTAGATGCATTTTCCGTTTCCAAAAGTCGAAATTTTAATTCTCGAAACATAGCCATCAGCAATCGCATGTACAGTCAAACCTTCTCTCTGGTTGGTTTTTAAATCAAAACCCGCATGAAAGTGATTAGGTCTTAACTCTCCAAAATTGCCCGAAAGCTGCATTGGAATATCTAATGGGGGACGAAAATAATCTTTAGGATATTGTGTTTGAGCAAACACAGAATTACAAATTAAAAGGGCAAGTACATATAATCTCATAAACAACATTTTTGCTAAGATAAGCAAAAATAAGCCAATAAAAGCAAGAAAAAAGCTTCAAAAACCCAATTGATTGAATTACAATATATTTATCTAAAATAATGCAAAAAAATCGATAAAAAATTGCATTAATAAAAAGGAATATTAACTTTGTAGGATTAAGTAATGAATAGGATGTATAATGAGTGTAATTGCAGAAATAATTGATACTCTTGAATATAAAGTTGAAAAGCTTTTTGAGAAATCAAAAGCCTTTGAACAAAACAATCAAGTATTACGATTAGAACTAGCCAAAGCTGCGCAAATTATCCAGAAACAATCTGAGGAAATGGAAGCTTTGAAGAAGCAAAATGAAACACTTAAGATAGCCAATTCGTTGCTCGGCAGCGACAATAACAAGAGAGAGACAAAGCTTAAAATAAATTCATTAATTCGCGAAATCGATTACTGCATAGCGCAACTATCAGATTAATAACATGGACGGAAAGCTTAGAATTAAAATATCAATTGCCGACCGCGTTTACCCACTTACGGTTGAACCCGCTCAGGAAGAAGGACTAAGAAGTGCTTCTAAAAAAATTGATGCCATGATTAAGCAATTCGAAGAAAATTATGCGGTACGTGACAAACAAGATGTTCTAGCTATGTGTGCATTGCAATTTGCATCGCAGGTAGAACAAAAACAGATTGATAATGCAATCGATGGAGAAGAGACTATCGAAAGAATTAAAAGATTAAATACGCTTTTAGATCAATATCTCGAAAATTAAACGTTCTTTACAGAAACTAAGATACTGCCTACATTAGTTCACATTTGGTAAACTCAACACTAACAATTTAGAATGAGCAAATCGTCGCTACTATAGTATGCCCTCCTTTTGGCTGGGAAACTTGAACAGTGAGTTAGCTCAAAACTTGTCTTTACGAGTTTATACAAGCAATTAATGTAGGCTTTTTTTATATATAAACCCTAACAAACATGGACATCATAACGATCATTATTGGTATTGTAGGTATTGCGGCAGGATTTGCAATAGCTAAAATTATCGAGAAAAGTAATATTTCAAACCTAATTAAAAACGCTAAAAAAGAAGCGGCCTCTATCTTAAAAGACGCTAATTTAGAAGCCGAAAATATCAAAAAAGATAAAATTCTTCAAGCCAAAGAGCGTTTTATCGAACTAAAATCAGAACACGAACAAGTTATTTTAGCGCGCGATAAAAAAGTTGCTGAAGTAGAAAAACGCGTTCGCGATAAAGAATCTCAAGTTTCTAATGAACTTTCTAAAGCTAAAAAAATAAACGAAGATTTTGAAGCTAAAACAGCTGAATACAACAATAAAATTGAGCTTTTAGACAAAAAACAGGCTGAAGTTGACAAACTTCATAAAAGCCAGCTACAGCAATTAGAAGTAATCTCTGGTCTTTCTGCTGAAGAAGCAAAAGAACAATTGGTAGAAGGCTTAAAAGCTGAAGCTAAAACAAAAGCAATGTCTCATATTCAAGAAACTATTGAAGAGGCAAAATTGACTGCGCAGCAAGAAGCTAAAAAAATCATCATTAATACTATCCAAAGAGTTGGAACGGAAGAAGCAGTTGAAAACTGTGTATCTGTTTTCAATATCGAATCTGATGATGTTAAAGGTAGAATTATTGGACGTGAAGGGCGTAACATTAGAGCACTTGAAGCCGCAACTGGTGTGGAAATCATTGTTGACGATACGCCAGAAGCAATTATTCTTTCTTGTTTTGATCCTGTTCGTAGAGAAATTGCTCGTTTATCTTTACACAAATTAGTAACTGACGGACGTATTCACCCAGCAAGAATCGAAGAAGTTGTGGCTAAAACTGCCAAACAAATCGATGACGAAATTATCGAAGTTGGAAAACGTACTGTTATCGACTTAGGAATTCACGGTTTACACCCAGAATTAATTAAAGTTGTAGGTAGAATGAAATATCGTTCTTCTTACGGACAAAACTTATTACAGCACTCAAGAGAGGTTTCTAAACTTTGCGGTATAATGGCTGCAGAATTAGGACTAAACGTAAAACTGGCAAAAAGAGCAGGTTTATTACACGATATCGGAAAAGTGCCTGATACAGAGAGTGATTTGCCACACGCACTTTTAGGTATGCAGTGGGCTGAGAAATACGGAGAGAAAGAAGAAGTATGCAACGCGATTGGAGCTCACCACGATGAGATCGAAATGAAGTCTTTATTATCTCCAATTATTCAGGTTTGTGATGCTATTTCTGGAGCTAGACCAGGCGCTAGACGTCAGGTTCTTGACTCTTACATCCAGCGTCTAAAAGATCTTGAAGACGTGGCATACGGATTCAGTGGAGTTAAAAATGCTTATGCCATCCAAGCTGGTAGAGAACTTCGTGTAATTGTAGAAAGCGAAAAAGTTTCTGATGACAATGCTGCAAACTTATCTTTCGAAATTTCACAAAAAATTCAAACCGAAATGACTTATCCTGGACAGGTAAAAGTTACAGTTATTAGAGAAACTAGAGCTGTAAACATTGCTAAATAATCTTGGAAAAAATAATAAAAAAAATAAAGGCTGTCAATTGACAGCCTTTATTTTTATTTAGCTCTTTGCAAGCTTACATATCATTAAAAATGATTTTAAAACTTGTCCCTACTCCCACTTCACTTTCTACTTCAACAGTTCCTTTCATTGCTTCAATTTGATTTCTTGTAATGTATAATCCAATACCTCGCGCTTCTTCATGTTTATGAAAGGTTTTATACATACCAAACAGCAAATCACCATAGACTTTCAAATCGATTCCGAGACCATTATCTGTTATTTTAAGGGATTTAAAACCTTCAGGCTCAATAGCAAAATCAAAAGTAATTACAGGATCACGATCTGGATGCGCATATTTAATTGCGTTTGTTGTAAAATTCAACAAAACGCTTTCCATGTAAGCCGGATTAAAATTTACCATCAAATACTTCGGTACGTTATTGATGATCGTAACTTTTCGTTCCTTATGATACCCTTTAATCGTTGAAATAGTTTTCTCGATATATTCACAAAGTTTTAGTGGCACTACCGCAATATTAATATTACTCTGCGTTTTTACAATTTGGGTAAGATTCGAAATAGTTTCATTCAGATCATTAGAAACGGTGCGTAAATATTCCAGCATTTCTGTCACGGTCTGTTTACTAACATCTGCATCAATAAGATCTAAAATCGATTTTATATTTCCAGCCTGTGTATTTAGATTATGAGAGACAATATGCGAGAAGTTCAATAAACGGCTATTTTGATCGCTATACAACTTCATTGTTTTCATAAGCTCCAGCTCTTTTTCTTTCTGAGCTGAAACATCAGTATGCGTAC
>Ga0099826_10003211_pt1 | contig 11008 bp, 9 predicted proteins | sample Mtrugardesep15_FD_76830 | JGI IMG/M metagenome (GOLD analysis project Ga0099826, IMG submission 76830) | Root nodule microbial communities of legume samples collected from California, USA - M. trunc garden sep15 | ecosystem: Host-associated > Plants > Roots > Nodule | place: USA: California...
ATATTAGGACGTTTTGCATAACAAAAAACATTATCCCCGTTATCGTAGTCATATTTCAACCTTAATTTGTTGCTTAATCCAAATAACCAGAGATATTTTGTCTTGTTAAGAAAAAAAAACAAAATAAAAAAAAAAAAGCTATAAATCACAATAAAAATCATTCAAAACTAGTCAAGAATGAGTTTAATGATGAAAAATATTGTTTATCTTTCTCTTAACAGACACATGCAACATAACAATCATAAACTTCTTTACAACGAAGGGTGAAAAAGGTCATCGATGTTAAAATTTTATAATTTAAAAAACAATCTCAAAAGAAAATAAAAGAAGTTAAATGACTAAAAATTATTATTCAAAATTAAGTTAAAGAAATGTGGGACTCCCATAAATAAATAAGTAACAAATTAATAGAAGGTGGGAAAAAATCAACAATGATTGATAAAATGATTCTTTAAATGACTACATCTATTTCTTCGATCTATGTAAAACAAAACAAAAAAAAGTGTGATTTTAGTCCTTACCAAGGGATTAAAAACATGTAGTTTTGTTAGATATAGGAACTAAAATTCAAAAAAAGGAACTAAAATTCAAATGGCTTGTAAAATTCATAATTAATTCATTGTTAGTTGAAAAATTATACTACCTTCGATCATATTTATAAGAAAAAGTTGATTTTTTAGATTTATTGAGTAATTAATGTACTTGGTATATAATATAAACCAAATACGTCATTTACGCAATGAATCAAAAAAGTTAAATGTTTCTTATAAATAGGACCGGAGAGAGTAGTCATTTGTGTAAAGTCGTATTTTAATGTCCTAAACATGCCTGCAAAAAATTATGAAAGAATTCAACATCTAAGTAGCTTTTTTAGACTTCAACTATATTACAGGGTAAAAAAATAAATAAGAAGACTTAAATAGACCTTAAGTCCTTGCAAATATAAGCCAATTGAATTTTAGTCTCTGTAGTTACTAATCCTTCCAATCTGTCATTGCAAAATTTAATCATTTGAGTTTTGATCTTAATGACATTTAATTAATGATGTGGCATCTAATTAGTGTAGTCACACAGCTGACTCATAAAAAATGATGTGAATGGACATTTTTGCCCTTAATGAACACATACACAGGTGAAATGACAATGTTGTCATTCCCTTTTCTTCCCTCACTCCCCGATTTTGTTCTTCCCTTCTTCATCATCTGCATTTTGCTTCTTCCAAATTTCCTTCATTCTTCATAACAACAAACCCAAAATCCTTCCTTCATTCATTCATTCTTTCAACCCAAATCATATTTCTACTGTCTCCAACCAAATCGCTGCCGTCCTCCACCACACCATAGTCAACACTGCCACCCTAGTTCCCAGCGTCTCCGTCTTTATCTCCAACATTAGTAGTTTCTCCATCACCAGCAAAATCATACAAAAGAAAAGCCAAATTAACTCAATTTGCAAACAAATCGACTGAAAAATTCAGCAAAACTTCATTAAATCTGGAACTCCTATTTGTTGCAATACACATTTACGTTTCTTGAATTCTGGAACTCCTATTTTGCTCTTTCTTGCTGATTTTCCGAATTCGCCGTGTTGTAACCGTTTATCTTGATTTTCGTTTTCATTGATGAAGATTCACGAGGATTCAGATTGTAAGTCATTGAAGAAGAAGATGAAGATTGATGAAGATTCAATTTTAACGAGTGGAACTAATACTGGGTTTTGATGCAGATCTAGAGTAGAAATCAACAAGGCAACAAACAAGGAGATAAAAAGCAATAAATTTAAAGATTTAAAAGAAGGAAAGTTGCAGAAGTGTTGAAGAAAAAGATATTGGTTAGGGTTCTAGTGAGAAGAAGAGAATACGATCTATTGGTTAGAGAAGAAGAAAGAAGGGTATAATGGTCATTTTCTCTTTGTCTAGTTTTATTAAGGGTAAATGGTTAACTCAAGTGATATTTGCTGAATCATCACTCAGTTTTGCCAGTGATTGTGTGCCACGTCGCTAATCACTATCCACGTCAGTAAGAAAATGTGATTATGACTAAAATTAAAATGATTAATATCTGTAGTGGCAGATTGGAAAGATTAGTAACTTTCAGGACTAAAATTCAAATGACTTATATTTGCAGGGACTAAAGACCTATTTAAGTGTAATAAGAATATCAAATTACATGGTTAAAATAGGTGTATTTTATTTTACAAGGTCTTTTTTCAAACTTCGCATATATTGCAGGGTCAATTTCAATAATTAACCCAATAATAAATCAATAATATTTCTATTAACTTCAAGATGCTACGTCATCAATAATCCAAAACATGCATAAATCATCATTTATATAAACAGTCGCAACGGAAATAATATCGCTAAACATCATAAAATCATAATCTCCAAATCTCAAATACATTACATAGTGAACTCAATGGTTCCTTAAAAGATAAAATCCATATGATAAATAAAATCCCCGACATCCTAATCATAGCACTACTACTAAGACTCCAAATATAACCATAAAAAGGCAAGTATGCGTCAAGCTATCCTCAGAAACTCACACCGATCAAGCGTCCTCAACCTGCACGTCTACACCACGAGGATGTTGGTGACCAAAAAGTCACTAGAGGGTAAGATATAAGTTCAACATAAAGAAGATACGAACTTAAATAAACATAATATTCAGGTTTCATAAATATACATATTCATTTCCTAACAATACTATATTCACGTGTAAGCTTATTCAATCAATTTAAATAAATACAACAACCCTCAAATCATCATCACAAGTATACAACTAATATTCACGTCGTCACTTTATCACCAAGTCAAATATATATCAATCACACTTCACCAACATCATCAATTCACACAATTATCACATGAATGCACATATTCATGTAAACATCTTCGCATCGATTCACATAATCAAATACACGACTCCCACACAGACTCATATGCATGCAATGCTCTATTACGACTCTATATGCATGTAGTACCGTTTTGGATATCATAGTTATGTTACGGAGATCCCACCATCACTTATCACCATCACTTGTCACCGTCACTTGGACAAACATGAATGCATGAACATATGACTCAAAAAACATCATTAACAACGTTACTATATATATATATATATATATTCAACGTCACTATATCATCATCGTCATTTCATCATTAACATAACATCATCACCACCTTCATCATCAATATAACATTTATCACATCAATGAAACAACGTCTCTTCATATAGCCAACTTTGCATTTTAGACAATTCATCATTTACACTTAGTTAATCAATATTTCTATCACATCACATTATCCTCATCATATCACCAACTACAGCTCATCATGTCATAATTCATCAATACACTAAGTTCGTCTATTTTATATAATTCACAAAGTCCGTCTATTTTCAATATTTCACTAAAGTCAAGTTTACATGCATCATAAGTTAAGTTAATTACTACTACACCTTCAATTATACTTCTATTAACCAAGTTTAGACATTTGGGACCTATTCACATGCATTGGATACCTTAAAAAGTAAAAAAAATAGTTTTCCTACCCAAGATGGATGCGCGGTCTTTCCACAGGGGCACACGGTCGTGCTCCCTAGGTGCGAGCCACACGCACGGTCCGTGCCATAGGGGCACACGGTCGTGCGTGTTTTACAGGACAAGGACTCTGAATATTTATATTCTTCGGGGGAAATACTATTTTCAACACCATTTTTTGATCCAATTCACATCAAATTCGTTCCAAATCATCCAACCAATGTTATCTAATCACTAACACAACAAATTTACCTTAACCAACCTAACCTTACACAGTTTTAACATCACTTAATATGATTATCATCTATTACAACTTATCATGTCAAAAACTCATTTCTTCACATGACAACCCACACCCAAACATAGTAACAACAACAGCAACATAATTCCACCACTTTCACATACCGAATGTCATAGCAAGAGGATAAAACATATATTTAACATCATTCATCAACAAATTCATGATTTTCATTCAATTAAGCTAAAAACTCATAAACACCAACCTATCATAACCAAACATGGATTCTCATACAACAACAAGATGTTTTTATCTCTTTTCACATATTCAAAATAACCCAATAATTGGAGCACGAAATTAAGCTTAATTCAACAACAAATTCATGAAAATACAAGAACACACATAATCCACAACTACATAATTGCTCATAAGTTCTAGATGGTGAAAATAACCTTCCCTCTTACCTCTTGATCCAATAAGCTAGACTCCTAACCTTTAATCTACCTTTTCACTTTAGTTTTTCCAGCTTTCTCCTCTTTTTCCCTTTAGATCTCCTTTCTCTTACATCTTTCTCTATTCTCTCTCTTTGCCTATATTTCTAATCTTATCAATGATTTGTTAACCATAAATTGTGAAGACTATCCCTCTTAAATATCCATATGAATTGGGTTTGGATCACTTAACTCTTATTGGACTTAGACGCTATTCTTACTCATAAAAATAACACTACATATTTACTTCACTTAAACCCCCCTTTTACTATTTAGTTTTATTCTATTAATTCCTCAAAGTTACTACTAACCTCGTTAAATAATCCTCCACTTCTAAATTACTACAATGTCCTTCACTCTCAATTTACCAAAATACTTTTAATTCCTCAATTTGTAATAAAACCAAATATCCCAATAATTCAAATATATGAAACAAACAAATAAATAATTAAACAATTAAAACAATAATAAACTAAAAAAAAATTGGGATGTTACAATCCTCCCCCACTTAAAGAATTTTCTCCCTCGAACATTACCTAGAGAAAACAACCTCGGATAAGATTCCTTCATCCGACTCTCTTATTCTCAAGTTATGCTCTCTACGGTAGGTCCTACCCAAATCACTTTTACCAAGACAACCTTTTTTCCTCTTAACCACTTAACTTCTCGATCTTCAATCCTTAACGGCACAGTCTGAACGGTCAAATTATCCCTTACTTGCAAATCATCCACTTCAATCACATGCAATGTGTCGTAGACATACTTCTAAAGTTGAGACACATGAAACACACTGTGAAGATTCGACAACGATGGTGGTAATGCAATCCGATAAGCTGCTTCTCCTACCCTCTCTATAATCTAATAAGGACCAATAAAACGCGATGTCAACTTCTTAGACTTCAAAGCAGTCCAACACCAATCACTGAGTTAACTTTTAGAACACATGATCTCCAACTTGAAACTCAATATCCTTCCTTCACTTATCATGATAACTCTTCTTCATACTTTGCGATGCTTTCATCTTCTCCCGAATCATTTTAACTTTTTATGTAGTGTGTTGAACAACTTTGGGTCCAATCATAGCACTTTCTCTGGACTCATACAAACACAAAGGGGTCCTACATCTCATTCCATACAACGTTTCAAAAGGTGTCATTCCAATACTCGAATGAAAATTGTTGTTGCAAGTAGACTCAATCAACGGTAAACATTCGCTCCAACTCAGACCTTGCTCCAAAACACACGCCCTCAATAAATCTTTTAAAGACTAAATGCTCTGACTGATCGTTCATTTGAGGATGATAAGCAGAACTCAACCTCAACTTCGTTCCCAAAGCTGCTTGCAAACTCTCTCAAAACTTCGATGTGAATCCCATATCTCTATCTGACACCATGCTCGATGGAATACCATCCAGTCTGAAAATCTGCACAACATAGATCTCCGCCAACTTCACCATAGACATACTGGTCTTAATAGGAATAAAATGTGCTAAATTCGTCAACCGATCCTCAATCACCCAAATTGAATCACTTCCCTTCACAATCTTAAGCAAAGCTCCAACAAAATCCATCGAGATACTATCCCACTTCCACTCGGGAACCAACAACAGTTGCATCATTCCAGACGACTTCTGATGCTCAATCTTAGACTTCTGACAAATCAAACTGGCAAACACAAACTCAGTTACATCCATCTTCATTCCTGGCAATCAAAACAACATCTTAAGCTCTTGATACATCTTCATCGTTCCAAGATCAATACTCAAACTACTCCGGTGACCTTCCCCTAACATCCTCCTCTTAAGTTCGGGTACATCCGGTACACAAACTCGATCATGAAACTTCATAACTCCATTCTCATCCACTCTAAAGTCCTTCTATTTTCCTTGATTAATCAACACCAAACGATCCACTAGTTCCAAATTCACTTTCTAACCTTCTTTGATATCCTCCAAAGTGTTACTTGTCAACTTCAACATTCCCAACTTCATGCCACTAAGTGTCAACTCGCTCACGAAACTTGAATCTTTGAACTTCTCAATCAACTTTAATTCCCCTACCATAAGTGCCAACATATGCAATGACTTCCTACTCAACACATCTGCTACCACACTGGCCTTACCCGAATGATAATTTAACTCAGAGTCCTAATCCTTTAAAAACTCCAGCCATCTCCTCTGCCTCATATTTAACTCCTTCTGATCAAACAAATACTTCAAACTTCAAACCATACAAGTAGTGCCTCCAAACCTTAAGAACAAACACAACTGTCGCCAATTCCAAATCATGGGTCAGGTAATTCCTCTCATGAACATTTACCTGCCTTGAAGCATACGCCATAACTTGACCATTCTGCATAAGCACTCTACCCAATCCCATCTTAGACGCATTACAATACACAACAAAAGACTCATTCACATTAGACAAAATTAAAACTAGCGCATAAGTCAACCTCTTCTTCCACTATTGGAAACTCAATTCACACTTGGCATCCAAAACAAAAACTTGTCCATTATGAGTCAATTGTGTCAAAGGTAAAGCTAACTTAGAAAATCCTTCTATGAATCTCCGATAATAACCCGCAAAACCAAGAAAAATTCGGATCTCAGAAACTGACTTGGGAGCCTCCCACTGCAACACCACATCAACCGTAGACGGATCGACTGCTATTCCACCTCCCGATATCACATGACAAAGGAAACTCACTTCATGCAACCAAAAGTCACACTTAGACAACTTAGAATGCAACTTCTTCTCCTTCAAGGTCTGCAACACGATCCTCAAATGTTCCTCCTCCAACTTCGAATACACCAAGATATTGTCTATTAACACCACCACAAATTGATTCAAATAATGATGGAAAATTCTATTCATGTATTCCATAAATATACATGGTGCACTAGTCACCCCAAACATCATCACATAATACTCATAGTGACCATACCTAGTTCAGAATGCAATATTCAGTATATCTTCTGACTTCACTCGTATATGGTGATGTCGGAATCCCAAATCGATCTTGCAAAACACTTTCCCACCAACCAACTGATCTATAAGATCATCTATCCTTGGAAGAGGTAACTTGTTCTTAATGGTAACCTTATTCAATTGCCAATAATCCACATACAACTGCATACTACCATCCTTCTTCTTAACTAACAACACTGATGCTCCCCACAATGAAACACTAGGCTTGATGAAATTCTTATCCAACAATTCTTCCAAGTGCTTCTTCAACTCACCTAATTCTGATGCAGACATCTGATATGGTGTCGTTGATATATGACAAGTTCCATATACCAAGTCAATCACAAACTTCACTTCTCTCTTAGGCGGTAAGTCAACAACGTCCTTTGGGAAAACATCTGGAAACTCATTCACTACCGGCAAATCACAAACTCCTGTATCACTTTCAACCTTCAATGAAGCGAACATCACAAATATCAGAGCTTTTTCATCCAACGATGCCTCCACTTGCCCCGTAGTCAAGAACTTCCCTTCAACTCGCTCCTCCAATTTAGATAACGTAACACTCTTGGTTAAACAATTAATATTCACACCAAAAGACAACAACTAGTTCATACTAAAAATCACATCCATATGTTGCAGAGACAAACAAATTAAATCCATCTTAAAATCTACATCACTAAAATTCAACGGGCAATTTAAACAAACCAAGGAAGTGGTCACTGAACAATTGGCCGGGGAGTCAATGACCATCCCTCTCAACATAAGAGGCATAACAAGATCAAATGTTTTAGCAAAACCAAGAGAAATAAATGAATATGTCGTACTAGTATCAATAATAGCAAGCAAATGAGTGTTGTTAATGAAACAAATACCTTTAATCAAATTGTCCGGGTCCGCACCCTCCTCGGCACTCAAAGCAAACACCTTCCCATGTGACTTCTCCTTCTTCTGATTCTTTCTTGAAGTTTTCTTGGTATCCTTATTTTCTTGTCTTTGTTGGATATGATTCTCCGCTGGTATCAGTTGATCCATACATCCAGTAGAATCCTTGCCTTGCAATGCACCAGTAGGGTTTGAAGGTGCCGAATCCAGGAAATCAAAGGAGTCGATATCTTCAATTCCTTCAAAAATATGATGACAGATTTCATAGAAAGGCCTTTTAACTCGGCTTCTCATTGCTGATTGATAGTCTAACTCAGCAGTACGGAAGATATAAACGATGAAATTTGACTTTTTTTCGTATTCGAATACCAGTAAGTATCCAATGTCAATTGAGTAGCGTTCAATAAAACCTTGCCAGCCATCCACAAAACAAACACGATTGTTAACCTTTTTCAATCCTAGACACCAGACGGAGCCGTCAGGAACAGTGAGGGTTGCGACAGTCGAAAGTTGGTCCCCATATTTCCTCAGAAAATTATCCGGAATCCTCTGCAATTGAAAATATTATTGAGAATCCAAATGTTAGTAAATGCTAATAATAAAAGACTGAAGGTTTTAAAATTTAGATATGAATGAGTCAAAATCGAAAAGAGGAAAAAAAATAAACATAAGCACATAATCATAACACGAACATAAGATTTTACATAGCTTATAAAGAGATCATTTAAATCAAACTTAAAATGCTTATTTAAACACACACACACACACACACACACACAAGAAAAGAAAAAAAAACCATGTGCGCCAAATAGGGGGTTTTAGACATAAATATTATATTGAAACAAACTGAAGCATAGCAACATCATAAATGTGCAAAACATTACGGCCGAGGATTTCTGGCCGCAAGGCAAGGGTCATAAGAACAACACATAAAACATGTGAGTTTCTAGAGCAAGGCAGATGGATCCAGTCATAGGGAAGAAATGATCTGATTATTGGGCAGGCAGAAAGGGTTCTCTGTCACACGTTCGAAGGTTTTCCAATGAGAAGAGGTTTTCAATTTGCAAATGTAGGAAGTTTGAGGATTCACGGCTCCTTTTACCCTAGGTGCGTTAACTTTTATCGGGCCATGTACTTCTGGCAGAAATTAACAGACATGCACAACCTTTGTGATTTTCAAAGTCAAATACCATCTAATTTGACTAAAAATTAACTAGGTGTGAGATCTGAATCACATAACTTTAAATTGTTCGATTTCAATTAGTGATATGTAATGTGATATTAACTACCATGTTGAATATGGAGATTCGTTTAAAAAATGACTAATTTTTGCAATCTAAAATTCAACATACGTAATCAGTGCGAGAATCTATAACTACACTAAGTAAGTTAATTTATGCCTTCAAGTGTTCATAGCAAATACATGAAATAAAGTCCAAGCAGAATTTCATAGGGAGCATAAAAATCCGTTCAATGTGTCATATATTATTGATTTTACAGGAAAACACCGAAAAGCGTAAAATCTATCTAGGAATCAATATGATAGCAAATTCAATTTCGATGACACAAATTTAGGTAAGAATTTCTCATTCAATTTTAGATAAGCTTGTTCAACTGGAAAAGATAGTGCCAAGGAAAATGGCAACAATTTTATCTAATGTACGAATATACTATGAAAATCAAGACATAATCAAACAACCCAATTCAATTTTAGGATTAATAATCAACACATAAGCTTAGATACAACTTGTAGATGATCACCAAAACCCAAACATCAAAATCCAACTGAAAACAAATTCAATTTGAAACAAAAATAAATTTCAATGAGTGAAATCAATACGATAGCAAATTCAATTTCAGTGCCACAAGTTATGTTATGATCAAAATGCTCAAATTCTAGGGCTAATAATCAACTCAACAACCCATATACAAATTCCGAAAAATCATAAAACCTAGGCAACACTGAATCAAATTTCAACACTTTTCTATGAATTTAAGCATAGAAATCAAAACTAAACTGAACAAAAAATCTTGGGGTTTAGGGTTTAGAAAAGAAAAAAAAAACACTTTTTTATCGAGAATATCGATAGAAAACCCAAACTTGATGATCAAAATCATGAATTTACAACAATACCAACAAAAATTCAAACTTACGAAAAGGGGAATTTGGGTTTATCGCAATACCCTAAAAACCCATCATAAGATAAAAAAAATCGAATTAAAACACAGAAGTAATTGGAAACAAAAACAAAAAACATGAAAGGAGACATATTTTGGTTACCAATTGCCTAGATTGAAGGGTTGTTGGAAGAATCAGCTTGTGGAAAGAAGGATGAGACATTGTGAGAGAATGAGATTGGAGAAATTGATTGAAAGTTGAAAACTTTGATGGAATCACTGAGATCTGAGTTGTTGGGTTGGGTTGGGTTGTTCTTCACCTTCTGTAGTTTTCAGTCAAACAAAAAACAAAACCCTCAATTTCACCAAATTTAATGCTATTAAGTCACCTCCGCTTTTTAGTTTATCTAAATAAACCAAAACATTTGTTAATATTTTGATTTTGATATGTGTCTCCTTAGGATTATGGTGGATACGGTAAAATCATGGTGACATACGGTGTATATTTAGATCAGTGTAATTCTGGGATATCCAACATGATACAAAATGTACATATGGCTGGATATCAAAATCAAATAACATAGTGAGTTGTCATGTGTCATACCCTCATTTTGGACCTAAAAATACTCGTTCAAATTCCTCTGCTATTTTCTAATGCTTTCAAATTCACCGTGTTTTCTACTGTGCTTCAACTGCATACATTACTGTTTCAGTCTTTTGAATTTTTGCATAAAATCATACAAAAGGGTATTTTGGTCATTTC
>Ga0099826_10003212_pt1 | contig 11008 bp, 6 predicted proteins | sample Mtrugardesep15_FD_76830 | JGI IMG/M metagenome (GOLD analysis project Ga0099826, IMG submission 76830) | Root nodule microbial communities of legume samples collected from California, USA - M. trunc garden sep15 | ecosystem: Host-associated > Plants > Roots > Nodule | place: USA: California...
TAAATAGTTTTTATAATCTATTTAAACTGAATTTTGAAAAGTAGATGTAATACTCCGTTGTATGTTGAACTCTGATGTTTTATATAATATTACGTTGTTTTGGGAAAACGGGGTGTTACATTATACATATTTGCAAGGGTTCAAGTATGATTCTGAAAGGTGTGGAGTGGGGTAATGTGTCCTTTCTACAAGGTACTACACTATTTGATTATGTTGTTTTTGCTTGCTTTGAGGTTAACCAAGAAGATATGACATATGAGGATTTGGCATATGAGTGAGAGAGGGATGCAAATTATGGTTAAAGATGATATTCTTTGTGGGCACAAGATAAAGCATCTTGGGTTCTATGAACAATGTGTTTTTGGGAAACTACATCACGACAAGTTTTCTAAAGAGATTCATAAAACAAAGGACACACTAGATTACATCCATGTTGATTATTGGGGGTCTTCACGCGTGGAGTCTCTGGGGGGTCACAAGTACTTTTTGTCGCTGATTGATGATTATTTAAGGATGGTATGGATATTCATAATGAAGCATAAGAGTGATGTTTTTGATAACTTCAAGGAATGGAAGGCATAGGTGGAGAATCAAACTAGGAAGAAGGCCAAGAGGTTGTAAACTGATAATGGTTTGGAATTCTGTTGGTATGAGTTTAATGTGTTTTGCAAGACTGGGGGGATTGTCAGGCATCATACAGTTAGGAATGCACCTCATTGGAATGGTGTAGCATAACATATGAATCATTCACTTCTGGAGAGAGCTCAGTGTATGCTTTCGAATGTTGGATTAACAAGAACGTATTGGCCGAAAGCAATTAACACGTCATGTTATATGATAAATCTTGAACCTCGCACAGGTATAGATTTTAAAACTCCTTGTGAACTGTGGTTTGGGAAATCAACTGGTTGCTCTAAGTTGAGGGTTTTTGGTTACACGATTTATTATCATGTCAATGAGGGAGAGTTGGAGCCAAGAGCGAAGATGGCAATATTTGTAGGCTATGAGGATGGTGTGAAAGGATATAGGATCTGGTCCAAATCTAAGAGGAGGGTTATTCTAAGTAGGAATATTGCCTTTGATAAAAATTACATGTTTAACCCAACTGTGAAATTCACTATTCTGGAAGATTGTGGTTTTGAGAAGCAGATGAAGCAAAGAGAAACTAGAGCTAATTGTGAAGCATAAGAAGGCTCTCCTCAATCACATGCAGAGGTAGAAGCATCAGTTGTTCCATTATCACCAAGCAAACATCACAATATAGCTCGATGATTGAGATTGATTATTCGAGGAGTTTGTATGACAGTTGTGTCTACTACAACAAGCTCAAAGATGGTTCCTTCACCTATTTGGTGTTGTATGTAGATGATATGTTGCTCGTTTTAAAGAAGAAGTCTGATATTCAAAAGTTGAAAGGGTTACTCGGTACAAAATTTGAAATGAAGGATTTGGGTGTTGTTAAGAAAATTTTGGGAAAGGAAATCTACAAGGTTAGAAGACAAAAGAAGTTTTTCTTGTCACACAAGGGATATATTCATAACATTTTATCAAGGTTTGATATGTTGCCTATTGATACTCCTAGTGCTTCAAATGCACATATGTCTATAGCATTTACACCTAAATCATCTGAGGAGAAGGAATACATGGCACATGTTCCTTATGCTAGTGAGGTGAGAAGCTTGATGTATATTATGGTATGCAGTAGACCAGATCTTGCACATACCATTAGTGTTGTCAGTAGGTTTATGGGAGACCCTGGTAAGGAACATTAAAAAGCAGTGAAGAAGGTGTTTTGCTATCTCAAGGGTGCATCTGATATTGGTCACAATTATGGCAATGATAGCCAGTGTCTAGTATTTGCTTACTCATACTTTGATTATGCTAGAGATGTGGATAGTAGAAGATCGATGATCGATTATGTGGTCACTCTTCGTGGTTCTAACGCATACCCTCAAACTCGTGATGCAAAAACAAGAAACGTTATGAGTTTCTCAAACGAAATACGAAAAACATATTAAATAATATAAAGTTCTAACATTACCCCTCAAGCTGAAGCTTGCTAAGCTTTAAACTTGTTACAAATTGACCCAAAAAATAAACCAAATCAGCTGATACAGAACCAATAGAGAGCAGTAGTCAAAGTGAGTTACGATCATAGAGAGAGCAACAAAAACCATCACCATCAACCAACCAAAGAGAGAAACCTTCCAAACGAAAGAACAAGTAAAACCAAACCAAACAAAAGAACTGGTAAGGATAACCAACCATATAGAATAAACGATAGAAAGAGGACTAACCAAACAGAAGAATTAAAAGGGCGAGAAACAATTCAATTAATCAGTTGAATCAAAAGGGGGATAAGCAATCAATCAGGAGAATCAATAAGGAGATAGAAATTCAAACAGATTAAATCATGGAGGGAGAAGCAATCAATCAGAAGAATCAAAAGGGACGGAGACAAATCAAATAGAAGAAACAAAAGGGAGAAAAATAATCAAAAGGATAAACAAAGGTAAAGTAAAAGAGGCTTCGAGTTTCTATTTTATGTATTATATTAGGATAAACAAAACCAACAAACTCCATTGATAAGTCACCACACTGTGAAATGCATAGATATATTGGTATATCAATTTGGCATTTTTTCACTTTCGTAAGATGCCTTGTAAAAAAAAGAGGACTTTCGCATCCAAATGTATTTAAAAAAACGGGGGAGGGGGGTCACCCTCTATTGTAAAATAACAACAAAGAAAGAAAAAGTGAAACACATTTGGGTTGACCTAGTGCCATTGGCTTCGAATCTTGGAGTGTGATTGGACCATGGTGCCTTGGGGGCTTCCACACGTCTCGAGTGTGATTGTACCTTGGGGGCACCCACATGTCTCACATTTGGTTGCCCATGGTGCCAATTTCGGCATACTTTTGTTCTAACTTTAAATCCCCCCTCCCCCACCACCACCACAAGTGGAGGATGTGACTGGACCCCTCAGATTAGTCTGTCATTGAATCAGATATGGAGTTTTTTTTTATTTTAAAAAACTTGAAAGTAAAGGGTCATTGAAATTTAGAAGATGGCTACATTCTTATAAGACATTTGATAAGATCCTGACACTACTCGTTGGTCCATTTATTGTTGTCAATTAACTATTTTCAAGATTTGCATATTGATGTAATAAGGAATTCAATATTGATGATTTCAAATCAAATTCATATAGATTTCAAAATTTAGATTAAGCAAAACCAAGTAAAAGTATTCATGATAAAATTATGAGATTGAACAGACCAAAATCCCTAATTGGTAATTATTTTTCATAACATTAGATTTCCCATTACATTATTGTGTTGCAAACTAATGAGGCTTATATACTCCAAAGACTTAACCCTCTTAATGACTTGACTATCTTGATCACATAAGTTTCTTTGCAAGAAGAAGCAAAGACGATGCTGCATCAATATCCGCAAGGATCTCTTCCAATGAAGTCTTCACCTTTTGAAGTTCCTCTGAATCAAGATCATCATAGGCAATAGGTACTTTACCTTTGTCAATTGTCTCCACCTTCTTCGGCTCTTTCGTCACACCCGTAAGTTGTTTGTTGGGCATGTTGATATTTCCATTTTCTGAAGGCTCGACATTTTGCCTCGATAATTCACCTTTTTTTTCACGAAGGTACTCATCAAAGGCAGCTTGAAAACTTGGAGAACCAAAAATAAATGGGTTACCTGCAGGGGTAAATCCAACTACACCAACTCTAGCATTACAAAGAATTGATAATTCATCTAAAAGACCATTCTTTCTCTTAGAAAACGTGGCATACCTTGCATCTCTGTTCTCAACAAACTCAATAGCTATTTTTTTACGACCCATGATTCACAAACTTATTTCTTGTTGGAAATCGAGGAAGTGATATGATCGTATTTAAAGAGGATAGCTATTCTTTTTGACTTGAAATTAATAAATATTTGTAATAAATGAATTCATTTAATGTTGCTTGGACTAAATTAATACTTTGTGCGACTATAAATTATTATAAAAAAAAATAAAAAATAATGGTTTAAATAAGTTTTCTGTCCTAATAAAAAAATGGCATGTTTTCAATTTTCATTCCTAAAATGTTTTTCAACACGTAGTTTTAGTCTTTGTCGATAAGTCAATGTGTATTTTTGAATTATCTTTTTTCATACATGTTTATAACATTATAAAAATTGGTCTAGTGGTTGGCTAGAGATCTTGATGTGTACTACTCTCAAGGTATCATGTTCGATTCCCCTGGTGTCAATTTCGGTGGATAAGTCCATACATAGCTTTTATCTGGCTTTAAACAGGGCCCCCACAAGTGGGTGATGAGATTGGTCTCCTCGGATAAGTCAATTTTTGAATCGGATACCGAGTATAAAAAAAACATTATAAAAAAAATCCTAAATTCTTTCAAAAAAAAATCCTAAAAAAACTAAAAATTTGATTTTTAGGTCGAGATTTTTGTTACATTTATCTTTAACTTTTGAAATTTAAAACATTTATATTTAATTCATCCATGATAAAAGATTCTAATTTTTTGCATAGAAACTAGAAACTTTTCATAATGTTCTAAACATGCTTAAAAAAATTATTCAAAAAATTAAAAGCTTAAGAATATAATTAATTAATTTTGAAAAACAACTTGGATTGTCCTCGTGAGCTTAGCTCAATCAGTAGAGACAATGCATAATATATGCAAGGTTCAGGGTTTAAACCTCGACCACCACAAAAAACAAAAAAAAAACAACTTGGATTGAATTTGACTGAGGAAAATTTTGTAGGGACAAAAACATAACATTTTTTATGAGGACAAAAAAAAAACAAAATTTGATACATTTTTAGGATTGAAAAATATATTTAATTCAGATTTAATTATATTTTCTAATAAGGCAAATTATAAATTTATGCCCCACTAGCAAATCTCATATGTTTATTCAGGGCATATTAAATAGTAAAAGATTGTAGAGAAATTTGGTATGTTGGGATAATTTTTATGGTATATAGACGAAATGATAATATTCGTAAAAATTCACACACAATTTTGACAATTTTGAAAACTCACAGTGTTTGATTCAAGAATTTTGACATTTTTGCAAGTTGAGCCATGACTTATGGATTGTTGGGATCCTTTTTTAAAAACAAAAAAATTATAATCTTTTTAACTAGTTCTGTAAAAGGGTAAAGAAGAAGACAGGGGCATTATGGTCATTTTGCGTGCCTCCTGGTTCATTAAGGGTAAAATGGAAAATTCAGGTATAAAAAGTTGAGTCAACAAGGTCCTTACACAGTCAGCTAGACCCACGTCAGCGTCACGTAAGTAATCACTTGCCACATGTGTAATCATATGTAATCACTATTCGATTTATGCCACATGTCGCTTTCACATTTATTCTCAATACATTTATTATTATTTTCTAACTTTTAAAACTAATATGTTATTTAACACAAATATCTCAACAAGTTACATATTATTTTTTTTCCAAGAAAAGACAGTGACTATCTGTTACTCATTTAAAGACGTTTAAGCAATCTCTCTTGATCCATTCACCTCATGATGCTTAGGGATAAATTCATATCTAACAAACATGTTCCACTCCCACACTTGACCAGGATTAAGGAGCTATAACATTAGATGTAAAAGTGTTCAATTCTCACTTCTAAAGATTTTGAGTTAAATCAGTTTGCTAAAAAGAAGCTTGACACTGTAACTTTATATATTGCAAGTATAAAATATCAAAACCTCACAATGTCTAAACCATAAGAAAGGGTTTAACTCATGGTGAGCTAAACAAAGATGAAGATAAACATAAATGAAAACATGAAAAGCTAAATTGATAGATTAAATAGAGCTCGTACAAGATTATAATCCTTGAAGAAAAGTGGTGAGCTAAAAGCATCACCTAGTAGTCTAACTCTAAAACTCTAAAAACTAGCACTCCTACTCATCTATGGTGAAGATGAGATGGAGCGATAACTCTAAAGTTGTTAACCCTTGTTGAAACTTGACCTCTCCAATTCACTAATAAACTTTCGAACCTTTGGCACCAACACATGATTATTCTTTTATAGTACAAGGTCAAAAGTTGTATCCTTTGGTCATTTTACACACAAGTTGTCCTTATCATATCCTACCTACTCCAGGAAAATTCTTATTTTATTCCTAGGATTCCAATCATTGGTGTCAGGTCATAATTCTTCCTCATCATTAAGCAATGGCCATATGTGGTCCCCTGGGTCAGTACTAACTGTACGACCCAGCTAGTGATCTAGGGAGCTGCATTTTTCCAAATTTTTAGCAAAACAATTCTGATCCACACTACATCTTCCCGTATCTTTATAGTCATTATTTATCTTACATCATCAAACATCCACAACAAACATTACTAGTTCAAAATGATTATTTAACACTAAAAACAACTTAAAACTATAAAATCCTAGATAGGCACTGTTTAGATGTCTTCGGCAATGCAATCACTCAATTTCTTATTCATTATTGGATCTAAGTACAATATGACAACCAACTATTTTGCTGGTTGTGAGTGAGTAACTAAGAAATCCATTCCCCTGGTTAGTAGTAAAGCATTACTACCATTTGTATCTTAGGCTACAAGGAATGAGAGATTTGTTTTTAAAAGTTGAACCTACTAAATGTGTGTCAATCTCTATTCAAAGGCAATTCCAGCTCTTTTCTTTAGCAATTTCAATGGCCCTTAAAGCGCCTACAGCTTGAAAAGCATTTTGCAAAGGTAGCTTCTTAGCAAAACAACCTCTAAAAATTACATCATGGTCCCTAAATATGCCTCTACAAGTTGATACTCCACGGAAACCTAAGGTTATACTCCATCTATATTGCATTTTATCCAACCATTACGAGAGGGAGACCATAAAACATCTTTAATAATAAAAGCTTTTGGAGGTCTGATGTTACAATTAAATTTCTCCAACACTCCAAAGTCTTGCATAGAGTTGTTAGAATACAAATTTCACCAAAGTACACATATTAATTTGATATTATCCTCTAAATATTTTATTTCATGTTTTAGTTGTTTCTTAAATTATAAGTAGCATAAACGTCTAACAAAATATACATAAATTTTTATTACATTTAACCATTTAATAACATATACTCAGACAAATAGAGGTTGACGTTGACAAGGCTACCACATTGAACCCTTAAGAAGAGCAGCCAATTTGGCTCCTATCGAAAAGTCCTTAGAGAAGCAATATTTGGCTATTGTAGAAGACCCAATAGATGAGGCAGCTCACAAGGAAAACCGGTTGTGGAAAAAGCGACTTAGGTACCAATGGATGTTGAGAATCCTAAAACACCACATCATTCCATTTTGTGTTGACTAATGTAACTAACGAGGTCGCTTAGAATAATATTGATATGATTGGTATGGTTTAACAACTTGAGCAAAACTCAACAGTTTTAGAACAAGTTCAGACTTTGACAGTTCAAACTATTTAACTGGGAAATGATTCTCCTAGAAATTATGATGCAACAACTGTCTCCACCCCTATAGAGTTGGTTTATGAAACACAACAGAAGATAGGGGCAAACTCAAAAAATCTCCCAGTGCTCTAAGAAGACCTTGATCTGATTCAGCATGTCTTGGTGATAGAAACAAATTATCTTAATGCACCTTTCACACCTTTTTAAACAAAGAATCATAAGAAATAACTCAACAGAGAAGCTTATAGAACTCGTTCTAAGAGTGCTCCCTCTCCTCCTTAACAATGATGGGAATGTTTGTGCGGACAATCTCCTTGTTTATTAGGGAGGTTTTTTTTAGAGAGTCACATACTTCTAAACTCTTTATTTCCTTAGATCTCTCGCTCTTTATCCTTGTTTATCGAAGGTTTGGGTTTGGTCCCCCCTACAATTTTTCCCTTTTTTAATAAATTTTTCAAGCATGTGGTATAGGATGAGGGCTGCTATGGTGTGCCAATATGGTTGAGATGCTTAGCTGCCCTTTGATCCCTTTCTTTGCTCTTTGATGCCCCTCAATGTTGCTGTTGTTGTTGTGTGTGTGTCTACAAATGAAATATTTGCACGGGTGAAAAAGAACAAGGAAGAGATTGATAGGATAATAAATGAAATATGTGCGTTGTTTAACAAGAATCCGTTTTGGATAACATGGACCCTACATCATCTGTATCTCAAGTTTATGAAATTCCTCTGAAATAAACAGAAGACAAGGATAATGTGTTGTCCGTCTTATTTTAGCCACCCTAACAAAGATGACGTCGAGCTAATGACGTAAAGAAGCGCTTATAATTGATGATACTTTTGGAAGAGGAAAAGTTTGTGCGTACAACAAAAACTTGCATTGAATGAGTTATGTTTTATGTTGTATTTGTTAGACGGGGACATGTTCACCCAGTGGATCACTATGTTTTTTTTTGAAAAACTAACCTTTTATGGATAGTCTCTAAGTGAAAAATTTGTTCACCGATTGAATTTAACATAGTTTTGACACTGTGATTTTCATCTTAAATTAGTGCAGGCATGTTCACTTTCTAGATATTCTTGTCCTCTGGAAAGTCCACTTATCATGGAAGGGAAGGATAGTAGAAGTAGATGCATGTCGTTAAAGCTCGGCAAAACATCAGTAAAGTTTTAATTATTTCACTCAATTTTACATATTTATCATTTATGTTAAGAATGGCTGGATTTTTTTTGTTAAAGTTTGATGCATAGGATACAAATGTTTAGGTTTTGATTAATCAATAGTAATGCATGATCATTTTTCTTTTGAATTGCTAAAGTCAGGTCACGTGTTTATGACTTTTCTAATATGTTAGCATGACTTTGAAATGTTACTACTTTGTGCAAGTTGCTCCTCGATAACATGCTTAACTTTGAATCATTTAGAACTAGCCAAAATATGAGGTAGCTATACAAATTTACTAAACACATAGGGATCGACAATTTTGTGTTTTAACTCGACCGTTTATGATGAATCTTGTTATTTGTTTGTTATGTTCGAGAGCATTGATATGATCAAGACAATTTTTCTTCTTCAAATTGAGCATAATCATTTTACCAAATACAGACTATCATGTGAGAATTTGATAGCCCCTTTGAACCAAATTGACAAAATTTGCATTAATTCAGGAATTAAGAAATTGTCAAACTCGCTCGACGAGCCTATTTCGCCCAGCAAATCTGCCACGTTTTCCAAATACAGTTCTAGTTTGAATCATAATGCAAATTCTTATTATTTCGAATTATGAAACCTTGAAACTTCATTGTTCACTCAAATATTTATTTGATACCTTTGGTTTTATTTAAGTTGGAGAGAATTAGGTAAAAAAATTATTTACATGTCAAGTGAGATTTGTGATTCTTAACAAGAATACCTTCACAACAAATAAAAAGATGAAAAGAAATAAAAAGAAAAAAAATTGAATAAGTTATCAAGGATAATTCATTATCATTTTAATATCACCAATGGGTTGTTTCTTTTTTTCTTTCTTTCTTCTTTTTTCAACAAAACCAATGGGTTGTTTCTGAATAATGAATAAAGGGGAATTGATTTAAGGCTCGATTTGTTGTTGCCATAGATAAAAGTTATGTTCATCGAGATTCTTCCTAATTTTTAAAGAAAATTCAGTGAAGACGAAGCAAAGAGAGGTGCGACATAATGTAGCGGTGAAGCTTCAACCAGAGACACTGTATGTGATGGTGGAGACGGTGGCGGCGGCGGTGGTGTGTCAGCCACCATGGATCATAACCTAGTTATTTTTTTATCAAAAGAAAAAAAATATGCAGATGAAGGAACTGAGTTCCCATAACATCAACTAGACGATATCTCAATAGAGGAGACTAAACAAGTAGGGATGATCTTAAGCTTCTGAATAGTGAGGCGTCAAGTTTAGCTAGTCAGTCTATACATGAGTTTCCTTCAAGCAAGTTACGAACAAAACCAACATTCCTATCTCTCGGCATTATGAACGAATTTTATCAATCAAAGGAGCATAAGGGTGATCATAACCTAGCTCTGTGATACGATATCGAACTTCTAGAATATTATGTTATTATAAAACAATGATTACAATTGGTGAAGGTCTCGGGCATATATACGCTTTGAGATCCTACCTGCTATAGCAGGTTACAATAGACGACAATTGTTATAGTTAGTGACAATTGTATTCTAGCATTCTAACTAACTTTAAAGTTTAGTTTACTAGAGCTCCTAAGTTTTCGTGTATTATTTATAAGTTTTTAAGCTAGTTTATGAAAAAAACCATTTATGAAGATACACTTTTCGTTAGTGAGAGTTTATAAATTAAAATAAAAGCTTATTTATTTGCATAAGCTGTTTTTCATAAGCTCAAAACAAACAGGACCTAAGTCTTATACTATGATACATCTTAACCTCCATCAGATCACAAGTAAATATCTTAGATAGGCAAATACTTGACTGAAGTAAAGGAAAATTGATTATGGAAACCAGAAGAAAACACTTATGCATATTGAAACATCTCGACCAAGTGAACGCTAACGCACTTAGAGAGAAGCATGCTCTTGAAAGAGTCACACACACACCTCATGTCCAAGATGAATACAAGTTAAATTGCAATATTCTAAAATAGTTTTGTTCATATGACCTCTATCTTCACTTATAGAAACCAAAAAAAAGTTTTATTTCCTATTGTGTGTGTTTGATTTTTGCAACTTGCTGCCCAAATTATCTCACAAGTGGTGCAGTTATTTGTTATTTAAAACATAGTAAAGAATCCACATACAATGACATATGTTGTTGGTCAAAGAGAATATGTATATAATAGAGATTTTGTAACGAAGGGTGTATGTGAAATATCTTTATGAAAGAGTAAATTACACTCCCCTCCCCTCAAAGATGATTGAATTACACTCCCCTCCCCTCTTAAGTTGAAATATACACTTTACTCCCTCAATATTTTTTTTATGTTAAAATTTATGCTCCCCTCCCTTATAAGATGCTTGAATTACAAACCCCTCCCTTA
>Ga0099826_10003214_pt1 | contig 11007 bp, 3 predicted proteins | sample Mtrugardesep15_FD_76830 | JGI IMG/M metagenome (GOLD analysis project Ga0099826, IMG submission 76830) | Root nodule microbial communities of legume samples collected from California, USA - M. trunc garden sep15 | ecosystem: Host-associated > Plants > Roots > Nodule | place: USA: California...
TAGATGGCAAGGTTGGTGGGGCTGAAAGACAAATACGGATAGATCTCTTTAATGCCAAAAATTCTTCAAGATTTTGCTTTCTTCTTTCTACAAGAGCTGGGGGGGTTTGGGAATAAACTTTGCAATAAAAACTTTTTTTTTTTGAATCGGCAAATATTATTAAACGTCATCCCCGCAAGACGCAAGGTATGGACGAAACAAGATACAAATGATGCCGCATATAGACGGTACACCATAACCACCAAAAAACATCCCTGAAAATAAACCGACCAAAACACATCACCACCTAAAACAGACTCCTTCAAAAAAAACAAGCACTGTAAACACGGTATCCACCACCGCCCATCGTCACTACTCACCCCCAAAGAACACCCTCAAATTAAAACTCCCAGACCCCAACACCCAAGCTGAGCCACAATTCGAAGAGCACCTAACCGAAAGATCATGCAGCTTTCACAACCTTGCGACCTCCGATCCACCGAAAGAGCACAAAACAGAAGCCCAAAAACGAACTTGAGACAAAGAACTGACTCCCGATCTCGAATCAAAAGTGATAGGCCCACCAGACTTTAGTACCAAATTGGCAGGACACCCCTCGCCCCCGGTACACCAGAGAAAACCAAAACAAGCCAAACAAAGATTGCAGCTAGACCCCGACTCCCGATCTCGAAGCAAAAGTAACCGGCCCACCGAAAACCAGCACACAATATGTAAGACGAAAGACATGGCATGCGAAGTTAAAACAACTAACCTATCAAAAGGAAAAGACTTAACACAATGGGACCCACTCCCTCCAAACACCCTAACCACCTAAGCCACCCAAAAAGCACAAAACAGGAGCTAGTGACGACGAACATAGACCTGAGTAACAGAGGTTGCCTCCAAAGAAAATCACCCCCAACAAACACCTGTCTCCTCCCAGTCACCCCCTTATATAGCTCTCGTCTGCAAACTGTTTCAACACCAAATCCAAATCCACAAAAATCTACGACCATCCATCCACTTCAAGACAAAAAAACTACGACTATCCATCTTAAACCACTTCAAGACAAGCCCACAAACCCCCACGCAAAGCCGCCACCACCACCTCAACCAAATCACCACCACAACACCACGCATCACCACCACACAAACAGAAATCAGCAGTGAAAACCACCAACAACCCAGCCAAAAACTACCCACCAACACTGAAACCACCAACACCAAACGGCAATCCCGCAAAATAAATAGTGACTAGAGGGAGTATTGCTTATAATAGTGACTAGAGGGAGTATGTAGTTAGGTCATTAATTAATGTGTCATAACAACACACTATTAATATTGTTGAAAAATTGGAGAAAATAAAATGCATGTAACCGGTTTTGTAAGAAAGGCCAATTTCCAAACCTCAAAAACATGGCTAAACTGATGAAGCAACAAAATAAGTTCATATTTTCCCTTGTCTGCCATGGTTAAACTATGAAATGAATGAATCTTAGTCATTTATCTTCAATCTAAATAACTTTTGTAACCTTTAGTATTGATGTTCACTAATCAAAACCTCTCAATTTATTTACAAATTACAACAAAAAGAATGATCCAAAACAAAATAAAGAAACAAACAATAGCATATTCTAACTATCATCAGCACAAATATCCAAAAGTCTTTATGCCATTCAAATGGGACAACTTTCACATTCCAAGAACGCATAACATTTCCTATATCTGTACTTGAGGATCATAACCTTCTCTCATTTTACCATGTAATTTTGTCAGAATTTCATAAATATGGTCAGATTCATCATGAACTCTATCACCTGCTACGAAACTTCGAACTTCATTCTTTAACTCCACCACACTTCGACCAACAATCTTGTTCAACCTTTTCTCCTTTACCAGTCTCCTAAGTTTTGTAGCACTATGCCAATTTTCGTCGACAGAATAAATATTTGACAGAAGAATATAATATCCTGCATGATTAGTGTCTAATGAGAAAAGATTCTTAGCTGCAACTTCCCCCATCTTTATATTCTGATGTATGCGACATGCGCCGAGTAAGGCTCCCCATATACAAGGTCCAGGTTGGATTGGCATGTTTTTAATTACATCCAAAGCCATATCCAACTCCCCCATTCGACCAAGTAGATCAACCATTATCGCATAATGCTCCGAGTTTGGTATCAATTTGTACTTGTTAACCATGATATCAAACATATTTATCCCTTCTTTAATCAAACCTGAATGACTGCAAGCAGATAGAACTGATACGAAAGTTATATTATTAGGCTTAGTATCTGAATGATTAGCCATCTGATAAAATAACTTCAAAGCCTCTTCACCTTGACCATGAAATCCATAAGCTGCAATCATGGAGCTCCAAGTAACAACATCTTTATATGTCATTCCTTTGAAAACCTTGTTAGCAGCTTCTATGCTACTGCATTTTGCATATACCTCTATGAGTGATACTCCAATAAATTGGTTATTTTCAAAGCCGTTTTTAATTACAAACGCATGAAGACATACAGCTTGTTGAAGAATCCCCAGTTCTGAAATAGTAGTGAGAATCTTAACCAGAGCAATAGCATCGGGTCGAGTTCCACTAGATAACATGTTGCAAAAAACCCACATTGACTCGTGCACCATTCCGATGTCGGCATAACCACTAAATAAAACAGCCCAAGCAATTACATCTTTCTTTGGCATTCTATTGAAAAGATCAACTGCTTTTTCAGGTGAAGAACACTTCATGTACATGTCCATCAAAGCTGTAGAGACAGTGGTTTCCATCTCAAAACCATAATTCACTGCCAATTCATGAATCTTCATACCTTCTTCCAGATTGGAAATGCAAGCACATGCTCGCAATGCACTAACCACAGTAACCCAATTCGGCTTAATTCTCTTATCTAACATTTCATTGAAAAGATCTAATGCATCAGTTTCGGCTCCATTATCAGCATAACAAGCAACCATTGAGCTCCAAGATATAATATCCTTATCAGGAATTTCCCTGAACAAATTTGCTGCATTTTTTATAGAACCAGTTTTCCCATATAAATGAAGTAGTGAATTGGCCAAACACAGGTTATTGTCTAAACCCTTTCTTTTCACAAAGCCATGAACACTTCTCCCAAGCTTAAAATTAGATAACTGAGCACAAGCAGAAGCAACACTAACAAGGGTCACTGGATCAGGACTTACTTTGTCCCAGACAACCATTCGGGAGAAAAAGGCGAGCGCAAGTTCTGGACTACCACTCTGCTCATAACCACTAACGATCGAAGTCCATAAAACAACATCAGGCTTCGGATACTCCATAAAAACTTGCACTGCATCATTCATTAGCCCACATTTAGTATACAAATCAATCAAGGCTGATCCAACAAACATGTCGCCGTCTATCCTCACCTTCTTGAGAAATCCATGAATCACCTTACCCAATAAAAGATTCCGCAAACCCGCACACGATTTCAAGGCAATTGATACCGAGTAATTGTCGGGTCTTTCCTCAATTGATACAGAACTAACGTTATTCATTTGACGGAATAAAGACAGCGTCTCTACCCATTCTCCCTCGAAACAATAACTTCTAAGCAAAGCATTCCATAGGTAAACAGTTCTGTGAGGCGTTTCTTGAAACAGCTTATGTGCATGGCAAATCGATGCATATCTAGCATAAAGAACATTGAGCTTGGTAACAATGAAACTATCATGAACAAGACCCGCTTTCAAACACTGTGAATGCAACTGTGAAATTGATAACTTACTGCAACAAGTTTCCAATAACTTCACTAAAAGATTCCTCCTTTCCATAAGCTATTCATCTTACTTGCATTATTCAAATTTATTATTGCATCTCTCAATCACCAATCTTTCTTTTTAGTGGCACTATCAACATGTCCTGTTGAGCAAATTACGTAATTAATAAGTTCAGCAGCATTTGACAGAAGAAAATAAAATACATTGCTGGTATGAAAGGAAAAAACATGTAGCAGTCAAATGACACCAGTGTTGTTTGTTAAATAGAGCTATAGCAGTTGTATACCGCTATAACGTATCGAATATTTGACAACTGCTATTATTCCGCAATATGCTTTTTAGTTCAAAATGTTGTCAAATAACAGCACTATTGCGTAGCGGAATTTTAACAATTCACTATATTCCACTATCTGTAACTAACAACATTGAATGACAGACAGAAGAATGAAAATATCTCAGTAAGAAATAGAAGTACAAGAAGAATAAAAAAATGGTGGACAAAACCATTTGGGGTTTCTTATGTGAAAAGTTTTCATTCAGTTATCAGAAACTAAATTCATGATAGATAAAATTGCAGGAAAATGAGTTTCCATCTTTCAATAAAATTTGGAAGCCTTAGATCAGAAAGATTAATTGATGAAAAAAAAAATATTATGTTGTCAATCGCGGATCGTTAAAATTCCATGATGCAATTGTGCTATGGTGCCACTATAACTGCTATTTGACAACATTTTGTACTAAATAGCGTATTTTGGAGCAATAACGGTTTGTCCAAAGGCCTCTACGCTACAAGGGTAGAGCGCTGCTATTTAACAACACTATTATAAAGCAAATCAACAAGATAGGGACATGATAAGTACAATGATCCAAAAAGAGAATAAAAAAATACATCTGGTCTTTCCTGTAACAATGATGGGTCTTGCAGGTGATGAATCCTTCTTGGTAGAGTCGCAATTCTCTTAATCTCAATTGAAGCTGAAGGAGTTATCACCCTCAACGGTTGGATTTTTCCCCTTATAATATGGTGTATAATATTAGCCGTTGGATAACCTAAAAAATATAGTTATTATGTTAAATGGCTGTGGGGGCTAGTTTGCATGAATGTGATGAGGGATTGTGAAGGTTCATAAATTACACATAAAATGAATTGATTCATAGACACATAGTCATGTAGAAACAATAATGATTTAAAATGTTGTCAGGAAATTGTGGTCTCTCATTTTATTATGTTCCACTACAATTTTATCATCTAAAACATCATTCCAATCACTACAAAGAATATAAAATCATTAGCTAATCATGCTACACTAAAACCATCATAGAATTCATGATAAACCTCTCTGATTCATCACTTATCATGCTCAAAGTTTCTAAAATACTAAAAATCATATATTCTCATTTCTTAACCTACACTAATTTCTATTTCCTTCCAAGACATTTAGGAACCTGATTAGGGTCCTAATAATGTGTCACTTTACTCTTTTAAGTTCATTGGTTGTTTCCATTATTATATCAATTCATCCATTCAGTAATGATCAAAACTTTCCAAAAAAAAATAATGGATACACACAATGTTGTCAAATGGCGGCTATAGCACTATAGCATAGCAGAATTTGAACAAATTGCTATTATTCTACAATCTGCTTTATAGTACAAAGTGTTGTCAAATAGTCGTTATTGCAGCACTGTAGCGTGGTAACATAGCGAAATTTTAACAAAACTTTACTTTCAGCGATTCGCAATTAACAAACATCACATATTACATATTCATTATGAAGCACGGACATTCCTCAGTTTAGGAGTGTCCAATACCGATACGACACTGACACATGTGATTGTACTGAATTATGTGATTTTCTCCAACTATTAGCAGTGTCGGCGTGTTAGTGTCCGTGTCGTGTCCTCCTGTGTTCGTATCCGTGCTTCATAGCATACTCACAGTCACATCCATCAGAGACATGAAAATTGGCATTCCACAGAAATGCACATCACTTACACATAATTCATAGAAATTTATATATATTCAAAGAACAAGGTCATCATAACCACACATTTCATCGCCAATTTCGTGTATACGCAATTAACTAAATATTGATATATTGGAAGATGGAACCAAAAAGAGGAAGCTATAGAATTTATAAATACTCACTTAATTAACCAAAACGAGAGGTGGTGCCGGAGGCAGCAGCTGCGGCGGAGTAACGCCGACGAGTGAGAAACGGGAGGCGACGGCGTCCGGTGGCAGTGTACGTTTTTATAACTTAGGTCAAGTGGGAAATAGTCAACAACGGAGACAGCCCAAAAAATGTGTTAGCATAGTTACATTAAACCAAACACAAAACTAAAAAACATGGTTTTGACTGTATAACTTAAAAATTAGGGAAATGTTAACGAGTGTCTCTAATTAGACCATCTCTAATGAGAGAATCTTAAACATTTAAAGATCCAGTACATATTAGATACCTCATTGGGGAGAATCTTTTTCAGAGTCTTATAAGACTCAAGGTCTTATTTAAGACCCTCAACTTTAAACGGGACCCGCACTTCTTTAATATTAAAAAATTGAAATGTAGTGATATAAAATTATTAGGTACTGCTATTAAAAAATTATAAATGAATGATGTGTACGTATGAGACTCATTAAGGACCTTAAATTGTAATTTTTTTTATGAAAGTTTGTGTAATCAGTGAATTGAAAATTGAAAACTTTGACATTTTTAAGAAATAATTACTTAATTTAGTATGCTTAAAGAGTGCCCCGGGACACTCGTTAACAAGATCCTAAAAATTATCCATTGATAAACAAGGGAAAGAGTAAATAGGCAATTATCCCCTAAAATTGTAAGTTTCGTCAATTATCGTCTCACATTAACAAAATTTCAATTACCTTACGAAATTGTACAACGTTAATCAAATTATACTATCTGTCAAGTTCTTCTGTTATTTAACATGACGTTTTGCAAATACCCCTGAAGTTTTACGCTTATGTGCAAAATGCCCCCGAACTTGAAAAATTTTATATATTTTTTTTTTATCATTGTGCAATTTCAGGGGGTAATTGAAGTTTTGTTAATGATAGGGGAGTGATTGACGAAACTTACAATTTCGAAAGGTAATTGCCTATTTACTCATGAGGGCAATGGTAACAAATATTCTATGACACTTTTCCTTGTAATCCTTGATGAGAAGTTTAAAGTATTTTGTTTAAAAAAAATTATATGAAAGTTATCAATTGTTTCTTTTTTAAATTATTAACAAATGTCTTAACAGTACTTGCTAGAAACACCCAAGCTCGAAAATTTCCCTAATTTTAATAGTTACATATTTCTAACTTCTCAAAACCACTCAAAATTTAAATCATCCAACATAGTGTGGATTAGGTCGCATCTCAAAAACACCCAATATTCTTGAAGGGAAGTATGTCTAGTTATAGTCATATTTCATCCTTTTTCAACTGCCAAACAAAAGATTAGGTCGCATTTCTTCAATCATTTATTTCTTAATTTGTATTTTTTTTTTTTGTGTTACGCGAATTTTATATAATACAAAATAGATTGTTCAGAAATTCAGATTATATATGAAATCGTACAGTGTGAGAAGGTAATAGGGTGTTGAAGGGAATTTCGCTTTTAAAAAATAACAAAATTAATGCAAATTTTTTCGGATTTTTCTAAGTACATGAAAAATGAAAAAAAAAAATGAAAAATGGGTCAACATGATGAAATTTAGAATTTTGAGAGGCGGAGTCCCGTAGAAAGTCCCTTCTACAGGAGTATTGATCCTTGATTTTTTTTTTTTCTGATTTTCTAGGAAAATTCGAAGCAATTTAATCAATTAGCTCGAAAATCGGATTTTCGACTGAGAACAACTAACAATGATATAAAACATAAAGATGAAAGTTGGGAAGATCAATATGATACTTAAACCGGTTATCCATGTTTAAAAAAAACTCAAAATTTGTGCTCAAATAGTTTAGATTATATAATCCGAATAGTTTTTTCCTAATTAAGGGTTTTAAGGGGTGTTCGAATTCTATAATATGAAAAAAGCAAGGAACGCAACCTATATTTAAAAGGTGTTCAAATTATAAAATCTAAATTGGTGAAACATTCATTTTTCCACCCAAAAACATAATGAATGCATGTCTTATTCCCTAAACTCTCCATAAAAACATATTATCCGAACATTTTATTAGGTGTGAGATAATGTGTCAATTCAACGACGTTTAATTAATCAGAACATCGCTTAATTAAACAGAAGTAACATAAGGACCAACTTGATTTATATTGTGCAATGTCTAAGATGATTTTTTGAATTACGATAAATTGGAGACTGGTTTGCAACAAGTGGCAAAAGTCGAGGACGAAGATTAGTAGCCACTCGGAATATAACTACAAGTGCAAGTTTTCCAATTAAAATGAAGTTTTGACTAGTACAAGTTTAGGGTCAGTCTCGTTCAACTGAAATGAGGTGATTAGAAAAACACGACATCATAGGTGGCTAGAAAAGCTTTGAATCCCCACTGTTCATGTATATGTTGTGGGAGTTTGTTTTTGTGTGCAAATATCTTTTACGTTGTTTAATTGTCTTGCATGATCGGAAGAAGAAAAAAAACTGTCTTGTGTGCTAGATGAGGGTGTAAATAATTTGAACTGGTGTTCCTATACATCAAAATTTCATTTGACTTGTGTTATGACATGAGAAAAGTAAATCAAAAGACTTGTATGTAAGGTGAGATAATGTCTAAGACTTAAATATCAGGAATTCATAGAGAATAAAATTGAGACTTTTTTTGAAATTCAAGGATGCATGAACGGTGAATTCTTCAAGAATTCATAAGAAAATAAATAAATACTAATTGTGCAATTCTTTATGGATACATTTCTTTTTATGCATCCTTGGAAAAATTTGTCAGAGAAATTCATCACCGTTGAATCATCAAGAAATAATTATTTGTGCAATCCTTCATGGATACATTACGGAAGAATTCCGGTTAAATAATTCATTAAAAAAATTGGATTCTTCAGATTTTTAAGCAATCATTTAGGGATTTATGAATGTTGAATTAGAAAAAAATAATCACTATATAATTTACATAATAACGATAGTGCGTATCTATAAGACACTGATTTCAATTGATGGAATTGTAACAGTGACCTATAATCATCAATACAAAATTACAATTATTTTATATATAATAATAGACTATGAAAACCAAAAAGCATGATTACCGTATATGAATTCATAACAATTAAATAAGCACATATATCACAGTCGAATACGAATTCAAAAAGAAAACAAAGAAAAACAATTTCTAAGTATCATATATGCAATCACGTATGAATATACACTAAATTAAATTGCTAAAAAAACTATGAATCAGTGAAACAGATTATACCGATAACTTTTTAGTTGGTTAAATCATGCTGATAACGTGTTATGAAACTCATAGAATAATAACAAGAATAGAGAGAAGGAGAAGAAGAGAGAAGGAGTGAACTATATTATTCTTGGTGTGTACAAGTATAATACATGTGAGTTCTATTTATAGAGAAAGACAATCACTTATGGAACAAGCTCAATAGTCTAGTAATCTGGCTCATTATCTTATTTGCTATATGGACATCCATTTATAATTTTCATAACAAATTGAACTTTATTTTATACATGTTAGACTCATAATAGTCAAGGTCGGGAACATCGTGTTAGATTGTTTTTTCTTCAAATCCTTTTAAAGGAAACTTGTCAACATTATAACAGGGTCTTTGAATTGTCAAAGACGACCTTGATAATAGTGTTACATGATTAAAACTCGACATTGAAACTTGTCAAGATTATAACAGAGTCTCCCTAATAATAGTGTTACATGATTTAAAGTCGACGTTTATGGCAACTTTCACTCTATTGACGGTAATCTTCATTGAGTGTTCGTATATCATTATTTAGTGGTGTACCTTAATCCAACTAATTGCTAAGTTACCTTGGTAGATAATTCACTTAAATCTCAATAAAAAAATATGAATTTTTAATCCTTAAACTAATAACGAGAGTCCAACCCAAAAAATTGATCTATAAGATATTAGAATATCATATCTTAAATATCAAATTCAGGCTTGAAGGTGGTATTTAGTTTGTACTACTAAATATAATGCATCAGCTTACACCACTAAAATAATCCTCTGTAGCAGTTTTTTCATTATGAGATCCGATCGGTTAAAATAAATTTAAAATATATCAATGATTTATATTGAAGTGATATAAGTTGAAGCAATGTATTTAGTTATCTAAATTAAACTTTACCTTAAACTCAATGTGATATACTTGCAACATCTTTTAAGTTGTTGATTGCTATGTATAAGAATTGTAGTATACTTATACTCTCATTGATACATTTTACTTATAAAAAATAAATAGGCATGATAAACATAAACTTCTAATCAAGAAAATAGTGAAGTTACTTGTAGAACTTGTTCACAACTTCAGACTTTGTGGCGACATTAAATTGTGGTGGGGGACATATAGGAACTGGCCTTTTGTTTTGACAACAGCACTCTTTGTGGCGACATTAAATTGCACATGCTTTATCACTTGTGATCATAAAGTTGAAATCATAATTTTGTCCTCGTGATCAAATAGAATTATAATTTTGGATAAATAAGAAGCTGCAACGTTTCAAATTGCAACTTGTGACCTTCACAAATATCATATCACATATTATATAGACAAATATAACCAATAATTTTGTGCAAATTAAAGAATGTCTAAAAGCATATTATACCATTTGGGTGCAAAGAACTTATATTTTTAGACTAAATTACACGTTTATTTGTTTAGCAATTCTTATATGGTCACAACCAGCGGTGGAGCATGGTTTGGGTCAAGGTGGGCCATGGCCCATCTCAAAAAAATTATTTTTTTTCTCTATTAAGAAAATTATAAAAATACTGAAATCTTAAAGGATTTTCCTATGCGGCCCACTCAGCAATCCAACCCTTCACCTTCCTTCCTCTGTTATGTTCACTCTTATTCTCTCAACTCACAAACCATTCAACTCTCTCTGTATTTGTTGATGCAAATATAGAATATTGAGTGGCTATATGGTTTTGTTCTTAACTCCACTTGCATCATTCCCTTTTTCTCACTCTATGTGTGTCTGTATATGTGTCTTCGTCAATTTATGCCTCAATTGTTGGTAACAAAAGCTTGAATGACCATAGAAGATGGATGCCTCAATTCTTGCATATGTCATTTCTGTTGCATAATCAA
>Ga0099826_10003215_pt1 | contig 11006 bp, 4 predicted proteins | sample Mtrugardesep15_FD_76830 | JGI IMG/M metagenome (GOLD analysis project Ga0099826, IMG submission 76830) | Root nodule microbial communities of legume samples collected from California, USA - M. trunc garden sep15 | ecosystem: Host-associated > Plants > Roots > Nodule | place: USA: California...
TCACACAAAAAACATCAAGATTTCATGTTATCAATGCAACATCCAATAATATGAGTGCTAGACAACTCATAGAATCTGGTACAATAAGAACAATTTTGCCAAAAGATGCTTCAACAGCTATCAACTCAGAAGGTTTCATTCTTCTTGATGTCAGACCAAATTGGGAAAGAGAGAAGGCACATGTGAAAGGTTCATTGCATGTGCCTATGTTTGTGGAAGATAAGGATAATGGTCCTTTAACTTTGCTTAAGAAATGGGTGCATTTTGGTTATATTGGTGCTTGGACTGGTCAATATCTTACTACTTTTAACTCTGAGTTTCTTAGTCAAGTGGAAAATGTTGTTCCTGGTAAAGATACCAAGGTTCTTGTGGCATGTGGAGAAGGACTAAGGTAACCATGTGGATGATTTTTTGTTTGTTTGCAGAATATGGTTATTTAGTTAGGATAAAACTTACGTGTATTTATTTAACTGTTTTACGTATGATTTTTAACTTAAAATATAGATTATGTGGTTAATTATGAATATTTTTAATGAGATTTGAATTTGTCCCTTGAGGGTACTAGATAGGAGTTATAAATATTTTAAGTTAAGAACAGCGCGAAAAATATCTTATAGAACCTAAGTTTTGTCCATATAGTCTTTGATATTTTTGGGAGCATGAATTTTCGAATTTGACCTTCCTTATCAACTCCGTCACCTCAGCCAGGAAGTCATATCCCCTATGTAAACACAATTGAGTTTGCATCAGCCGCCCCGGTATGATACAATATTAAGGATTGTGCCATCTCGTTTTAAAGCACTGGTTATATCATACCATGTACCATATAGATTTAGATGAAACTAAGTTTTAAGTTTTTGGTGCAGTTAAGTGCTTGCTTTTAATGAAACAGGTTTTCTGGACCAACTATATGTTGGTCTGGTAAGGGACTCGAGTATTTTAAGTGAGTGATCAAAAGTTTGATTTTGAACTCATGTACAGGAAGAAAATCCGGCTGGGAGGTGAGAATAAAACCCACATTGTGTGTCAAATAAGTTCTCAAACAACGATTAGTCATTGTTAAACTGTTCTCAAACATCGATTAGTAATTAACAGACTGATTATTTTTCTTGTTTCTTTCCCTTGTAAAACAAAGATTTACAAGCTTCTAAAAGTGCAATGCCACTAGTATATATTTTACATCAGTACACAATGATCACAATCTATGAACTTGATTTGAAGCTTTCCTAGTATATATCTCTTTCCTTTGTATATGTGATTCACCCCAATTTACAATATAAAAGCATTATTAGCATATAGAACAAGTTGATTATTATGGCAATGAAGCAAAATATTGATTGGTTTCTTGGTGAGTGACTATTCAGGTCAATGACAGCAACTTCAAAGCTGTATAATGGAGGTTACAGAAATCTTGGATGGTTAGTTGGAGGCTTTAGTCGTTCAAAAGACGATGATTTCTCAGAAGTTGAAGGAAAAGAGAAGTTGAAGTATGCTACAATTGGAGGAGCCTCTTACTACTTCCTTCAGTTGCTCATACTTCTACAGACTGTGAGTAAATAGTCATTTGGTCTTTAAATATGTGATTTAGTGTCGTTATAGTCTTTGAATGAATCGAAACTTCAATAACAACCCTAAGTGTGTTTTCTGGACTGACGAGAACCAAACAAACTAAGCGAAGAAACATTTGATTTGAGGATCATATTGATTTGGAAAAGACATTTTAGAGACTATAAGGACAGTACGATGACATATTCAAGGATCTAAATGTAAGCCTATTGAACGTAGGTTCCCTATTGCACGTGTAAGCCTCTATGACCTCGTTGCAAGCACAATAATTGTTTCAATTTCAATTTAATTTGACTTTGCGATTTTGTAGTTATTCATGTCAGTATGTTACAGAAGTGGAGTAAACACTCCAAAATTTGTACTTTGAACGTGAAAGTCATGCATTTAAAGAAGTGAGTAAACACTTCCAAATTAGTACTTTAAACTGTAGGACCTATTAGATTCTATTAGTCTTTCAATCACGATAAATTCATATGTAAATACTAATTAGTTGGCCTTTGAAATTATAGTTTCAAACTATTTAGTTTGTATCAATCCAATTTCTAACATTATCAGTATTTCAAAATGGTACCTGAAGCCATAAAATGTTAATTGGTCACAAAAGCGAAGGAGGTATGGGGTTTAAGAGCATAACAACCTTCAATTACACTATGTTAAACAAACATAGAGTAACTTCCATGCGTTTCAAAACAAGGTATTTTCCTCATGGTGACTTTCTTGAGTCTTCTATAAGTCTCAATCCAAGCTACGTCTGGTGGAGTATTTGGAGCACCAAATTTGGAATGACATCCCAATTTGGAATACCAATTGGCTTGCAGATGGTACTATAATTCCGAAACCTAACTACGGAATACATGACCTTGATCAGTGGGTGGTTTCAGATTTACTTGACAGAACTCCAAGCAATGGAATGTACCACTTGTTCGATCTCTTTTCACTGAACATATTGCTGCCAACATATTAAATACTCCCCGGTTCAGTTCGGTAGCAGAGATAGGCTACTATGGAAGTTCCAGCATGAACAACCCGGGTTTTTTGCAGCGAATTTGGAAGGCAAAGGTTCCACCTTAGGTTAAAACTTTTGTTTGGCGCTTATGTAAAAGTTAAATTTTCACTAGATTTCAACTCAATCAGTGAGGCATCATGTGTCCGAACCAATGTGTGTTGTGCGAAGGTGAAGAAGAGGACAACTATCATCTCTTATTTTGGTGCAATAATGCAGAACAAATTTGGAGGAGGTTCGATCAATGGCCTATTGTTCAACAGCTGCGACAACATAATATGAATGTGAAAGATATAGTTTTTGCAGTTCTGCAGGCACTGTCGAACATCTTGAACAAGCTTCATGAGTATTCTGTGTAGCATTTGGCAATAGAGAAACAACAAGGTCTGGCGTAACATGGTGGACACAGGTCAGGTTTTTTATGAGTGAGCCACCAAGTTGCTGCACAATTGGTCCTCTGCCCAAGCATTGAAAGGGCTGTGAGAACACAGTGGAACAAGTACGAATGAGGTAAGGTGGATGAAACCTCCTTTGGGAAAGTATAAGTGTAATGTCGATGCTTCTTCCTCTACATCTAAAAACAAAGTAGGCATTGGCATATGTATCAAGGATGATCAAGGGCATTTTGTACTTGCGAGAACAGAATGGTTTTTGCCTTGCATTGACATGCACATAGGCGAGGCAACAGGGCTTCTGCATGTTTTGCAATGGGTTCAAGAGCTAGGGCTGAACGATATTGATTTTGAACTTGACTCCAAGTTTAATAGTAAAGGGGAAGACATTTCAGAACTTGGAGCTATCATACATAACTGTAGACACATTTACAATTCTTATTTTACAAACTCCTGTGTTGAGTTTCCTATGAGACAAACCAATGAAGTTGCTCATTCGTTAGCAAAGGCGGTCACATCTCATGATAGTTTTCATATATTTTCAATTATAATCACTAGAGTATGTAAAAAAGTAAATTAAAGTGATGCTTAAAAGATTAGTTATGAATGTCAAATTAATCCGTCCTCATAAATATCAGTTAAGACTTTTGTCAAAAAAAAAATAAAATGTATCAGTTAAGACTCAAAAGTAACATATGCACTACAATTTGAATCAAGGACTAATCTTATAGTGCCCTACAATTTCAGTCACTAAATTGAGGATTGAATTTTAAAATTGTTTGCAAGTCATCAACATTAGATTGCATATTTGACCCATTAATATCTTTAGTAAGATTTCTGTGGTGTTTCATAATTGGTAACTAGTAAAGGTGTCATCATACTCATATATTTATAGTAGAGACCATTTGATCTTTGATAGACTGTAAAATTGTTGAACAGATATGTTCCTTGGGCATGATTGATTTTGATTTTCTTTGTAACTGTAAGTAAATCACTGGCCTATTACCCAAATAAACTAAGAATATTTGGCTTTCACATCACACATTGCAATTAGCCATTATTAATATCAAGTAGCTCAAATAACTTCAATGGTCTTTTAAGTTTGATGTTTATAATAAATTAGTTTTAAGTTTTTTTTTTTTTGTTATAAATTGGTCCTTAAGTCATAAAATATATGCACTTTCTAATTAGTATTTTTAATCAGTATACATGTGCATGTGTAGGTTATTCTAGATTTTGTCCAATAATGAATAAGAAAAAGCTATTAATAAACATAGAACACGGCTTGAACTTGTTTTGACCAAAATTAGATTACAGAAATGCCAACTAACACTAATTAAAATCACACAAAATGTACCCTTGAAACAAAAAAAATCACACAAAATGTAACCTCTAGAAACACGTACACTAAATACAGCAACACGCATAATACCGTAACAAACTGTTCATCAAGAAGAACGTTACTATATAATTTGTTACAATTGATATATATTATATATGACAAACTTAATTTGAAGTAGAGCAAAGGAAATTAAGAAGAGTTTGTGTCATTTTGCAAATTATAGTTGCATCGTAAAGGTTTTAAAAATTATTGCTACAACATCACATTTGCATGTTGCAGCTGTATTTGTCTATATTTTTTTGCAAGATTGAAGATTGTTCTGTAAGACGTGACCTCAATATCACAATGTTGAATTCTATGTCCAATGATATTCTTAGATGTGATTCAAAGGCAAAAGATTATAAGCAAATGAGTAGATCAAAAAGCATAAGTTGGTTAATCAAGATTGGATGGATGGTACAAGATCCGAATGCACCCCCACATTTAGCTAACATTAGTTATAGAAAAATAGATTCACAAAACTTCTGGATTATAATATTGATTTTATTTTTATACAATTACTATATTAATTTTAGTACTTTGAGCCAATTTATTAAGTTTTCACATGCAAATTGTACCTTCTAAGTTGTTGTCAATGTCTCCTTGTTGAGCTTTTATTTTAGTTTTTTTTGTGTGGTCGGGGTTTGAACTCAGACCTTGCATATATTATGTATTATCTCTACCATCTGAGCTAAAGCTCACGAGGACTTATTTTAGTTTGACAACATGATAATAGTTATTGGAAATCCACATAAAAATAGAGATTTCATTCATAACATTCGACTTAACAATTTCTGTATTTTTTGTTGATTAAGGTAGAACTTGTAATTGTAATGTAAATGCTGAACTTATTATTTAGATATAATGATATTTAGGCAATAATAATAATGTAAATATGTACTATAAAGTTGTGCTATCAAGTTCTTAGTCTTACATTCACCAAAAAGCAAAAGTTCTTAGTGGTGCAATTATTTAAGAACTTCTAATTTTTGTTCTTTCATTTATTTGGTTAGTAAAAAACACACTAAGTTGATAAAGCGGAGTACAAAATTTAGACTAAAAGTTGGGTAAAAGTTCATGGAGTATATAATGTTTTAAAATTTGAGAAAATATTATGTTATATTTTCTCTCTTTAAACATGCAGTGTGGTGCAATATGAAAAATGATTCTCAACTATTCACTCATGTTTTAAATCTCCACTCCACCCTTACCAACTTTTATCCATTCTTTTCAAATTCCAAAACCCTCCCTTTTTATATTTTAAGGATCAAGATATTTTACATTATTTCTTCATCATGTTGAATTGAAATGAGAGGATCATGATCCAATGGATAACACTTGAACACATCCCACATGTTAGTAACGTGCATTATAGATTGATTATGATTACTAATTTATCAGTGGCTTATTCACATTCACTCATTAAAATGTATTTGTTTATAATTATCTAATAAAAAAAAGTTTTTCCATTTTAAAATAGTCACTTTTTTCACTTATATTAGTTTTATACAAACATGTAATTTTTAAAATTAGATGAGTACATTGTAACAAAAGGAAAGAAGAGAGTAATTCACCTAATGAATACTATATATTGATGTTAGGTTGAGAGGTAAAGAAATAAACGAAATTAAAGGCTAACCATAGAAATAAACACCCCATGAAGACTTGGTCAAACATGTGTCATTACATGAATGTTATCATATAAATACAACATGTAGAATTCATATATTAATGCTTCTCATTATCCATTAAGCTCCCCTTGTGTGCCATATTGCCAATATCTTCCTTCTTGAATTCCATTTGAGAATTCAAGAAATATGGGAGATTTTGGATATAAAGTAAAGGTGGCTGCAGAGAAAGCTAAGGATAAGGCATGGAAAGCCAAGAGAGTAATTTGCAAAAATGGGGGCAAAGCTGTTGGTGCTTGTAAGAATGGTTGGGCCAAACTCAAGAAAAGCATTAAAGGAAAGAATAGGAGAGTAGAATATTTAGGTGGTCGCCATTAAATCAAATTGAAATATTATTGTGGTTAAATCATATATGATTATTCTTGAGGCTTGACCAGTTATTGTCTTATGTTATCTTGGCTTTGTAATATTGGTTATTGTATTATGCAACTAGCATATATTGTTATATTACATAATGTTTCAACCCAATAGATTATTTCAATGGGTAATTAAATAGAGAATTTAATTGATTGTTGCACTTAGCTTTTGAGATGCCTCATACCAATAATGAAAATTACTTTCTGATAAAAGTGTGTATGCATGAAACGCTTTCTTTTTGTTTTTTTTAATAAACCGGGTATCCTCCGCGCGGAACTGCGGAGACTAATCCATCAAGCATTGTGAGACCCAAATGAACGGTAAGTTCTCCCTAAAAGTTTTAACACTGCTGCATGTTCAAAGCTGGATTCGAACTCAAGACCTTAGTTAAGTTAGAACACTTTCTTTTAGTTTGATTTTGCTATACTATGAAACAAATCAAGATATTCTTATTTTTTCTGCTTTGGTCTTAAAATTATGGTTCTTAGAATAATAAGTCTTGATTTTTCCAAAATGACAATACATTCTTCTTCAAATTTCCATGTAATTAAAAACTCATTAGATTGTGTATTTTGAGCATTTTATTCAATAGTTTTTCTCTTTTACTCAGTCTATTCTAAATCTAATCATTTTTAGAATCTGCATTGTAGAGCAAGGGACGTCTCCCTGTAAAACTATTTTCATGCCTAATCTCATCGAATTATAGGATTCAAAACAATCTTAAAATCAATATACAAAGTTATGTCAAAACAATATAATTTTTATAAAATCATATAACAATATCGTTTATGATACATGATATGATTTAATAACTCAAAACAATGATTTTTGTTTTGTTGAAAGGAACTCAAAACAATGACTTAATCTATATAAGAATGGCGTACTAGTTAATATTTTTTGTTGAAGGAAGTTAATATTGTACATTATAGGAGGTAAAAAATATAAAAAGTCGTTGATCATGAAAATAACTAACAAAACATTCACACGTTCGCAAGAGACCACGAGTGTATGGTTAAGTTTGTCGAAATATACACTTTGGTTTGTCGTAATATACATTTTATTTTTTTCATTGATTCTAATCATGAATACGGTATAATGTTTATATAAGCTCATGCATACTTAATTAGATAACTATAACAACTACAAAATAGCAAATGATAGTTATACTAAAATTCCTAAATAACTTGCTACTAAAAGATAAAACAGAATCAACCTATTGTCATAAACTTACTCCATTCTAATTTATTTTAAAACTAAATATAATGTGGTACTCCAAAAAACCAACAATCTATAGAGAACTTCAATAATATTGAAGAAATGCGAAAAAACATTGAAAATAAATAGAGTTACAAAAGTACAAATACTTGTCAGTAGTTATACCCTAGTTAATTCTAACTAACTGCAGTTAAGTGTTAACCACTAGTTAGAACTATGCTAAGTTATAATCAATGATGACTTGAATGTCAAGTAAATTGAGTGTATGACTACAATTGAAGTTCATAATGTTCTGGTAGAGTTCAAAAAGTTCTTAAGTGTCTAATGCAATCCCTAATTATAATCCATCCTCACTCCTTAGAGCGATAGAAATTTAAGAGAAGAGAGAACGAAAATAACTTTTTTTTCTTCATGCATATTGTGTTGTTTATAATTGAGTCTCGATTGCCTTTTCAAAAAAATAATAATTGAGTCATGATTAAGATCTATTTTCTTATGAATTTCTCATTTTATGTTTAGAGTTCAATTTTTCAAAAAGAATATTTAGAGTTCAATTGTTAAGCATATAAATATAATATAGACGAATAGTCATTTTGGTCGTAGAATGTTTGAAGAGCTGTAACTATAGTCTCTAATTCTACAAAAATTTCAAACACATCCCTAGTGCTTATTTTCTTATAATTTATGGACTAATTATACGACCAATAAAATAAATTTAGAGACTAAATTGACTAATTTAAACAAATTTAAGGAATAAAATGACTAATAAAATAGACAATTGTGGATGTGTTTTTAATTTTGATGCATTCAAGGACCAATGCGACCAATATAATATAATATAATATAATATAATATAATATAGGGTTAATACCTCTTTTGGTCCCTGTAATATTAGCGAATTCCGGTTTTGGTCATTGTAAAAAAAAAGTTTAGATTCTGTCCCTGTTATTTCAGATTCTTCCACTTTTAGTCCTCATTTAAATATGTCAGCAGAATATATCCCAGTGTCACGCTGACTGTGTAATTCCTTTATTTTTATTTTCATTTTTTCTTTATCCAGTCACCTATATTTAAAAAAAAAATCTGAAAAAAAATTATTTTATATTTTAAAATAAATTAAAAAAAAGAAAAAAGTAACCTCTCTTCTTCTTCGCTGGCTTTACACACAGCAACTACAAAACCAAAAACTACATTGACTTTTTCCTATTCTTCTTCCATGCGTGTTGATTCTCCTTTCTTCTTTCTTGATTCAAATTCGTTTCTTTTTCTGGTTATGTTATGAGTTCTTCAATGGAGGTGGTTGAAAGGTAGAAGATGAAGATGAGGAAATGAAAATTATTTTAATTATTTTAAGCACGTGTCATGCAATTGGATAAAGAAAAAAATAAAAAATAAAGAAATTACACAGTCAGCATGCACATACACAGATTTTGCCGACATGTTTAAATAAGGGACCAAAAGTGAAAGAATCTCAAATTACAGGGACAAAATCTAAACTTTTTATTTTACAAAAACCAAAACCGGAATTCGTTAATATTACAAGAAACAAAAGAGGTATTAACCCTATAATATATCATTGTTTAGAATTATATCTTTTATGTAGTCTATTTATCTGCATTGAATATAAATATTTAAATTCCACTATTTTGGCTTCATTTTTGGTTTGTCTATAGACATAATCCAGTAACTTGTTTGTATCCACGGTCAATAACCGTCCTTGTGTTAAGCCCTCTCATGATTTTTGAACTCTTACATTAACAAACACATTTTCACATAATATGACTAGCATTCATGTATAAAGTATACATGGTTAGAATGTTTATGAAAAGAATATTAAATTTTGGGATTTGGGATTGAGAAACCAATCAAAAGGACCTTGTCGGAGAAGTCTTAATCTACAAATATAAATTTTGTAAGATTGCTTTAGAAAACTTACGAAAAAATAATTATGACAATTTTCATAAGTTTTTTCAACTTCTCGTCGTTAATTCTCGGGTCATGCTAACCAGTGCCTCGGAAGCATTCGTCAGTTTATAATTAAAAAAGAAAAATTAATTGACAATTAAGGCACTTAGAATTTTAGTAGTATAGTAGTATTAAATACCAAAAAGGAAATTAAAAGCTCCTCGTTTGGTTTGTCACAAATTTTAGTAGTAATAGGTTCTTCCATTTTGCATTGCACAGTTTACAGAGAAATCGCTTCACCTTGGAGAAAGAAATCCATCCATGGCTACAAAAAGTGACAAGGTTAGTAACCGTAGCTATATTCCCGATGACATTGCCTTTTCTATTCTTTCCAAATTACCTCTCAAATCTCTCAAACGATTTACCTGTGCCTCCAAATCATGGTCTCTTTTATTTCAAAACCCTAATTTCATGAACATGTTCCGCACCAATTTCATATCTATGCATCGCTCATTGTACGATCACACCTATCTCTTTCTAAATATTAAGGAGATATCGCCACATCCTCGAGACGGTTCCAATCTGTATTTGCTCTCTGCTGAGGAATTTGAGAATAGGGTAAAATTGAAATGGCCAGTTTCATTTCAACAGGATGATGAGATTTATATTGATATGTTGGATTCTGGTATTAATGACGTACTTTGTTTCTCTGATCTTGATCAACAGTTTATTGCATTATGGAATCCGGATACTAAGGAATTGGAAACTGTTCCTCCTAGCCCGGCTGAGTCTTTACCTTTTAATACTGTTTGGTTTCATCTTCATGGATATGGCTATGACCCTGTTAATGACGACTATAAGATCATTCGTCGTGTTTATGTTAATCAATATAAACCTTGTGACAATGTTGATTGGACTTATCTGCCAACCATACCATGCCCTTTTTGGGAGATTTATAGTCTTAGAAATAACTCTTGGAAGAAACTTGATTTGGATATGCCTACAAGTATAGGTCGAAAGGTGTACTTGAATGGAGTGTGTCATTGGTGGACGAATACAGGTGTAGATGATGCATACATGGTTTCTTTTAACTTGAGCAATGAGAACTTCTTTACTACACATTTACCCTTGGATATGCAAGATAGCTATTCTGATGAGTGGGTGAAGAGAGAAAGTGATCCTGACGAGTGGGTGAATAGATACTTTGACTTGGTGGTGTTAAATGGGTTTGTTGCATTGATCTCAAAGCATGTAAAGACAGCTTCTTTTCACATATATGTTTTGGGCGAACTTGGTGTTAGAGAATCATGGACTAAACTCTTTATTGTCAGACCCTTGCCTAGCGTGGAGCGTCCAGTTGGAGCAGGAAAAAAGGGTGATATATTCTTTATAAACAATGACAATGAAATAGCTTGTTTTGATTTAAATACCCACACAATTGAAGATTTGGGTGTTAAAGGGGAGTATTTTTGTTGTCACTTTGCAATTTATAAGAAAAA
>Ga0099826_10003216_pt1 | contig 11006 bp, 4 predicted proteins | sample Mtrugardesep15_FD_76830 | JGI IMG/M metagenome (GOLD analysis project Ga0099826, IMG submission 76830) | Root nodule microbial communities of legume samples collected from California, USA - M. trunc garden sep15 | ecosystem: Host-associated > Plants > Roots > Nodule | place: USA: California...
TTGATTACAGTTTTTAAAAACTGTTTTCTGTTTCCAAAAACTAAAAAATTGAAAACTTGTTTGAATTGATTGTTTTGCAAAATAGTTTTTGAAAACTATTTTCACTTTTGCTGTTTTTAAAAGCCAAAAACACGGAAAAACTAAAACAGATAAATGTTGTCTTGCTTTTCACTTTTGCTGTTTTTAAAAACCAAAAACACGGAAAAACCAAAAGTGATTCTAACAGGCCCTAATTGTTCTATTGAAAATAGTTTCCCTTTTTAAAAATTGAACTTTTTGGTTGTGTTTTCATTTTTTGTTAAAATTTTGGTCCAAAACCCATTTTTTTTCCCTAAAAATTGTTTACTTACAGCGAAAAAAAGAAGAAGAAGTGAATTTCAATCTAAAAATACAATTAAGCCTTAAATAAAAAGTACACAAATAAGAAGAGAGTGAGTCACCTTATCTATTCCCTTCAAAGAAATGAATTCTTCCAATGCTTCCCCATTTCAAAGAAAATGCACGGTAGATGATGAGATAAGCTTTCACCATATTTAAAAAGTTTGTAGGCATCCCAATATTAGTTGGAGTATTTTGCACAAACAACTAATTGAGATGATCATAGGCTATCTCCATCTATCTCACTTTTTGGCAGGTAGTTGCATTACTTTATCTATTTGAAATGGAACTACATTGATATTAGCCAACTAACTCCTCTATCACATTTCTTAATCTTCTTGTCCGAAGTTTTGGTAAAAGAATGCATAGACATTTGATACGTTAAGGCTGAGTTAAAACGCACAATTCTCCATATTTTGTTGAAGTTATTTTTATATTTTTCTATTTTGAAATTCAACTACTTTGTTGGGGTTTCCAATGGCTACTCTGAGGTGTGAATAACGCCAAAATAAAATATTTGCTTATATTATGTCATTTCTTGGTCTGTACCATAAGTTCCATGTGTGTATAAAAGTAAATTTCCATCCTCGTTAGTCCATCGTGTGGGGCCAAATAAGCGACAATGTTAACTGTAGAAATAGGGGTGACATTATCTTATTGTTACTCCATTATTTTTGTTATTGACCATGAGAAAAACATGCAACTTCCCTCCCATTAACGTTGTGATTGCATTATTAGATGAAGGTAAAATAAAATGCAACGAAATAAAATAAGAAAAAATCATTTTTGTCCCGGCAAGTTTTCTTTATATTTTCTCCCACCCAGCAAATAAAATAATGCTTTAGTCAAGCAAAATTCTAATGTATTTATATAATTTGATACTTTTATTGAAGTGTTAATTTCTTCTCCCAACACTTCTCTCGTTTTGTGTAAGAGTTAACATTAAGCTACTTCTTGTTATTACTTCTCGTTTTCTGTTGTATAATTTGATACTTTTTAAGAAACAATAATGGTGATCGGTTGTTTGGTTTTTCTGGTATTACTTCTTGCTTGACAGCTGAATTGTATGTCATTTTTCATGGTCTTCGTATTGCGTATGATACGGGCCATAGGAACATTATTCTTGAATCAGATTCTAGGGTGACTCTTGATCTAATCATGTCAGATATCCAACTGCATCATCTTCATGCTCCTATGATTAGTCAGATTGTCTAACTGCAACATCGAGATTAGATTGTTAATTTTTAACATACTCTCTGTCAAGGTAACAAGTGTGCGGATTGGCTTGCTAAGCATAGTGCTTCTTCTTCGGATGCTCTAAAGTCTTGGAGCTTTTGCCCTCCTCAACTGCATCATTCTCTCCTGGATGATGCTCTTGGAGTTGCTCGCTTGAAATTGTAGTTTTGGTTTTGTTATTTCTTCTTGATAAAAAAATATTTATATCAAAATATAGTTGTATTAAGAGTGAGAGAATTGATTATTGTAAAACAAAAGAGTAAGATAATTGAGATAAAATTGAGCCTAAGGTTGAGACCATGTTGGCATCGTTTGTTTCCTTCCTTATGAAGAGTTTTATGCTTATTCAGCAAAAAAATAAAAACATAATATTATTTTGGGTGAATAAAAACAACGTTTTTTTAATGTCAATTAACAATGAATTTCCACTAGTGTCTTTGGACAGAGGTAAATATAAATACATTTATAAGTGCTCTTTGAGCCCGAAGTTCTTCCCTACCTTGCACTGGGGCACCATCCCCTCACCCTAAAATTTCGTACACAAAAAAAATAAAAAATGAATTTGTCTAAGTGGTAAGAGAATTTGGTCATTTAAGCAAGTGATAATTAATGAGTTTTGATTTTTGTCTCTTGTGTATAAAGAAAATTCACTTGAGAGGGAAAACTCACTTTATGCTGCACTAGTTCTTCGATAGAGATTAATCATTGATAAATAACGGTAAAATCTTCGTACCTATAACATGATAAAAAAAAAAGTCTTATTATAGATGAACACTTTTGTTCGGGACCGGCTAAGAGCCAATAAGCCAAGACTCAACCACAACGAACCAAGCTCCATGTGGATTACCGTAGAGGAGCGCGCCTCGAGTCCATCTGCACCTTTTGTGCCATCTCCAACTGCCTCTTAAAGGGGCACCACATTTCACAAAGACGGTTAGGCCCTCTCTGTACCTATATATGGGTGACCATCGCGAAGGATCAACCTCCACGACAATAGAATACCACGAACAACCACACCTTTTCTCGATCTTTACCACAGAGATCAACTTTCCTACCATATATTTGTTGAATATAATAACCTACGTTGAAGCATTTGATGACACATCATTCTTTATATTTGTTATTTTAAATTAATTTAAATTTAGAATTAAATTTTCTTTACAGGTATCGATAAAACCTTTTGTTGATATATTTAGTGTGACTTAGAAGTTCTGTATTGAACAGAAAAACAAATGTAGATCAACATTCATTTAATTGAACAAAATATAAATGGAGAAAACCTAAACAAAAAAAAACATATAACCACATAGACTCATATATTTCACACGAGACTAATATATATTTAATTAATGCCTTAAAATTTTCAATTGATACCCAAAAAAATTTTATGATAACCGAAGGTGGTAGAAATATGGTGTCGAACCAACATGTGTGATTGTTTTTATCTCAAATCTCAATGTTCCAAAACTCCATGAAAATGTACCAAAATATCTTTAAGAAAAGAAAGGCACCAAAATATTTGTTTTAGAGGAAAACATTATCTTTATTATATATCCCATTCCCCCCTTTCTATTTTTTGGGTATAATAAATACTCTATTCCACTCTATTGAGTTCATTCATTTTAAAAATATATAAATATTCCCTAAAGTATTCACTCTTCCCTTCCTATGTGTCTGCCATACAATGGAGTATAAAAATCTTAAAAGGGTATCAAATAGCCTTATCCTTCCCATAAACAAAAAACAAAACAAAAAAAGAACTTTTTCCATAAAATATATATTGTAATATAGCACGTGTTTTGTGTTAAACAAAGTAAAAACAACATGTTGTCATCTTCGTGGGTCCTTGATTCCTTTAAATATCCACCACTGCTTCCTTTCTCAAACCTCATCAAATTCATAATTCATTTCCAGTACACTATTCAATCATCTTCTATTATTTTTCAATTGATAGTATCACCATGGAAGTTGGTCTAAGTCTCCTTCTCCAAATTATAAGCTCAAAGAGTAACTCAAATATCCTAGTCAAATCTGCAGTGAAAAAGTCAAACCAAACCATACCTATGGACTTTTGCTTCCTAAAAACTTGCAATCTGTGTAATAAACAGCTCAGCCCAGACAAAGATATCTACATGTACAGGTATATAACTATGTACTTGCCAGACTCTTTTTTTTTTATTTTTTTTTATTACAACTTGCCAACTTCTTAAGTATAGAGCAAATAGATTATTTTTTGGACGAGCTAATTTAACTTCTTAAAAAAATATTCTTTTGAGCACTCTTCATTAGTCTCGATGATTTGGTCATTTCTTTCATTTACAAAACGAGTAGAACGAGTAATTATTTACATCATCATCATTTTCACAAGGAGTATAATTTTCTGTAAAATTCGACACATGAATCACTCGCAATCTAATTTATAGTTTCAAATTAGCCGCGGTAACTATCACACATGCCTCATGCATGAAATGATCCATGATACTGCAATAAAATGTGACTAAAGCAATTTCAATTTATTGGAAATGGATTTCTTGTAGTCAAATAATCACTGCACATGAATCTCCTGGCCATCCGATTTTGATCGATACTATTTTTAATTTATTTGTACGTGTTAAATATTCTGCTCCGTCTTATTTCAATTGAAATATCTACAATACATTGATTGCACGACTTCATCATTTTACGACTGCAGTAAATCCAAATCCCAATTGAGGTTGTATTGTAAACACAAACATAAAAAATCTTGATGTTTGCAGACAAGAATGCAGTCCTAGACATAACCCTTGATCTAACCATTCTAGAATTAAATCTATCAAATCCATACTAAAAATAAGATGATATTAGCATCTGGTGTCCTATTTTTTTTTCATCTATTTATATCTTTTAATTTTTTTTGATTAACATCTCATGCATTTAACCTTGATCTGATGAAACATTATGTTGGTAATTATTATGCAGGGGAGATCAAGGTTTCTGCAGTATAGAGTGCAGGAACAGACAAATAGTTTTGGATGAGATGAAAGAATTAGAGATATCTACCAAAAAAATGGTACAATGTTATAGACAATGTAGTAATGAGGCACGCAGAGAGACACGTCTTATACTTGAGGACATTCGAATACAAAGACTTAAAAATAAAGTATAAACTATTACCATGTAATCTAAACTAGTTATATAGTCAGATTTGATTTTTTGCCATAATTTTCGACATTGATGTGACTATGATCTTTATTTTGTTTTACATTTTTTCTTTTTATTATTTTAACATGTGTATATTACTATAAATAGATGAACATTATCTTATTGGTATTTATAATTTATCTTTGTTAATATTATAATAAACTTTTGAGAAAGTTTGTCGCCCATTTCGGTGCTGCAAGACTCGATGAATTAATTTTCGCAGTTACGTACGCAAAGGACATCCTATTTACTCCAAATATTGAAATACACGACCAAGAGTTCAAAATGAAAGTATGGAGTAATTAACCACTTGCTTAAATGCACCACCATACTAGCTTAACTCACAAGCAGACACTCATCAACAAAGCATCCAAAAACCAAATTCAAGGTTGCTGGAAACTTCAGATAAACTATTGCTGCCCATATCACATAATAGAAGCTTATAGCAACCAACATCTATTGCTGAACATGATCTATATATACCATCTGCATGCTTTAATGTTGAATTATTCAAGAGATTCTTGATTATATTAAAAGAAGGGGGTCATGCTAAACTAAGAAACTAAAAATAAAATTAAAAAAATAACTTTTGTATTAGAAAGATAATTTTTTTAACTTAATATTAATGCATCATTTCTAAGAAGAAAAACAATTGAATAGATCTTCATATTAAAAAAATGTAATTAGTTCCTAAGTGTTCGATTAATAATAATTACTCCCTACCGTCCCAAATTATAAGAAAATAAATCATTTCATACTTATTAAAAAAACTAAAACATAATAATTTAGATATAGTTTTTTGGGTTCTCTTTGGAATAGGTTTTAGAGATGTAAAAACAATTTTTCTTGGTTATTGATTGTGGGAAACAATTTTGCTTATAATTTAGGGAGAAAAAATAGTTTTTTTTTCTCTTTTTATAATTTTGGACGGAGAAAATATATTGTCAGAATAACTCACTTGTAAAAGATTATTCTAAAAGTCTTGTTTTTTTATTAGAGAACCTAAAAATGTACTCCGAGTATTATGCCAATCACAAGATGCAAACTTTGCTAGCCAATTTGCACACCCCTAATGCAAAGTATGATGCATTTATGGAAACATATATTCTCAAAATAACTCACTCGTGTACTTTGCTAGCCCAATCATAAGATGCAATGATTTTAGCCACAAAGGTACACGAGTATTGTGCCATAACATGGAATGGCTTACATAACCAAAATCAAAGCTAGGGGCACATACACATGTACTATCCTTACAAATATTTCAACGTTGTTGATTAACATTGTCTTAGTGGTTCTTAGTGGTGTGCATGGTCGAATATTTTGACTAATCAAACCATAACCATTTATAAACCACTTTTATGGATTGGATTCAAAACCATAACCACAATGATTGTCTACTTATAAAAAAATGGCCAGAGCTAGTAGAACAGCAACAAAAACTAAGCAAATTTAAGATTATTGGGAAATGCCGCTATTGGCAAACTGAACTGTAACAACATTGTTTATCGGTCATTATGTCAAACATGTATGTCTCATACTTTTTAACTTTTATTTACACTCCAAAATCACACCATTTTATTAAGGGTTATGCTAAATGCTAATGGCCTTTATAAAGACAATTGTTAAGGATTTAAAAATAAAATCAATTGATAATTTTCATGTAAAAAAAAAGTTGTTTTTTGATGTTTCAATGTATTGAATACATAAATTTCGAGGATAAAATTTTCATTTTGCCCTAAGGGCATTTCTCTTTTATACTCTTCTCCAAAGGCAACAGTTGAACATCAAAATCATCATAAGCAGTATAGTTAAACCTCCATAAAGTGATCAAAGCTTATTTCCATTCAATTATGTTTCAAGCATTTAAACACAAAAATTTAAAGATTAAAAGGAACTAACATAATCAAGGACAATAATGTAGTCACTTAAGGTGTCATAGTTAAATTACTATGTAATTTTTTTTCTAGCTTCACAGTGAATTGAGGGCCACGTAATTCTTCCTGCTTCTGGTATTGAAGCTACTGCTAGTGGCACTCCTGCATATGAAACTGGTGATTTTCTTGCAACTATTTCAGGTCTTCATGGAAGTTGGCACGTTTAAGATGTTATGTCTGCGTAAAAAATGATATAAATTTCCACAACGTACAGAGAATAATTAATAGTATGAATCAACAATATGGCCCGTTATCTTTCAACGCACCAGCTAAAGACACAAACAAGGAAAAACTGCAACTATAATTTAATAACAAAACATCTATTTTAAACTGAAATTTTGCTGCTACCAAAGTTCTAGAAGGATTGGTCTAATGATTATTCTATTTAAGGTATGATATGCGGTGTTAAGCGCATCGGACTAAAAGTGTTTGGGAAGGTTCATTTCACTTATCATTGTTCTAACAAACTCTTCCCAAACTCAATTTTTCCTTTCAACAACACCATTTTGTTGAGGTGTATATAATTTTCAAAGAATTTTGGTTTTGGATAAGCTTTGCAAATCTATCAAAAGCATCAAAGGTCTCATCCTTACTAGATAAAAACCATGTCCATGTGTGAATCTAGAGTAGTAATCAACAATGAAAAATCCACAATAGTTGCCTCCTAGACTTTTTGTCTTTGAGGGGCCAAAAAGAAAAGACACCATATGAACTATTTAAGTAAAGGAAGCCAAATTTATCATATTTTAGAGTTTTCGGTTCCAAATGTTTAATTCTAAATAATCGCAAGGATAGACTACGTAAGTAATTTTTGTGATTTTTCCGCTTTCATATCATAAGTTTAACATAAACCCGTTAAAGAGGCAATAATCGATGAAGGGTGGATTATTGCAATGCCGGAAGAATTCAATCAATTTGAAAGAAACAAGGCATGAGACTTAGTTCCACGGTCTCAAGATAACTCGATTATTAGCACTAAATGGGTCTTTACGAACAAATTAGATGAAAATGGAATCATCACTGAAAATAAAGCACGCTTAGTGGCAAAAGGATACAATCAAGAAGAGGGTATCGACTACGAGAAGACATACACTCATGTAGTTTGCCTTGAAAAGATTAGACTCCTTTCGCTATTTGCTTGGTGCTTAGATTTAAATTGTACGAAATTTATGTTAAATCCGCTTTCCTCAATGGTTTGTTAAATGAAAAAGTCAATGTATCACAACCTCCAGATTTTGAGGACCATGAACACCAAGATTATATTTTTAAATTAATGAAGGTTCTCTGTGGTCTCAAACAAGCTCTTAGATCTTGGTATGAGAGATTGAAAATTTTCTTATTAGAGAAGGGTTTTTCTCGTGGTAAAGTAGATAATACATTGTTTAGCAAACGAAAAGGAAAAGATATTTTGTTTGTTCAAATTTATGTTGATAATATCATTTTTGGATCTAGTGACAAATCCTTGTGTAGAGAGTTTTCCAAGCTCATGCAGGGATAATTCCATATGTCCCTCACAAGGGAGACAGGGAGTCCATGTTTTTCCTTGGAAAGTTGGAATGCAAATAAAGCAAGCTAAATAAGGGACCTTCATTAGCCAAACAAAATGTCTTGGAGCCGCTAAAGAAGTTTGATATGCAAGATTGCTAGTCCATTTCCACGCCAATGACCTCATCACTTTCCATTGAAAAGGACGAACATGGTGTTGATGTTGATGTAAAGAGGTATAATGGTATGACAGGATCTTTGATTTATTTAACATCAAGTAGGCGCGATATTATGTTTAGTGTATGCTTGTTTGCTAGATATCAAGCATGTCCCAAGGAATCCCACTTAATAATTGTGAAAAGAATTTTAAGATACTGAAGTGGGACATCAAGTTTAGGTTTATGTTATTTGAAGGGAAGTGCTTATTATTTAGTAGGTTTCTCCAATTTCAATTTTTCCGGTTGCAAATCGGATGGGAAAAATACAAGCGGTAGATGTCATTTGTTTGTAAATTGTTTAGTCTCGTGGCATAGTAAAAAGCAACATAGTAAAAATTGTGAAATCGGATGGGAAACGCACTAGCTGTACATGTCATTTGTTTGGAATTTTTTTAGTCTCGTGGCATAGTAAAAAGCAATAAAGTGTTGCTCTTTCTACCGCAGAAGCTGGGAATGTTGCGGACCGGAGTTATTGTGCTCAAATTTTATGGCTAAAACAACAATTTCTTGACTTTGATTTAAAACTTGGATGCATACCAATCAAGTGTGATACCACCAGTGCGATAAACCTTACTAAAAATCCATTTTTACACTCACATACTAAACATACAGAGATTAGGCACCGTTTTCTTATGGATCACGTTGAAAAGAAAGATGTAATTTTTGAATGCATTGCACTAAATGTCAACTTGCAAATATTTTCACTAAGCCAGTTCCATCCGATTTATTTCTCAAAATTCTTAGGGAATTAGGTATCTTACCTCTTGCTTAAAATAAATAGGTGTATCATACTATTTATCTTTGTTCTTCCAACCTTAGTTTGTTTTAGCTTTCAGTTAAAGTGTCTTGGTTGGTAAGAATTCCTTAAATTGATTATTGTCTTGGTAAGTGGTAACTAATTGATATATATATTTGTTCCTAACATGTTAAGGAGTTGTTTGTTCTTAGTTTATTGATCTTTTGCATGCCTTAGTTGCAATTTTGTGCATGTGTTTTGTGTGTATAATTCATGTTGCATGCTTTCTTGTTTTCAAAGTGCTTATTTTTGCATGCTTACTTGTATCCAATTGTGGTTATATACTTGTACTTTGTTTAGATATGATTGTACCTTCTGTGCATCTTATTGCATGCTAATTGGCCGCATATATTCTATGCTACATGTATTTCTTTTGTTTTGATCTTATATTATTTACTTGGTTTATACATACTATGCATCTTGTTGCCTTCTTCTATAATTATTGTATGGTGTATTTCATTTTCCCTCTTTGTCTCTTTTTGATAATGTTAAAGGGGAGAATGGTCTCAAAGTGTTTTATGTGCAAATGACATCATAAATTCAGGGGGAGATTGGTGGCTCTAAAATTCTCCATGGTTCACATCATAAAAAAGGGGGAGTGTATTGATTCTTATTCTTTATCTTAGGTTTCGAGTGATGTCTCAAGATCTAGGATTGTTTTAGATTATGTGTATTTTGTCATTTTAGGACTAAAACACTTTCTCACCTTGAACTAAAACTCTTTTATTCATAAAATCTTGTGTCTTGTTGAAAATATTTCGTGGTTAGTTTTTGTGTTTGTAGGTTTTTTCATCTATTTTAAATAATTTTATGTGTGTTTGAATCAATTTAAAAGTCATAAATGACTCTCTGAATTGATTAACACAAGTTAGGGAGTTTTGGTTCGTTTAGAATCGATTCACCCTTGCACAGAAGGATCATCGAATTGATTCACTCTTCATGGAGTTCATAAAAATTTATTAGATCTTTATATGAATCTATTCAATCTTCATGTGATGTCCATGTTCAGATCTAATCATCTAAATCAATTCAGAATATGTGTGAATTAATTAAGATGGTGCAATTTCGAGAAAAACAAATTCACCTATTTTCCGCACTATGCACTAACACCTATAAATAAAAAGGGAAATGCTAACTGGTGCCCCTGGGACACTGGTTAAGGATATGAAAAAGGAAGTAATATAATAGTTAATGCATTGAAATTGTGTAATTAATTTATAATAATGTCAAAATCAGCTTCCTTTTATGGTAATAATTCTTTTTTATGGTATGCTTAACCAGTGCTCAAATAAAAACTATCCTCATTTTACCCATTAATTGAATTCATTCATTACTAATCTCACTTTGATAATTACTTGTAATCAAACCTTGTAGAACTTCGTGCAAACATTCAATCATAGTGGAATGCGGTAGATTTTTCTATGAAGAGTGGACATACCCCATAACAAAGACGGATGGGGGAACAACTACATATTTCTTGTATTTCTATTATAATTACCACATAAATTTACTTGTTAATTGATGAATTGTGAGTATAAAATATTTAAATAATATTCATCTGATTAATATTATTTCTTTAGCATGGAATATCTACTATAAAATAACTATTTTTAACACTGAGATTTTAAAATATATTATGTTATTATATAAAAAAAAACATTGAAACTTATATAATAGCGGCTCATGTAGCAATTACTAGCTAGTTTTCTTTCTAAAGGGATACTAGCTATTTGTTATTGATACAAAATAAAGATCTAACAATAACAGTGGCAAAAA
>Ga0099826_10003217_pt1 | contig 11004 bp, 5 predicted proteins | sample Mtrugardesep15_FD_76830 | JGI IMG/M metagenome (GOLD analysis project Ga0099826, IMG submission 76830) | Root nodule microbial communities of legume samples collected from California, USA - M. trunc garden sep15 | ecosystem: Host-associated > Plants > Roots > Nodule | place: USA: California...
GGTTACCTCTTATTCCCATGGAATAAAAGATTTCCCTACTTTAACAAGGGAATAACAATTGGAAAAGTCATGTGTAAATTTTATTCCTAGGAATAAAATATACCTAGGCATAATTTATGATAACTTGAAACAAACATGGAAACCAAGGATTCCCAATGTCACATTCCTGGGAATAAATTTACAATCCATGAAACAAACACACCCTTTTAATTTTTAAGAGTTAGTTTATAAATTATATAAAAAAAGAGAGTTAGTTTATAAATTGTTAGTAGCTATACCCATAATCATGTGCTTGCAATCAAAGTCATTGAGATTTTTTTTTTATTGTTTAAATTGAGCATTGAATATGAGAATATGTTTTTTCTCAAATTGCTTATCCTTTAGACTGATACTAATTTTTAACATTGAAGATGTATTTTTTTCCTATTTAAAATATGGCTCAGTTTTGGCCTCCTATATTTCAGGAAGTTGCGATTTTGGCCTTCTAACAAAATAAAATACAAAACTACCCTCTAAGTATTGCCCTTTTTACAGTTTTGGGCCATAGACCAATTTTAACCAAGTCAATGCACACGTGTGTAATTTTTTTTAATTAAAAAAATTTATTATTTTTTTAATTAATTTTTTTTTAAAAAAAAATAAAAATTACACACGCGTCCACGTCAGCTTTAACTTGGTCAAAATTGGTACGCGAATCAAAACTGCAAAATGGGCAATACTTAGGGGGTGGTTTTGTATTTTATTTTGTTAGGAGACCAAAATCGCAAATTCTTAAACCATAGGAGGCCAAAACTGTTATTAAGCTTTAAAACAACTCAACACCTTGCATTAATTTTTTTTCCTATTTGTATCTTATTCCCTCCTCCAGCTGTCATAGTTATAGTGACACATGTTCTAGTTTGCACCGTAATTTTTTGAGAAATGATACATGTACAACTACTTTATTACAACTTTTTGACAACTTTATATCTGATTCTCATGTTATATTCTCATTTTCTCTCTTCCTTTCTCTCTCTATTATTTTAGACGAATGAAAAAAGAGAAAATAAAAGTTGTCATCAAAATTATTAGAAATAGTTGTACATCTTTCACTGCTCTATATTTGCCACTTCTAAATCCAAGAAATTATGTGTACTTCCACACTATCAAGCAAGATTTGCAATGTTCTATGATTGTTTGACCCACAAACCTTTATTGTTATCTAGGAAGACAGTCTTATCAAAGCATATAAAGATAATTGTCTGTCTTCTTTTCTTCCTATGACTCGGTACCAACAAAATCCTCACTATAGCCTCTACTGCACTCACTCGGTCATTGGTTCATCATCATCATCCAATTCCATCACCATAAGTTGAAGGATAGCTTTGAGGCTTCATGGAACTTAGCTAATCTTCCGGTATGAATCACACTTGTTGGATGAAATATTCTAACATGTATTTGGGTTGTATTTTCTATACCATCCAGGAAAATGCTCAAGGATTGGTCGAGGAATAGATTTACCTGAGTTGAAGCAAGCTCAAACGCTTCTATATAATCTTTTCTAGGGGTTGATTGATGGACACTTCACAATCACAACCTACCAAAGACAGATCAAACTCTTAGTTAGATAATGTTGTTGCAATAAATTTTATTTATCCTTTTTCAAAGTTAAAAAAGATTAGTCCATAAATGCCTAGTCCTAGAAATGATGCTAAATCGGTTATGTAATTTATCCATCTCAAAACAATCACAATACCAAAAATATTAACGTGCCTAAGCAGAAAATAGCTTAATTGAGCGCTTAATCGATAAACTATACCAGGGAGCTTAATTGAGCTCTTGTTTGTAAGCTATAATGAAGAATTTGTTTAAATAAGCTAAAAACAATTTTTTAATAGATCATAAGTTATTTTTAAGAATGCATTCAAATAAAAAATATAAATGCTTACAAAATTAGATGGTTAAAATAAGTTCTTTCAAACACTCCCAAGTTAATTTAACCATAAAAGAAAAAACTACAGTTGGATAAGTTGGCCTGTTTTTACCTCCTTTGGACGGTCAGAACAGACAGTACACTTGATCATGTTTTTGCAAACTCTTATTTCTTCTTCAAGTTGTTGTACTGCGGTTTCTCCAGTTTCAGAATTCAGCTCAGAAATTTGGCTGCTAACGTCCATTAGTTCTTCCTCCAGCTTCTTCTGTGAACTCCTGCATGACATAATTGGATGAGTATGTGTTGAGCCAATTGAGAGGGCATTTCATACAAGATAATCATTTTTCAAAGTCAATCATATCATCAATGCATAACATTACCACAAATCTCATATATTGCAAAGTTTTCACCAAACTTTGCATAATCCAAACACAGCACAAGACATAGCGTACTCGTACTATAGCACTTTCATTTCACCCAGACGAGTAATGAGATATCTCTTAATAGATGGATCAGTTTGATATTGTGTCTGCAAAAATACGCCATCTTACAGTCTACAAGTTTAACCAAACTCTACTTTCTTTCTGTTTTTGAAAAACCTAATTGTGAAAACTTGTTGAGTTTTATAAAATATATGGTTTTACACAAACTATACAGCCATGGGAAAGTAAGCCGGCATCAGAATTGAACCATGTACCAAGGTTCTTGAGCTCAAAAGCATCCAAGACTATTTCTGATCCCTCCCAGTTTACTCAAGCCTGAATCAATATCACTATTTCATCGATTATACAAACTTACGGAGGCTTTAGGATCATTATTAGAATTAAAACTGTATAAACACACTAAACCTCTCTTTTTGGGGTGTAGGTTGAACCCTGATGTGAATACTTCTGTTTAAATATCTGTTCTGGATCCAGACTTGATCGAATGACTAAGAGGGGAAAATACCTTTCACTATCCAATTCCTTTTCTGAGGCTGAAGCAACAGACATGAGCAATTTCAACTCCTTCTCAGCATCAGCCAATTCCCACATGGCAAACTCTAAGGCGGCTGCAAGGTGTTTTTCATCTTGAGTGCATTTAGTGGTGTTTGATGTAATGTGTTCGATCTGCTCAGTTCAAATAATTGTTTAAAACAGTGAGCAACAGCACAGTTCTTTAGCGAAATATCAAAATAAAATATATAAGTAGTGGGATAAGTAGCAGGGGAGATAAGACATGTTCTTCACTAATCCCCACCAAAGCAAGTTAGTTCACTCATAATCCACAAAAACTTGAATACATGAGGTCAGGAATAATCAACAGCTTTTAAACATGGGCAAGGGGAAATAACGAACATTTTGGAGACTGGTCCTAGTATGACATTATCTGCATTCTGTTAATAAGCAAAGAATTTAACATCTTGTAGCAAAAAACCTACAGATATAGAAAAACATGAAGGTAAAAGCCAAGGTAGATTTACCAATGTTTTTGAAGTCTTCATTCCCAAAACCTGCTCAGCAAATTTGTTTGCAAGGCTCTTCAATTCACTTGTCCGCTTCAAAGCAAAGGAACCAATAAACCTTAATGCTTAAAAAGTATGTATGTATAAATTCAAGTACAAGAACCAACCTATAAACTCTTGCAGAATACTTCAAGGACAAAGTCATTAAAATTAAAGCGGTGTAAGTTAACAAAAGATATTCCAGTTTAGTAGGTAACACTTAGAATTTAGATTGGGTCTAACTCAACCCTTACAAACTGGCTTGCAAGGTGATGACAACGCACTCAAATAACTTCTTCAAGTTGATAGTACCCCTCACATGGATCTCATGAGATCTTACATGATGGAGAAAATGAGGCCCGACAAAAAGATCGCAAGAGTTGGGACTGTGCTTTGTGACGACCTTTTGAAGCGAGCAAGCCGATCATGGTGCACATCGCAAGGATCAAACAGAACAATACAAACACATGAGAGTCCATGTAAGAAGATACTATCAACCCGAAGAAGCTATTGCAGGTTCGTAAGGGTTGATTTATTCCGAACCCAAATTCTAAAAGTACTACATTTTATCATTTACTAACCACATTGTTTTATATATACAGCAAGCATGATTCATTACAACAAAACTGTAAATGTTCTTTGGATGACTTACACCAAATTGGAATTTTTGCATTCATTTCCTATAAATTAATATGCACACAGAACTGTCAATTTCAGTAAGCATATATTTATTTGAATCAACTAAGTCAAAACAATTTTCCTGCCTTTTCTCCATACCGCTAACATTTGAGTGAATCATTTCATAAAAATTAACAACAAAAATGAAGACAACTTATTAAACTTGCACTTCCAACCTCTACACTACGTAAAACTAACTATACAGAGATCATCACAGAATCAAATTATCTAGATAAATTGCTGTAAAAGACCTATCAAAGAGTAGGTGAGAAAGAAAATGAAAGGGAACTCAACTTCGCTCGGAGTGAATGTGCTTTCTCATGCAATGATACAGATTTTAAGAGTTGCATCTTTTCATCGCTTCAACTGTGCGCTCATCATCCCCATTTTGTTAGATAAAGTTGAATTCATCACACGGAACTCAACTTTGATATCTTTTATCCCTGAAACATTTAATATTGTAAGAACCAAGGAGATCTAAACTTACTCACTGCAAATCTAAATAGAGAAATGTGATATACAAACCATTATCTTGTTTGGCCACTTCCATCTTAATTTCAAGATCATTCTCTAACCGTTCCTACTTTGATTCCTAATCGAATATATTCTAACTAACTAGCTTCTCTAATTGTTCCTTTTCTTTTTATCCAAACATGGAGGAAAAAAAAGTGATAATAAATGCCCTAAAAGTCATATTTACTTGATACGAGATTTACAAGAAACAAACTACCAATCCCTAGTTATACTTTTACTGGACTCTTAGTCATGATTAAACGAGGAAACAGATCACGAAATCTACGGAAATATGGAAATCAATCCTCATAGATATATCTCCTTTGTTTTAAGATACGAAAATATTAAATTCATGAGATATTTTCATATTATTCTAACACCAACCAGTCATGAAAATAACAAAAAATGAACAACATAATAAAGATATTATTGTACAATTCTATCAGCCAGAGATGCCCCAACATGATTTTATGGTAAACCCCATTTTGATACTAGAAAGATTTTCAAAACATTCAATTTGTCCCTCAAAAGATTATTAAATAAATTTGGTTCAATGGTATCTTAACAAAAGTTATTACTTACAAGGGCCAAATTGATGTCATCTAGTGACCAAAAATCATTCTTGTTAATATTTCCAAGGTCAAATTAATGTTAAAAAAAAACATTTAAGGATCAAATTGGATATTTACACTTGCACCATATATAACACTACCACTTACATATAACTAACAAATAGAATTAAACAAAAGGAAACCTTCCTTTTACTAAACCATGCTGCTACCATTAAAAACCCACATTATATGACAATCAAAAGATCTTTTGGAGCTCTTACTGTGTTTTTCTAAACTTCATCATAACTGAAGTGGTTGAAACAATAAAGAAAGAAAATAAACATTTCAAATACCTGTATGGCATTTTATGTCATATTGATCTCACGACCACTCGTTTATATAATTATGAAGACCAACAATATACTCTTTATGTTTTGCATAGAGAGTATCAAACACGTCACAAAAATTGCCGACCTCCTTTTATGTCATATCACTGATCTTAGACATTTGGATGCTAACATCTGCAAACCCAAGTATAAATAAAAACAAAAGATCAATTATACATATTTCCTTACGTAATCCAACATAATATATGGTAGAAAACTATCAATTCAATCCTTAATATAAACAATAAAGTACAATCATGGCATAGTATCTCATTCAAACATTTTGGAGACTGAAACTAGTATGACATTATCTGCATTCTGTTAATAAGAAATTTTTTTAACATCTTGTAGCAAAGAAAGGTTTTTTTATTAACATCTAACATAAAATTCAGCAAGCACAACACCCACCGGCAGGTGCTTTTTTTCATAACATAGTCCAACAAATTAATTCGGTTTATTATCCCAAACACAACATGAATAACAAGTCAAAAAGTTACATTAACTCTACTAAACTCTTCCACAACCGAATAACCTCAGATCATCATACATTTTTTGATAATTTTCTAGGTCATACATATCCGGAAATTCTAACTACTGCTTCTCCTCCTTTAACTTTTCAATCTGTAACGTAACATTTGAATGAGTTGTTTGAAAATTAGTCATAGTCTCATAGACAATCTTGAAGGTCTCTAAAATCATAATGCAGATAATGTTTGAGAATCATGGAAAATATTGGTGCAGATACACATGCAAAACATAAAACAAAGGGAAAAAAAATTGCAATCAAATTTTATTTAGTCACAAACATGATCTAAGATTAAGAAGGTACTAATACAAGTTACACTCAATTAAATTTAATAAAAAATGAGGAAAATGGGAATTAATATTTTTTGTTGCACAACAGAAGCATTGAAGAACAAAATACCTACAGATAAAAAAAACACAAAGGTAACAACCAAGGTAGACTTACCAATGTTTTTGAAGTCTTCACTCCCAAAACCTGTTCATCCATTTATTTGCAAGGTTCTTCAGTTCGCTTGTCCACTTCAAAACAAAGGAACCAATAAACCTTAATGCTTAAAAAGTATGTATGGTATAAATTCAAGGACAAGAACCAACCTATAAACTCTTGCAGAATACTTCAAGGACAAAGTCATTAAATTCAAAGAGGTGTAAGTCAACAAAAGATATTCCAGTTTAGTAGGTAACACTTAGAATTTAGATTGGGTCTAACTCAACCCCTACAAACTGGCTTGCAAGGTGATGACAGCGCACTCAAATAACTTCTTCAAGTTGATAGTATCCCTCACATGGATCTCATGGGATCTTACAGATGGAGAAGATGAGGCCAGACAAAAAGATTGCATGAGTTGGGACTGTGCTTTGTGACGACTTTTTGAAGCGAGCAAGCCAATCATGGTGCACATCGCAAGGATCAAACAGGACGATACGAACACATGAGAGTCCATGTAAGAAGATACTATCAACCCGAAGATGCTATTGCGGGTTCGTAAGGGTTGATTTACGCCGAACCCAAATTCTAAAAGTACCACATTTTATCATTTACTTGCCACATTGTTTTATATTTACTGCAGGCATGATTTATTACAACAAAATTGTAAATGTTCTTTTGATGACTTGCACCATATTGGAATTTTCGCATTCATTTCCTATAAATTAATTTGCAAACAGAACTGTCAGTTTCAGTAAGCATATATTTATTTGAATCAACCAAGTCAAAACAATTTTCCTGTCTTTTTTCCAAACCGCTAACATTTGAGTGAATCGTTTCGTAAAAATTAACAACAAAAATAAGACAGCTATTAGACTTGCACTCACAACCTCTACACTATGTAAAACTAACTATACAAAGATCATCACAGAATCAAATTATCTAGATAAGTTGCTGTAAAAGACCTATCAAAAAGTAGGTGAGAAAGAAAATGAAAGGGAACTTTGTGTGAATAACCTTCCCACTCAATCTCGCTCTTAGTGAATGTGCTTTCTCACACAATGATACATCTTCAAGAGCTGCATCTTTTCATCGCTTCAACTGGCCGTCCATCGTCCCCATTTCTTTAGATAAAGCTGAAGCCATCACACGCAACTCAACTTTGATATCTTTTAACCCTGAAACATTTAATATTGTAAGAACCGAGGAGATCTAAACATACACACTGCAAATCTAAATAGAGAAATGTGATATGCAAACCATCATCTTGTTTAAATGAGGAATCATATTACATGAAATATAAGGAAATATGGAAATCAATCCTCATATATCTCCTTTGTTTTAAGATACGAAAATATTAAATTCGTGAGATATTTCCATATTATTCTAACATCAACCAGTCATGAAAATAACAAAAAATGAACAACATGCTAAAGATATTCTCTGTACAATTCTATCAGCAAGAGATGCCCCAACATCATCATGTAATATACCTTCCATAGATAAATCTCTGTGTAAAACCTGGCGTATTTCCTCAATTCTTTCCATATGATCATCAATGGTATCTTGAATGAGTTTCAACAACTCCCTAGTAGATAACCGACGCAAAGCAAGGGCTTCCTCAACATAATTAGTAATCTCATCATTAATCCGGAGGAAAGGGAACCTAGAAAGAAATTAAAGTCAGTCTATCGGTTTTTCTTAATACTGCACAGAATAACTTAATGTGTGTGTATCAAGATATTATTTGCATGAGAACTATCAACATAATCCAAAGTTTCCAAATAATCTTTGTTAAGCGAACATGCACATCGTTCAAGAATATAACAAAAGTTCCTAGTCTTCCACCTAAGATCCCCAATAGGGTCACCAGAACATACACTACTAATGTATGTGTTACATTTGTAAGAGGAAATAACAAACTCAATAGAGGGAAGAATCGACAGAAATCAGAGCATGACAATAAATAATAACCTGATCCCAGCGTTGGTTGAATGCAATTAATGTGTCATTGTATGAATTTTTACTTCTAATTCTCTAGTATTTTCTTCAAGTTCCTGTATAGTCTGTTTTTTGACTTCTGTATGCTGAACAGGCTACTGACTCTGGAGATATAAGACACCTGCATCAGCCTGAATGAAGCATCTTGAGTTATTACGCAAGTAAGACATATAAATAAGTCATTGTTTGTTGCCAACTCACACAGATAGAGTTTGTCCATGACAATAAACATTAAAACCAAACAGTCTTTTCTTTCACCTCTAGAACTCTTGCCAAGCAATTTGAAACCGTAAAAACCCTTGATTGAACCTATTTTTCCCGTTTTTAAAAAAAAAATACACCACTTTATAAAATGAAGGATTCTCAATGGCATGAAAACAGTTGTAAAAACCATTTGATAGAACTTACGAAAACAACTTACAATATATGTCCATAAGATGTTTTCACCTTATTTTTATAGGCTACCCGTATATCATATGAAAACAAGTTATAGTTTACATAAAAACAATTTGACACATATTATTTTATTTTTACAACATGTTTTAAGGATGTAAAAGAGAATTTTTGTCAAAGTTTAATATTGATGCAGATGATTACCTGTAACAAAAAAAAAAGATCAATACCTATGGAACAGATTAAATTTGTATTTAATCATCTGCATAATATCACCTAATATTTGTTGGCCACACTTCTATTTATAAGTCTCTACTTTCATTTGTATCGATGTGGGACGTTTGAGTTATCTTAAATGTGGAAGCTAGGGACATGTTCACTCTGCAGCATCACCGGAGGTTATGTTAAATATGGATTACAAAAATTGAGAACTCAACAAGTTGGTTATTGATTGTTTCATTAGCTTGTTGTCTTACTTGTCACAACTACAGTGGCAGAGCCTACGTTGATTTATTGTAGTGTGATCTCAATTAATCTCTCTTTGACTCACCGCATGTTCTTTAACATTTATCCCCCACTACCATGTTCAATATTAACAAAGCACGGACACAGAACAGCCACAAGACACAATCCGGACACTTACACATTGACACCTATAATAATTTGAGAAAATGAAATGATCCAAATATGGATCAGTGTGATACGCCTGCCTTCGACAAGAAGTGTCAGTGCTATAAATCTTATGCTATAACACACTCAATCAAACGCAAACAGAAAATTCGAAACAAAATGCAATCCCCTCTCTAAAAATTCAATTACACACTCAAAATAAAAATTGCATGTCTAAAAATTCAATTACATACTCAATCAAACATAAACAGAAAAATTCAAAACAATATCACAACACAATAACAAGATTAAACAACAATCTATAACGAAAAAAAGGTTACATTTTTAGTATTAGGAGTATCGTTGGTGGTATTTCGTAAAACGCGGGAAAAAACAGGAGTGACAAGATGAGCCATTTTCCATTTCGATTCTGAAATATGGAAGAAAACGAAACCAGACGAAGCATTAGGAAGAAGAAGATGAAAAAAAAAATGTGAAACTGGTTTTCGTTTTCTACACTTGTAATCATTATATATAAGGATTTCATTTATAGACCGTTGGTGTAAAAAAGATCTTACGAGATAAATATTTCACAATTTTTTTTTTTTTTTGAGATAACCGATTTATAGAAAGAAAAAAAAGTGTGCAACCAATTAAGATACAAAGAATTATGAGACCTTTCCTAAAATAAAAAAAAGAGAATTATGAGACCTATTCCATATATTAAAAAAGTGAGAAATAAGGAAAATATAGAAAAGTAAATAACAAATTTTAAAAAATGAGAAATAAGGAAAATATAGAAATGTAAATAACAACTTCCTTTTTAGGTCCCATCAAAAGAATATATTTTAAGTCATTTCCAAATAATGTTTATGTGCTTTTAATTTTTAAATATAAAGTTCCTAAAAAAAAATTAAATATAATTATACTACGTTTTATAGTATTTTTCATTGATTAATGAAATATATGTATATATAGTAAAATTTAAACAATATTAGATATCATTTATAATCAAAATAATTAATTGTGTTTTTTGTATAGTTTTTAATTGTGATTCTTTTAACATAAAAAGTAAAATGTAATTTATTGTTTTACCTTTTCTAAATAAATAAGTCTATTAATAAAGTATATTAAAAAAATAGTTCAATGGACTAAAGTAATGTCCTTGGTCAACAACCATATTATTCGGTGAGTAATAAGACATATTCTATAAAAAATAAAAAAAGAGAGAGAGAAATAAAGGTAGGATTAAAAAAAGTAGATAAAATCAATTAACCTTTAAGATTTTTTTAGTAATTTTTTTTTTTTTGGATAAGCCAAAAGATAAGACAGACATCAAGAAGAAGCACGGACGTCCGGATGGGTGTAAGTTATTATGCATAAGGATTTCCTTATGCACCATGCATAAGCTAATCTGAACCATTAGATCAGGGACATGTGTTATAATCTGGTGCTTCAGCTCAAACATATCACAACTGTTAGATGTTGGAGACGTGTTCGAATCTTGAGCTTCAGGGCTTGCTACA
>Ga0099826_10003220_pt1 | contig 10999 bp, 8 predicted proteins | sample Mtrugardesep15_FD_76830 | JGI IMG/M metagenome (GOLD analysis project Ga0099826, IMG submission 76830) | Root nodule microbial communities of legume samples collected from California, USA - M. trunc garden sep15 | ecosystem: Host-associated > Plants > Roots > Nodule | place: USA: California...
AAATAAAATAAACATTCAAAACAAATACTAATTAAAATTCCAAACACAAAAGAAGTTATAGAAAGTTTGTTACTTCAAAAGGGTATAAACAGTCCAAGCCACATGTGCAGGAAACAATCCCAAAATCACCCCAACGTTTCCTACAATTAGTATCAAACCAGCAATAGGACCCACAATAAAGCCTGCATAATTTTCAAGAAAAATATCAATAACCCTTTATCTAAAATTCACTTTAGAATCCATAACTTCAAAAGAAAAACTAAAAAATTCATTTTTTTCTACTCAAGATTTCATTTAATCATGCAACATAAAGTATGAAAAAAGGTAAAGGTAAAAAGAACCTTTTATGGCACCAAGGAAGAGAGCAGAAAAGAATGCAAAAACAACATAAGAAGCTTTAATCCAATCTTCTAAAGAATTAGGAAGAAAAGCCATGATACTAGTAATAAAGGATCATGAAGAAGTTAAGTTGCAATGAAGAAAATGAATATGGAAGTCAAAGGAGAAAAAAGGTAGAATTAATTGGTCAAAAAACAAGAAGGTATATTGATGGCGTGTGTTGCAAGGTGAAGACAAACTAAATAAGAAAACGATAAAAACTAAACTCAACTAAATTAGAATCATTCTAAGGATTTTGGCAACTAAAAAGTAACATGGGCTTTGAAATAAGAGAGGCTGCTGAATATTTTATATCATGGTATCATCATAATATAATATAGCAATAATTGATTGATATTAGTGTACCCTAAATTTATAAAGTTTATGAAAACCCTAAAAAAAGTGCACAATTAATATTGTTTTGTTTATTTATCAAATATCTGGCTTTTTTTATGACTTATGGGTTCTGACTCACTCACAACGTTCATCTATTATCAAAATCATTACATGAATTTAATTTGTATGTATACAAAAACTGTGTGAAATGTTTTTATAAATGCAACAAAAATATATCAAAAAAATCGTTACTTTTATAAAGGGTTAAATTTTGATTAAATTTAACGAAAGAGAATAATTCATCCTTCGTGTGAAATAGTCCATGACAAATTTAAGTACTGATGTTTGTCGTTATAAATTGACCCGCGTTCAGGTTGTGAATGACTAAATTGCATCTTCAATCTACATTTTTATAATAATTGATTCAATTTTAGAAACTTTGTTGCTATTTTAAATAGTAGTTATAAAAAAATGAATTAATATAAGAGTAGGTCACAAAAAAGCAAGGACTAGAAGGTCAAAGATAATAGTTGTTCTTCTTTTTGAAAATGTCAAATGCTCGAGGGATTAGTCTTTGAAGTTGTGTACAGAGGATACCTGGTTTACACCAATAAAAAAAAAATATTAGAATGACAAAATTGATACTAATATTAAAATGCCTTGTTTGACAGTTGGTTTGATAATAAGGGGTAGCTAGCTTGAGTTATGGGATTGCCTTTCCTTTTTGTCCTTAATTTCTTTATTCGAATGATTCATTATATGCTAGCGATGTTTTTGTTCCAATATATGCATATGTTACAGGTTGACCACAAACATATCTTAAGGTTCAATCCTCAAAAAAAAAAAAAAACTTAATTCCATCGTGCATTTTTGGGGTTAACCCTTAAGTGCACATGAAGAACACAAAGAGCCAAAAGTAGTTACAGATTTACAAAAAAAATCCCAAAAAGCAAAGAAACATCACCAAGAAGGCTACTTCATATACAATATGGGTTTAACTCACCAATGGTTTAGATCAAAAACAAGCTCTGAATCTTTTGCTTTCATGATCATCCATCAAAAAGAAAAGGCTTAATTCTATCAAGTATTTTTGGTAACATTTCGGTTTTTTGTCTGAAATAGCGAGAGTTACGTTCTTTCCAAATAACCCAAACCGAAACTAACCAAACTAAAATGGAAAAAAAAAATCCATTAAATGAAAGGAATTCACCGTAGAAACGTTCATCCATTGCAAAACTATAATCCAAATGGTGCCAAAATAATTGCACGGCGAAAACAAATAATCCACTGATTCTTGTTGCTTGCAATTAAATTATGTTTGAGGATTCTGCATGTAACAAGATTATCCTCTGTAGCAATGCGGTTCCTAAAAGGCCGACACACAAAAATAGAAACATTTAATATAACTGTTTTATTCCAAATTATATCTTGAATATCATCATGATTGAGAGCCGTTGTTGTCGTTAATCGTCGATACAACCCTCAAACATCATAAATTTTGTCAGGCGACGACTGCCACCTTCAATAGACTTCCACTACGTCTTGCAAAACCACATTATCCAAAAGAGTACATCATTCCCCCCACATCTCCTTCTTCTAAATAAATAAACGATGCCACCACTTCCAACCATCACTGGCCCCATCCGAAGAGATGCCATATCACCCACTAGTTTAAAGTTTAAACTAAATCTAATTCAATTTATTTTTTAAATCGGTCATTACAAATCAAATCTAAACTGCCCTCTAAAAGAAAATCAAATCAAAACTGACCTTGATTCAACTTCAAATTAAAAAATATGATAGTAAGTAATAGAACTTCTTCCAAAATTTCAACCTAATTTTTGTTAGCATTACCTTTTTTTTATGTTATGATAGCTCTCAACTTCATTTGAGAAAAGTGGATATCCAAACACTAGATGACCGTGTTCGAGCAAATCAATCATAAATAAGATTATGACAGATGGCCAATCCATTTTAGCCTTATCTGTTTACATAGACATGCTAGAGAAAATAATAATCTTATTACACGTACTATAATATGCTCTCGGCTCTGGCTTTCATGTTTAAGTCATCCCTTAAAAAAAGGTAAATTCTATGGTACATCCAATAAATTTGGATGTATTGATACACTAAGTTGTTAAATTAATAATAAATTAATTGTTTTTTGAACAAAAATAATTATTTCCTATCGCTGACAACTATAATAATTAAATTTTATTTACCAAAAGATTCGACGAAATAAAATTTAATTTTTACGAATTTTTATTACTCATAACAATGAATATTGATTATTATTTTTGACAAAATGTAAAAGATTTATGTAAAAATTTTAATACGATATTTATAAACAATGAAGTGATGTTTTTTTATGAAATGATGTTTTCTAAAATATAAATATTGACTAATAGCTTTTTATTTTATAAAAATGATTATTAATTTATAAATTTTGTAAAACAAGAGTACCGATACACTAAAATGTGTAAGTGTACCGTAGAAACTCCATAGAAAAAGATGTTCAAGTCATATTCACAATAATTTTTCTTTTTTTTTTAGTGAATTTCACAGTAATTCTTCATTCACCAGCATATATGCAAGACATAGGAATTGTAAAAAACACAAGACATAACAAATCCCTTCGACATAAAAAACGCAAGACATAAGAATTGTAAAATAAACCTAGGCCGCTAAGATGAACGATATTTGATTTGTTGCATAGACTTTATAGAATATATACTATTAATGAATGAGTGACATGTATACTAAGATTGGTTAGAAGAGATGACACATGTCTTTATTAATTTAACAAAGGTTTCGGTTTGAATTCAACTTTAGGCATGCAACAGCGTTAAAATTTTTAGGAAGAGTTTGACGTTTGTTGAGGTCTCACAAGGCTCGAGGGAGTTTAGATAAAAAAAAAAAAGAAGAGTGATATGTATTTTTTATGTTGTTTCAATATACCGAAATTACACTTAAATGGTTTTACTATTATCTATACTTAATGTGAATTTGAAAACTAAAAATCTATTTTAGTTGAACTTTTTTGTGTTACAATTTTTTTTCAAATTTTGATAATATAGACACTATAGAATATTGCTTCTACATCAAAGAGAGTGGGTGGAGGTCATCATTTCCCATAGAAAGATAAAAAAGATTGAAACTCACTTACCAATATGATAAAAAGGTGAATAGATCCATTTGGATAAAAATGTCCATCTTTGGGAGCATAATTAGGTCGTTAAGACCCTGCTTCAGGTGAGGTTGAAGCTTGAGTCCTAGTGATGCACTATTATTGGTAAACTATTCACAGGAAAAAGGGAAGCACATATTTCGCATTTTTGCTAAAAAAAGTTAAAAAAAATAACTTTTGTGTCCTCGCTTGTACAAGGATAAAGGTAATGTTGACACACACTAAGCGAAGAGTGCCATGAAACGCATTCTCGGGAGATTTTTAACTGGAAGATAGAGAGGACATTTTTCTAGTGAAAGATTAAAATCAACAATAGAAAATCTATAGGGTAATCAAGAAACATAATGATAGAGAGATTCTCGGTTATGGATATTTACATGGAGTGACGATCTAATGTTAGGAATACAAATCGCTTAATCGGTTGAGAAAATTAAGGCGATAAGATATTAGGTAAGGAAGCCTCATAGTTGATTGAAGGTTAGGCGATGTTCGAACAACCGAGCGAGGATGTTGATTCTTTCTCAAGGTCACTAATTTAGTATGTGGGTTGTCAAAGCTTCTGAACTTAGTCAAAACACGGTGGAATTAGAAAATGATGTGAGAAACTCACGTTCCTTGTTTGTAACACCACTAACCACATTGAGGAATGAGGGAAGAGACACAAACTCCATGGAGTTGCGCACTAAGGACCTTGTCAATGGACCACACCGTGAAGAAGGAGATTGAACTTGGATGTGGGGCGCCACGATTCCATAAGCAAATGAGTTATCACGCATACTATGCAAAATTAGCCGAGCAAAGGCTCATCATTGTAGGCCATGTCGTTTGGCTAATATGCAAAGTTTTTGTTATAAATACTAAGTTCATACATTGTAATTAACGCAACCAATTAATCAAACAAGTTATTTTTGCATTTTTATATCTTCTTATTTCTACCTTTATCTCTATTTTTTAGTGTAGTTCAAAAACTCAAAACAACAATACTTGACACTTTAATGGAGTAGTTGGGGAATCCAAATCTGAAGGATAAAGTTTCTCCCTCAATGTCAATTGTTTAAAGAAGAGGGAATCAAAGTTGATGAAACTCAACTGGTTTTGGCTAATTTCAAGTTTCCATCAACAATATTATATTAACAACTAAATTAAGAATATATATATATATATATATAATTAAAATAAATTCTAAAAACTTCCTGGTAATAATAATCTGATGAAAAACCGTAAAGAATGGCAACATCTAAGCAGATAGTATAAACAGTGAGAAGAGTTGGAGATGAAAAAAAAACTTAGTAACAATGGTTGATTTGGATCCTCTCATGCTCATTCTTATATTGTCCATCGTGTTTTAATCTCAACAATTCACTAAAAAAAAAAATCTCTCTCTTCGTTATTATTATTATTCTTTCCTTCATGTATCAATCAATCATTGAATTGGAAAAGGAGAGATGGATGAAGCAAAATGGCTGGAGAGGATCCACATCCAACAATGTTAGAGTAAAAATAATTGAATGAGAAATGATGTAAAGAGTTGAATAGTTTGAACGAGGTTATGAAAGAAAAGAAAAAACAATGCCTTATTTTATAGTCTATTGCATGATTTTCAAAAATTGTATGAGGCATTAAGGACACAATTCCTCTAAAATTGCCATTGTTTTGTGTGTCTAACAGCTATTTCCATCAACAATCATTTATATAGTGTTTTGAGGACACATTTCCTTGGAAATTTCACTTGATAAGTTTTTTGTGGTGGATACATGTTGAATAAATGATTATTAACAATTAACAAATTAATCAAAGTTGTTAAAGACATAACCCCATATTTATATGACAAAAATATTCTAAAATAACACTTTATTGTACTAAAAATATTCCAAAAATATTTTTTCCTACTAACATTTTATTGCACTAAAATAACATTTTTCTTAATGAATTGTATTACCACATATTTCGTAAATTGTTGTTCTCATGTTTACCTACTTGTACCACGTAATCCATTCCATTCTAAATTCCAAACTTTTATTTGTTATCGTCAATATGATTTAGTAACAGAAAGACACAACACCAAAGCTGGAAAACCATTCATCATGTAAACCATTTCTCTTTTTTTATCAAAACCAACACCACCCCGGTCACAACCCATCCAATGGCCTTTTGCATCATAGATTCATCATGATTTTTTAGGAGGAATTGTGTTTGTGGTTGCGGAGAATGCAATTCAATTGTTAATTAATGTCGAAAATGGTGGCGGTTGATGAAAAGAAGAGGGATCGAATGGTGAAAAAAGATGATATGGAATTTCCACGAAACGATGATCATGGAGTGACTGTTGCATTTTATGGGAGAGAGGTGTATGAGGGTGTTCCTATGGCACATTTTTCTCCAAAGTCTCCTTTAAATGTTGTTTTCTATCTTCTCTATTTACACATCCACATTTTTCTTTGTTGTGTGTTTTGCATAATAAAGAAAAATGTGTTTGATGGGTTTATATATTGAATTTTTATTCATAATGTTTCTGGCTTAAGACTCCTATAGGTTTAGCTTCTTTTTGGATTATGAGTTAATAATGATGATGTTGTATTATTTGCAGTATAAACAGAACAAGGCGGTGGAAAATAAATACAAGCTCTTGAATAGTCCAACAAAACAAGTAAGATTTTGAAGGGTTTTCTTTTGCAATTTTGATTGATGTTTGATCTTGAATTGAGTGTTCTCAATCCAGATTGTGAAAAACAGATCACAATAGGTTACTCTACTACAATGTTGTCAAAATGGATAATGAATCTAACATATGCATTTTCTACAGGCAACACTAGATGAGACACAATCACAAAAGTTTGCAAGGTTGGTAAAACATCAAGTATAATTGATTAAATAATCCAACTTATTTTTAAAGTAAGTTAAGACATTTTGTTTGATTGCAGTTCAGCTAAAGGGGCAACAGATGGAACATATTCTCGTGGCGAGGCGATATCATCTGCTGTGATTCACGCGGAAGGACTCCGATCACATTTGGAACCAGAATTCCCTAGTTTTGTGAAGTCCTTGCTTAGATCACATGTAGCCAGTTGTTTTTGGATGGTAAACATTACAACAAAATTGTAGTTAATGTATCCTCTAAATTTGAATATATATTTTCCTGATAAAATGACAATTAAAATGAAGCAACTGTATTAGGGTTAGATAAACCAAATAACACCGCCATGTCTTGTGATTTGTTTTTGTATAGGGGTTGCCGGTGTCGTTTTGTAAAAGACATTTGCCTGATAAAGATACAACTATCACATTAGAAGATGAATATGGTAAAGAATACAAAACAAAATACATTGCATGTAAGACAGGATTGAGTGCTGGTTGGAGACAATTTTCTGCTGTGCATAAATTGCTAGAAGGTGATGTGTTGGTATTCCAATTAATTGAACCCACCAAATTTAAGGTAATAGTTTTTGTTTTTATTTAATTGTTCTTTTGTTAGTTTTAATTTTGGTTCTTTACTCATACCATTTTTTTTAGGTTTATATAATAAGAGCAGAACTAGAGAATCAAGAGAGTTGCACCAAACAAAAAGTGGGAGGCAAGACTTGCTTCTCCATACTTTTAATTTGTTCTATCATGAAATCATCAAAGGATTTATACAAACTTGTTAACATTGCTTACTTTTCTCCTTCATGTTTTCAGGAAGAAACAACATAGAACCTGATGTTGTAGCATATAATAGCCCAAAAAGAAAAAGCGTTAAACCTGTTCCACAAGACTTCCAAAAGAAAAAGAAAATGATTGTATCAAACATGGAGACTAAGCCTAAACAATATACAGAGCAATCTGAAATTGATAGCGACGAAGCTTTGTCAGAAATATTTGAGGGCTTTAAAATGCCTGAATTTAAAGAGTTAAAAGGTTTTGAAAATTTCAGAATCATAGTTGATGGAAGGCCAATCGAAGAAGAACTCTCTACAGAAGTTCGAAACAAGTACTACAAACTATGTTACAGTCAACAAGTTTTTCTTCATGACAATCTCATCAAAGGCTTGCATTATAAGCTGATTGCAGGAATTATATCTGAACTTGTTAATATTGCTGATGCGATAAAAGTCAGTGTGATATCTACACCGCGTGTTGAATTTTCTAATTGGGATAAAACATTGCTAGCTTTTGAACATTTGGGCATGAATGTTGAATTTTTAAGAGTTCGGTTGCGCAGGCTTGTTAGCATAGCTTATGAAACTGGCGATGCCTCGGAGATTCGAAGATATATGGCCTATAGAACTGAACAACACGGTCGGGTAGATGATGAAATAAAGAACATGGAAACGAAGCTTGAAGAATTGAAGGAAGCTTGTAGCGGCTTTACTAATTATCTCGAAAGTTTAAAGTCTAAAGCTGAAAAGCATGAACAAAAGTTTCAGAAACAAGTTGCTGCTAATTGGTGAAACATTGTTATGTGTAAAAATATATTGGTTTTTGTGAGCTTATGTGAATTGAAATCACGTGCACCTACATCAAAAAATTAGAAGGATGAAAAACATAGAGGGTGTCTAAAGTTAATAAGAAACTAAGGGCTATTTTGGTATTATAATAAAATATTGATGAAGTTTTGGGTGTAACAAGATATTTTATGGGTGCTTTTGTCAAAAACAAAGATATTTTATGGGTGCTCTCAAAAAAAATAAAAATTATGGGTCTAACTAGAAAAACGCTTGATTATTTTGCTATTCTATCTAAACTTTTATAAGATCCAAGCATATTTCAAAATACAATTACTCTATCAAATAAAAAATACATCTAGTTTGATTTTATTTTTTTTGCATGACCAATTTCATTCAAGTGCAAATAATGACAATTATACAATAAATAGTCAAATCCTAATTCCCAAGAGGATTAATTCAAATCAGAGAATATGAAAAGAGCCAAATTAACTTAGAACAATTAAATGAACATTGTAACATAAATTCACCATTGAATCCTTGATTAATCTGAACCCGCTGAAGTAGAAAAAATATTATCCCTCTTTGTCATTCTATTCTATCCAGGGTCGGCCCATAGTCCGTCGAACCGGGTCTAGACAAATGGGACTCAAAATTTTAGGGGCCTATATTTTTATTTTTTTTGTATATAAGGCAAAAATATATTCATTATATATTTTTAAAGTTAAATGATTTCACAAGAGTAATAGTGGTTTAGTGGTCTGGGGTAGTGTTTGTGGGTTCAAGGTGTTGGTAGTGCATCTTTTTTTATTTTAGTCATTTTTTTTAAATTATGTTTTTCGTAATTATTTTATTAATGGTCAATTTATAAGTTTAAAACGGGACCTTCGAATCGTCCAAGACAACCCTAATTCTATCATGTCTTTCTTCGTATCTACTCTCTCATGTTTCTCTCCCTCTCTTAACCCCCTCTCTGTCTCTCTCCTTTCTATCCACTCTCGTGTTTCTCTCTCCCATTATCTCTTTGCTCCTTCACTCCTCTCTCTATTTCTCCTTTCCTCTCTCATTTCCATCCATCTCTCATTTCTCACTCTCCCCTTCTTATCATTGATGTCTTTATCATTCTTTACTATCACATGTGTCTATCCCTCCTCTCTCTCTCCCCTATCTCTCCCACTTACCTTTATCATGTCTCCCTATATCTCTCATTACTCTCTCCCCCTTTCTTTTATAAGTTGCAATACATAATTATTTGTCTTGTGCATCAACCGTGAAACACAATGGAGTAGTTTTTTTTTTTTGTACTGCTTTGTTTGGTACTTATTGTTTTGTGAATGAAACACACCTTATATCATAATGGATTGGTTGACAAAGCTAATGTCTGCATTTGAATGAGTTCAAGAAAGTAAAATGAGCACAAAATAACAAAGATGACAACTCTAATAAATTGTGTTTGTACAATAATCACTCATATCTAACATTCCTCTAAAAAATATCTTTATCACGTTTCAAGAAATTCACCCCGTCAAAGCATTTTATTTTTTTGTCTTTGGATCTTCAAGATCCTTCTGACAATCTTTTAAAAAAGTTTTAAAAAGTAGCAGTTTTAACTTATTTATTAGTGACAAATATTTTTATTGTGCATCAACCGTCAAACACAATGCAGTAGATTTTTTTCTTCTACTGCTTTGTGTAGTATTTACTATTTTGCAAATCAAATACACCTTATATCATAATGGTTTGGTTGGAAAAGCTAACGATTGCACTTGAATGAGTTCAAGAAAGTAAAATGAGCACAGAATAACAAGAGAACAAATCTAACAAATTTCGTGCTCGTACAATAATCACCCAAACCTAAAAAAAAAAATTAAAATTTTTTATCTTCTTTCAAGAAATTCATCCATTCAAAACTTATTTTTCCTTTCTCTTTGAATCCCTAAGAACCTTTTGCCAATCTTTTTTTTAAAAAAATAAAAACACACTAATTTTAACAAGATGATTAATGACAAATTTTTCGGGTCCGGTTATGGTGCATTATCCTTATGCACCGTGCATAAATCCCAGCCCATTAATCGGTAGCCCAAAATAATTGCTTCATACACCCCAACCCATTTTGTCATACACCCCCAAGCGAAACCACAATTCCGTTTCTTCATCTTCTCCGGCACGATACCAAATTTTCATTAATTAATGGCCAGTTTATTTCTGCAATTCACGTGTTCACTTTATTGATATGTGGTCATGGCAACACATATATACACAAGTCTTTAATTTTTGGATTAAGCTTTTAGCAAAACAATATATACATATGCTTGACTCGGTAACCGTCAACATTTACATAACAATCCAGTGTCCACGGCGACACCGACACGAACACATCAAATGAGGAACACTCACACAACAACAACACACCACATCAATTTCCATTTTCCATCGTCGTCATATAATACACTTGATTTGCAAAAAGGGTTGTTGCTAAATTAAAACAAACTTCAGGGTATGGATTACTGAAACCATAAGTATGGTTTAATGGATTTGATAGTCTTGTATGTGAAACCAAGATAATTGTGTAATGATTTTTAATGAAATTATTATTGTTACATGGTTTTAAATAATGATTAAGATGTTATACACTGAAATTATTACTGAAACCATAATTATGGTTTAATGGTTTTGA
>Ga0099826_10003221_pt1 | contig 10996 bp, 5 predicted proteins | sample Mtrugardesep15_FD_76830 | JGI IMG/M metagenome (GOLD analysis project Ga0099826, IMG submission 76830) | Root nodule microbial communities of legume samples collected from California, USA - M. trunc garden sep15 | ecosystem: Host-associated > Plants > Roots > Nodule | place: USA: California...
ATATTTTTGTATATATATATATATATATATATATATATATATATATATATATATATATATAGAACTCCTCTCTGTAAAGTAATTTGAATGCCATTGTAATAACAAGCAAAAGAAAAAGATATTTTGGGTCAAAGTTATGTATTCTATGCTGCTGAATTTAGCCTAAATGACAAGTACAAAGCACTATAGGATCCCTTTTGCGGTCAAAGAACAAGTTCTACATACACTACCATATTCAGCCTATGGCAACTAAACATTCTTTTAGTTGGTTCTTTTTAAGGCTTTTAAACTATTGACAAAAGATACCGATGGGAGGTATTTTTATTTGGTATACAACAAAATAGATTAATTATTTTATGTTGAATTAACATTAATAAATAAAATAGACAAAACATATATAGGGAGGTGAAACTTCAACCAATTTCAATTATGCAATATTTATTTATTTTGAACACTAACCAGGAATTGTTATTATTTATTATGTATTAAAACGTAGACATCTGATAAAATTTCCATCAAGCAACTGGTATCTTGTCTTTGTTGTAACAAGAAAATGTTATTTTTTCATGTCTTAATATTGTTACAAGTTATTATTAACCATTTGCATCTAGTAGTAGCCAGACAACTTATTGCATAAGCAAGACAAATTCGATTGTAGGCTGTGATTCATTCATTTTACCTTGCAATATATTTTACTTCTTGTCCTTTTTCTAATTAATAAAAATTAAAATTTTAGAAAGAACTTGTATATATGCATTATGTCATAAAAAACTTGTATATGCATGGAGTGGGATATTAGTTCTGCTTTGTGTCTTACATCCAGAAAAAACAATAACTATTAAAGGCTTAATAAATACAAAGGCGTTATCTCCATCAGAAAACAATTAATCAAGAAACATAGCTACTTAAACTTCTACATATAATATTTTTAAAATTAATTCAAAGAAAGCTGATGACTTTTATTTTGGTCGGTAGTATTTGAACTACATGCTTTCTTCGACTGTAAAAAATAATAATTAAGGATTTAAAAATGTACAATTAGTATTACTTCATTTGCCTAAACATGCAAGGTAGGACTCATTGCCTTGACCCTAAAACAAACATTTTCTTTTCTTATCTTGTTATTTCATAGACAAACGATTTGCTTTACTAAAAGGAGCTGTTATCTTAATCTAAACGTATCCATTAAGATATTAGTCTATATGCATCGATCATTAATCGGAAAAGAGGCGAAAAAGAGAGTTGCATAGATAAAATGAGACATTTATTTATTACTTGTATGTGGTACATGACATTGTGGAGTGTTGGCTGAGCTCTCTAGGAGGCAAGAAAGTGTGGTGGCCCGTGAATTGTCTAGGATGCCTACATTCATGGCTAGTCCTCATTTTTTTTCTTCAAAAAAAAAAAAAAAGTCTTTTTTTAATAAAATAATTAATAGTATAATAACCATCACATCTCTTTATTTTTATTTCATAGATAAGTTAACATAAAATATAGATGTTGCTTCAATATACATGTGTGTTTGTGCGCGCGTGTTTTTAATTTACTTAAACTAATTTACAAAAGAAACAAACCAGTGACCAATATCTTGGTTGGACCAATCACCGGTCTTAGTTTTAAAACACTTTTAATGACTACAAGAGAATTTCAAGCATATGATGTTTACGTCATTCTCAAGTATAAAATGTATTCTATTTGGATTGACTTTCAATGTTATATTAAACATAAATATCTTGAATTAGGGATTTACTTGAATGTTATTTTTAGGAGGCTTGGATGTCAAAGGATATTTTTGATGACAAAAGACAATTTTTTTCGATTGCTTGAGATCTAATATAAATAAATCATAGATAAAAAAGATACATATACTTTTAAATTTAGATTTATATCAATCAAGATTAATTAATAGTTTTTTTTTACGGGAATTAATGGTTTCTATTAAGTAATTATTTGAAAATGAATTAGTTGTACTCACATCGATGAACAATTTTTTCAAGGATGGACAATTTTTGGCAAACATTGTGATATCATATGGATTGCAAGACATCCCTCCTTTCATAAACAATTGAAGCTCAGTCAGATTCACAAAGCAATATTGAGCTTCTTGATATATCCCATCACGAATCCTTGCAGCCACACTCTGAAATTATAAGGTTTGATAGTTAAGACATATTAATAAAGAGAAATGATATTTGTAAACTATTTTTGTGTTCTTACTTACGTTATGCTCTTATTTTAGGGAGAACTCTCTCTTATACTTACGTTATGTTCTTACTTTATCTCTCTATTATTTAGATTTTTTTGTTAATACCTACTTCATCCGGTCATATTTATAAGAAAATATTGCTTTTTTCATATTCATTGAATAACTAATGTATCTGAATTATATTAATAAGGATTTAATGCATACATTGAAAATATTTTCTACACCATCGATCAATCGTTGTCGTTTGATCATTAAAAGGACTAATTAGTATCTAACCAGTCCAGTCTAGTCTAGTCAAAAGAAAAATATCTTACCATGTAAGATTTTACATTAACTTTTTTTTCTTCATATTATGCGAAAATTCATTTTTTTAATATGTATGTAATTATTATTTTTAGACCGAATTCTTCCAATATGGTACAATAAATTAAATTTTTTCCTTCATATTACGCGCAAATTAGTTTTTTTAATATATATGTAATTATTATTTTTAGACCCAATTCTCCCAATATGGTACAATAAATTACTTTCTTCTCAACTTCAAAAGAGAAATTCAACGAATCGGTACAATAACTCCAAATGTTAATTAGTAAGTATTAAGTATTGTTAAAAAAATGAACTTATATATGATAACAATAATTATTTTGCTAGATAATTTTTTTAGGTTTACCATATTATCGGTACAAAGTTTCTGTCGTCATTTAGCAGTGGCTAATCTTACTTCGAGGAACTTATGAGGCATATAAGGTGAGTTATTGATGAGATGAAGACATCATATGATACTTTAGGCTAAGTTTTTAGTCATTTTCTTTACATTTGAAGACAAATTAGAGGTCATCCAAAGGAGTTGTTTATGGTTTGAGGAACATATTTTATTATTTTCATTTGAGCCATTGTAATTTACTTTCTTCCCTAATCATGCAACTTCATAGGCGTTTTAAGTCTTTTTATTGACAAAGAAAGACACCACATGGATGATAAGAGATTTAAAGAATGAAGATCAATGATACTTAGAAGATTTTTGAAGGCAATACAAGTTGGCGAAATTCATCCCAAGTTCCAACACATTTCAAGACGGAAGAACACTTGAAAAGGACGAAAAACCGCATAATTCACCCCATGGCGCCCCTGTGATTTTTAAAGCGTCAGGCACTGCCAAATGCGCCTTTGCTACGGGAAGAATACACTATTTGCTTGTTTTTCAAGCTGGGTCGGAGGAAAAACCCAAAAAATCATAACTTAACCTATAAGCAAAGATGCCCATAAAAAGTGAGCCTTGCACACACTTTATTCATTCATAAAGTTGGTGGTACAATGCAAGGGTCAAGCATCCAGAGCTTCCAGGCAGAGTTTTCTCCTCCTCTTGTGTTCTAGAGTATGTTTTTCTTTTCTTTAGTAATGATATTTGTTACCATTTGTAACTAAACCTCTCTTGATTAGGGTTCCACAATGAACCTCTATTTATTTGTTGAATTCAATTAATAAAAGTTTTTATTCAGTTTATGATCATAGTCTTATATAATTTATATTAAGTTCTAAACATTATGATGTTCTGCAACTAGCGGTTGACCTGATCTCTAGGTTTGAGTGTATAAGACTGACTATCTTGCCTTCACATGACCAAGAACGATAGAAATTTCTTATCTTCATTAATTTAATTATTGAATTTAAGTATGATGTTAGGATTATGATTCATCTTTAGTGGAAGTCAAAAGTATAGCCCTTGTCTAGGAGCTAATACTAAAACTTTATACCGATTCATCACAGGGTCATATTAGAACTATTGTTTATCAAAGCTAGATCATAACTAATAATAACTAGAGTTAATTCCAACAAAGAAGATAGAAGAAATTCAAGGAAACCATAGTCACCGCTAATCATCTGAATCAATAAAACCTAATCTCGCATTGTGCAAGACAATTAAAAACTTGCAAACAATATTCTCTTTACTACTTTTTATTCAAATAATTTCCGTTAATTGTTGAGTTAAACGACAATCCATGTGGAGACGATAAATTACTACTTTATTACTTGTTATGGTTTGGTACACTTTCCAATTTGTCCATCAGTTTTCCCCTCCCAACCGATTATGCTACATACATAGCATCAGTGTTGCATTCAATTTCATATAATATAAAAGATGGTTATATAAACCAAACAATTTGACTCAATGGTTAAAAAGCTCAACAAATGACAATTTGTTTAGGAAAACCTGAGTTCGACTCCCGTGCTAAACAATTTTTTGTCACACTTTGCTTACCTCTCGATCGAACTTCAGATTACCAAGATACCTTCCCCTAGAACGAGAGGGTTAACACACAAAAAGTTAGATAATTTTTTAGCCCCATAAAATTATCAAGTTTCATTTTTCGTCCCTATTAAAAAATTGTATGTTCTTGCCACTACAAAATTATCATGCAATTAGTTTTATTCCCTATGCAAACTTACTGAAACAAAACATTTTTAATCATCCTTCTAATTTTAAAAGGTTAAATATTTTATTTGTCCTTACAAAATTATCTTACACATAAATTTTAGTCCACCCTAAAACCAAATTTGTTTAAACTTTCTTATATTCTTAACTTTGAGAAGAGATTCACAAGAAAGACGGTGTTTGAATTTTGACTCTTGCAAAAATTTGTTGGCTTCTTATCTTTGAGAAGAAATTCATATTTACTAATATGAAATAATTATCGAAATGAATTTAATACTTATGATATTGAATGACTTAATTGCTTATGAACTATTATTATATTATGTTAAGAGAAATACATGGAGCATGTCAAGTGTTACCAATGTAATAAACTAAATGTTGTGACTCATGAGGAATACATACAACAATCCAAGTGTCAAGAGGAATACATACAACAAACCAAGTGTTACTCATGCAATAAATCAAGTGTCATGACTCATGATGAATACATCCAACAAGTCAAGTGTCAAGAGGAATACATGCAGCAAGTCAAGTGTTACCAATGCAATAAACCAAGCGTCATGACTCATGATGAATACATCCAACAAGTCAAGTGTCAAGAGGAAAACATGCAACAAGTCAAGTGTTACAAATGCAATAAACCAAATGTCGTGACTCATGAATACATGCAACAAGCCAAGTGTTATCTATGCAATAAACCAAGTGTCACGACTCATGAGGGATACATGTATTAAGCCAAATGTCAAGAGGAATACATGCAGCAAGCCAAGTGTCACCCATGCAATAAGCCAAGTGTCAAGAAGAGGAATACATGCAACAATTCAAGTGTTACCCATGCCATAAACCAAGTGTCGTGACAAGCCAAGTGTCAAGAAGAGGAATACATGCAACAAGTCAAGGGTTACCTATGCAATAAACCAAGTGTCATGACTCACGAGGAATACATACAACAAGCCAAGTGTCAAGAGGAATGAATGCAACAAGCTAAGTTTTACCCATGCAACAAACCAAGTGTCAAGGAGAATACATGCAACAATCAAGTGTTACCCATGCAATAACCCAAATGTCATGAGGAATGTATGCAACAATCCAATTGTTATTCATGCAATAAAAAAGTGTCAATAAGATTACATGCAAGAAGTCAAGTGTTATTCATACAATAAGACATATCTCTTTCTTCTTCCCTCGTGAATCCCATCCCTTTTCTTTTTCATTAACTCACCAAAACCTCCACTCTCTTTCATCTCATTTTTTCCTCTGAAAATGACATCTCTCTTCTTCTCTCATCAGTCATAACCCTCTCTATTTCTCATGGATCCTATGTGCCCTCTCATTTTGTGCTCGATTTCCCCAAATCCCGTGATATTTAGAACATGCATCTCTATTGTAGCTTTTTCAATCAAGGTATTCTTCTATGATTCTGTCAACACCTGAATTCACACCGGCAATGGGCACAACTCCACGATCCCTTGCTCCGACGTCAAACCTTCTGTTGTTAACAATTGCAGCTCGTCGAAAGGTCAATGACATATGACTTGAAATCAGTCTCCTCATTCTCCTTCCTTCCCAAACGGTACTAATTATTAAATAATGGGTGTAAAAAAGTTTCTAAAAGTTTTGGAATGATTATAGACGTGTATGGTTTCTTTTAAAGAGTTAATGATTTGATTATGTATTCATTAATTTTTTCTCCCACAATTTCTAACAATATTATATTTTGCATATAATTTACCCGTGCTCATGCGCGGCCTAGTTATTATTATAAACGGGAAGATAGTCACGCAAATGCTATTCCTCAATCCTAAAATCTAATTTGTCTATTTTGCACTTCATTTTTTGTGACCTTATTCCAATTTTACCCTCCACACTTTGCCATGGTTTCTCAATTTTGCCCTCCCATCTCTTGACCTTCATTTTTACCGTAACTCATTGATTCAAATTTCCGTTACATATTGATTGGTACATGGCTACTTCACAGCTATAAATATGAAACTTTGATAGTGCATAATTCGCTCTTGCCCAAAAATAATACATATTGTGTTGCTGCAAGTAAATCCTGGTATGTATCATACTATGTTCAATTCGCTCTTACAAATTAGTGATTATAAGTATTTTGATCAAATTTGTAGTTTCATTTGTCTTTCGCACGATTTTTTACAATCTTCATTATGCTCATATTTGTTGTAATTTTGTTTTTAGCTCTCTTGGTCCTATTGCTTTTTCAGACAATGACACGTATATGTATTTTGTATAGTATTATATTCTTTTCATTTCATCTTCGTGATAACGGGAAGAGAAAATACTTTAGTCTACTCAATTTGATTTTGGATTCTAAATAGGATGTTATCCATGTAGTAAATGTGTATTATAATGTCACCAATTTTAATTATTTTTTATGTGAAAATATCATTCAGTACTTCAAATTTTATTTATTTTTTAATCAAGTACTTCAAATTTATTGTTGAGATCATCTAACTCTTGTGTTAATAAATAATTCTATTTATAAGAGCAAGTTCACGATATATATCAAACATTATTCTAAGAGAATTTCAATCCATTTTATTTATCAATCCTACCCTCACCATTTTAAATCTTAATTCATTTCCTTATTTTCTCCAATTTTGTCTCAAGTATTCATTTGTTGCGCGTATTAGAATCCTCTCATTCAGAATGTATAAAAATCCAATCTAGTATTTTCTATTCCAACAAAGTGTAAATGAAACCCAAGTATTTACCTATTTTTATTCGATTTTTGTTAAAAGTCTCACATCAGATGAAAATTGATTTTTAAGTGGCGAGAAGGTCCTTACTTTACAAACTAATTTTGTAATAGTTAAAATAAACATGATCTAAATTATAAGATGGTATCAAAGTCTATACAAGATCAGTTAGTCGCCCACCACTTAGGTCACGATTATCAGACTACGCAGGTCATGCTCTAGATATGTAGATAGTCATTTACTTGAGAATGTGAGATAAGAATTTAGAAATATAATTTGAAAATGTATAATATTTATGTAAGTGGTGGAAAGTCTTCACCACCGGAGCCATTGCACATGTGCTAACAAATAGATGAACTAAGCTAGTGTAAAAGTAGAATACTCAAGAATTCATTTCATGGTGTGTGACTGTGTTGGTACCCTATGCAAGCCCTAATAATTGCACTCTCCATAAATGCTAATGTCCTTCTCTTTTAACTGTCTGTGTTGGTTTTCAATCTTACGCTGACTTTTCTGCAAGAGAATCCAACATAAATGCATTCCATAGTTGTTCTGTCTCTGCCATTAATGCTATCACTATCATCTTGACTGCAATATTTTCTCTCTCATCTTAGTTTTGTGCGAAATGAAAACCAAAAAAATCTCTTTCACTGTTTCAGCAAGTTCTTAATTTGTCTCAATGATGATGCAACTTCTCCAATGCTACAGAACATGCATTTATTGCTAATAAATCCAGCTTGAAACTCGCTGATGATGCATGCCCCCATCCAGTAATAATGCCACCTCAGATCAACTTTTTCAAACTCCATGTTCTTCCCTATTTATTATCTCACAATACTCTTGAGTCTAGCTAGTTCAAGTGTTGAAAACATGCTCTAAATTCTGCATTTTTTGTTGTCACCTTTTCTTTATTAATGTGTACTAGCTGTTGTTGAGAATTGAAGAGAGAAAGAATGGGAAGGACACCTTGTTGTGATAAGAAGGGTTTGAAGAAAGGACCTTGGACTGCTGAAGAGGATGAAATTCTTGCTAACTATATTAAGAAGAATGGTGGTCATGGAAGCTGGCGTTCTCTTCCCAAGATCACAGGTTTCATTTCATCCTTTATATATGTCTTTCTTTTTTGCCTGTTTTTGACTTGCTAAGTGCATTTTTGGGTTGTTTGTGACTGCATGCTTTTTAAAATCATGGTGACCGGCTACATGTGATTCTAACAAACTCAGTGTGATATCAAACATACATCGAGTTTGGCAAAATCACAGTGTCACCGTGATTTTGTGAAGTTTTAAAGTGAAGATTTTGTCGAACTTATAGACGTGATTATGCCAAGTTCAAAGTCAAACCTAAATAAAAGTAATACCACTATTAAAGATTCGGAAACTATAATGTTTTCTTAAAGAAAATGTCTCCTGCTGCAATTTGAACCAACATTTTGATTTTTTTATGTCTTTATACTGCATATTAAAATATTCTATGTTCTTGAATAAACTTATTTCAAGGTGAAAAAGATATTTCATAGAGCACTTTCTTAACTTTTCTTTGGAATCAGCTACAATCCTTGATTTTAAGTAACTTAGAATAAATTTTTTATGTCTCTCAATAATGGTGGGCATATTTTAAGCACTGAGCTATTATGAAGTTTAGAACAAAAGTGGGGTCATGGAGTGAAGGGGAAGAAAGTTCCTATCTTTGGTTTTATATACATATCCATGGTAGTTGCTGCTTTTTTGTGACACTAACACATCACTTGCCAATTTAAGGACTATTGAACATGTGAAGGGATGCTATCACTCTTAACTCCTTGTCTCCCACTCTATTTTTTTCTTGAGTTCTTAAAAGTTAAAAAAACAGGAATATGTCAAAAGCAAAATAACTTGAATAGCAGACATATTTAATGCCATGCTTGAAACATTTTATTACTCTAAATTTTATGGGAAATGTTAATAAGTATCCTTAGAGCATTGTTTAGTAACTTTAAATAGTAAGTTTTTGTCAAAGTTTATGAAATTAATGCATTAGAAATTTGAGTTTTTGACTTTTTTAAAGAATAATTTCTTTATTAGAAATCCTTAAAAAATGCCCTTAAGACACTCGTTAACAAGACCCAAATTTTATTTATTTTAAACCATTTTATTAGTCCGAAGTATCCATCAATTTTATCAATAATTAATTTATGCTAAAAAACCTCGTTAGCCACCTTAAATGAAGTCTCCCTTCTCAACCATATTTATTTTTCCTTCTATAATACTTGAACTTGAAACATAACTTAAGGAATCTGAGTCGAGTCGGGTTCCACTTAGAATAACATAATGTTGGTATATTAGTTGTTACACTACATTTAAATACAGAAAAATATGCTTTGATTTTTATTGCTCTCTTGTTTTGTTTTAGCCTTCCAATATATTCCTAACCAAAAAATTTGTTTTCAATTTTCATGTACACTAGTAGGTTTCAATTGTAGATCAGCTAGCCACGTGCCAAACAATGATTTATTTTCTTTGGACACTTTTTCTTCTATGTTCTATAATTAATAACCATTGTCAAAGAAGCAAAATAACAACAATAATTGATATTTTATTCTGTTTGTCAGCCAGACATTAATTAAAGACTGCAATGTTATACATTAACGTTATTAGGCTAATGTTAACTTGTGTCTTCAAAACATAATTTAAAGAAGTAAAATAAAAATATTTTGTTGTAATTAATGCATTTGAATATAACTTTTTAACTTTTAACTAATTAAATGCATAAAATTTTAGAAACAATTTATATTTTTGAGTTGTTTAACATGTGCCCTAAGAGCACAAGTTAATATGGCCTTTATTATTATTTTACTTTCAGGTCTTCTTCGTTGTGGTAAAAGTTGTAGGCTTAGGTGGACCAACTATCTAAGACCTGACATTAAACGTGGACCCTTTACTCCTGAGGAAGAAAAATTAGTCATTCAGCTTCATGCTATCCTTGGAAATAGGTAAACAGTTCAGCATTTAATTAAGCTTGTTTTCAATTCATATAGTTTCTTTGGTAGTGAAGTTTTAGCTCTTCAGTTTTGTCTCATCCTTCACAAATCTATGATATTTAGATTCCTCTTCATGTACATAAAATCATCAAAATATATTTAAATATGCATTTTTTAGCAAAATTTAAATATACTTCACAGTTTTCATGAGATCCACTCATTTTGTGGTTGTGAAACTTTTAGATCTCTATAGAATATATCATAGTACTTTATAATAAAACATAATTTTGAATAGAGGTCACATTTGTGTCACAAACTTTGATATTGTAGAAAATTGTATTTAAATGCTGAGGATTGGCCCAAGCACTCTAGACTTATTTTATCAATAGCAAATTAGACCCCCTGAATAAAAATATTGTTAAGGATAAGTAAATCGCGTATATAAAATTTACTAAGTTGTTATGAAGCACAATTCGCAAAGAGCTCTACTTTTATGCTCAGAGACCTAAGTTCAAAACTTACATTGCGTAAGTTATAATTTTTCAAGCTCAACTTAACTAAAATACATTGTTGTGAAGTTAAAACAAATTTACTTTTCATTCTTATTTAAATAAGTCTTAGGCCTACAAATGTGTTGAGTTGGTCCGGTAAATGCTGCTGATTTGTTCACGACCGCA
>Ga0099826_10003222_pt1 | contig 10996 bp, 6 predicted proteins | sample Mtrugardesep15_FD_76830 | JGI IMG/M metagenome (GOLD analysis project Ga0099826, IMG submission 76830) | Root nodule microbial communities of legume samples collected from California, USA - M. trunc garden sep15 | ecosystem: Host-associated > Plants > Roots > Nodule | place: USA: California...
CGTGCCACGTCAGCGTCTGGATGGGGTCAGGGGTGTTTTGTGGAGAATCTTTATATTACAGGTGTGTTTTGTGGAGAATCTTCATATTATAGGGTTGGAATCTAAACTTTTTTTTTACAGGGGGTAAACCGGAACTCGCCCAAATTACAGGAGGTAAAAGCATATTAACCCATTATTTAAGACCCAAACTCATGTGAATTTTAATTAATAAAAAAATGTTTATTCTATTCATGCCAAATAACTTCCCGAAAAAAGTTGATGAGTGACTCAACAAAAGCCGTTCAACATAATTAATGTTATCAAATTTTTTTAAGAAAGATATTTCTATAATCATTTTAACAATTCTTTATCTAACATTTACATTTTGTTTTTATCTTGTCTTTCTTTTCTTCTCTTTAATTTTTTTATTAATTAAAAAGAAAAACAATAAGGTTGTCTCATAAGTTATTACAAAATGATTGTACAAATATCATTATTCAAAATTTAATTATTATAACATAAATATAAATATTAATTGCTGGAAAAAAAATGAATATATTAATTTAAGAGACACTGTGACAACTTGAAAGGCTTGAGCCTTCAAAACAAACATTGGATTTGAAGGTCACGGATTCGAGTCTCATTAATGTATATATAATATAATCCTTATAAGTCGATTCAAAATAATGTATTTCCTTTATATACGACATATATAAAAATAAAAAAAATGTTACTTTATACTCACTTTTCTACAAAGGCTTGTTTCGCAGTTGATAGTGTTTTGTTGGCTATCTTGAGAACAACGGAAGATATATATACCTCTTAAAGAGATACTGAAATCACACATATTTTAGATCAAAACCATTGTTGTTGGAGCCAATATGATCCTTATTCGTTCAATATGGACATATTCGATAAGTTGCCTTATTTACAATCCTTCGTTGAGATAAGATGAGGAAAATTTATGGATGGAGGAAATTATAGCCAAGTATGGAAACAAAGTTGAAGCTCCTACTGAAGACAACATGTATAAGGAAGAAAATAAATACCTCATGATTCAATACAGTAGAAAAAGAGGATGAAATTCGTATTTATTTGAAGCCAACTCTTTTAACTATTGGTTAGGTGTAATTCAGATCTAGAAGGGGAACATAACTATTTCAGTGAGCCGAAATGCATGTAAGATTTGAACAAGAATTGTTCAAGTAGAATGTAACTTTAAAGTGCGGTAAGAAAGAAGATTTATTAAATGAATTAAACTCTTTAAAAATCCATCTTTTATTTTGTCTAATACTATTGATGATGCTTGATCCTATTAAAAAATATTGTAATTATGCACGATACTAAAATAAAGATAAGTGACGAGGAGAAAGAAAATCTCTCATATTTTAAAACTCATTCACCGCAAGAAAAGATGAAGAACAGCATGAACATTGAGAACTTAAGAAGGTGAAATATTGTAAAAGTTAAATTTGCTCTTCGAGAACCCCTTGATTGATCCACTAGCTCAAGAAGTTAAACAAATAAGGGGAAACATGTTTTCTATCGCTTTCAGTTGTTTCTAATTGTTTTGCTTATGCTTTTGCTGGTGGTATTCATGGTGCTGATTGCTTTTTAAGGGAAGTTCTTTTACTCTCTACTCTTTTCTTTTTATCGTGTTCTTTTGTTTTCAAGCATTGAAAACTATGGTTTTTTTTTTGCTTTCGCACTGGTTTCCGACCCATCAATGATGGACGACTAATCCGGCTCATGTGTAGAGGCATGCGCACTGGCCAAGCGTTGTTCTCTCTGGAAATCGAACCTGGTATTCCCCGGGTACGTCTTTGAAATGAGTTCCTTGTCACTAGAGCTCAAACAACTTATTTATTGAAAACTATGGTTTTACTTGTGGGAAAGAAGATAAACAACCAATATGCTTTTTAAGGCAAGTTCTTCTACTCTCTACACTTTTCTTTTTAAGGGAAGCTCCATTAAATAAGCATGAATTGTTATTTTGATGCTAATGTTGCTTGAAAACTATGGTTTAATGGAGCCGGAGGGAAAAGATCAACAATAATGTACACGATCTAAGACTTAATGATGAATAATTTGGTGAAATAATTTATTATTTTTTGGCTTAAATATGATTTTCGTCCCTGTAATTTGGGTTAGTTTTGATTTTTCGTCCTTGCAAAAAAAAAGTTTAAATTACATCCCTGCAAAAAAAAAATATTTGAAAAAGGTCCCTGGCCCCACATCCCAACTGATTTGGCATGCTGTACGCCACGTGGCAGTAGTGCAACTTTGGCTCTGTGGTGCTGACGTGGCAGGCCATGTAATTTAAAAAATGATTTTTTTTTAAAAGATGATTTTTTTTAAATTAAAAAAATCTGAAAAAAAATTAAAAATCATAAAAAAATTCCAAAAAATAAAATAAAAATCAGAAAAATTTCAAAAATTAATTTTTTTAATTTGAAAATTATATATTAAATTTTTTTCGATAATACTAAAAATTATATTTTCAAGAGTTATAAATTTTGAGATTATATAATTTTTTTCATATTTTAATTTTCAAACAATTATTTCCAAATTTAAAAAAAAAAAGTAATTTCCAATTTTTGTTTTCTTCATATTTTCAAAAAAAATAAAAATTATATAATTGAAAAAAATTTGGAATTTTGTTTACAATTTTTTTATTTTAAAAAACTATTTTTCAAAATTTTAAAAATATTTTTAAATTTTTAATGATGTGGCCTGTCACGTCAGCGCCATGTGGCCAAAACATGTCATATCAGCAAAAAAGTGAGGCCAAGGACCTTTTTCAAATATATTTTTTTTTGCAGTAATTCAAACTTTTTTTTTTACTGAGACAAAAATCAAAACACGTCCAAATTACAGGACAAAAATCATATTTAAGCCTTTTTTAATACAAAACTAGCTATATTTTTAAATTGTCAAAGCGACATATAGTTTAGAACAAAGGTAGTATCAGTAAGTAACTTTTACATTCCACTTAAAAAATAATACTGAAAGAGTAATTTTGTCATTAAGTAACTTAAATATTCCTTGTCGAAGATTTCAACATAATAATAATCACATATTTTCAAAAAGATATATATCTCAAAAATTATTTTATTTGAGAAACTGTTAAAAATACTTCTCATGTTTATGCATTTTATGGAAGAAAAAAATTATCCTAAAAAAGTCATAGCAAAAAGATAAATACTTAAAATGATTTTTATGAGAATCTATTTAAATCATATTCTCAATCAGAAAGATAAAACACTTTAAAAATCTATTTTTTTTAACTGTAAGAAACACGCATTTAATCAATTTTATAAGAAACACTAGTGACTGCTTATGCAAGGATGAAAGACATCAATGTGGACTTTGTTTTAAGAAAAAATCCAAGTGAAGGAAAGAGGTGATTTTCAGAAAATATTCCACCTAACACCCAAAGAAGTCTGAATGTGAACTGTGTTTTTGGAAGGTGACATGGTTGTAAGATTGTTCTTCAACTTTGAGGTACTAGTTCGAGACTTTTGGCACTGAGAAAGAAGTCTGAATTCCATAAAAAAAAAAGTTCTATAGACACCAAAAACACTATATTTTGTTTGTATATCCCCATCCATGTTTGTTTTTCTTATCCTTCAAAAGTCTCAATTGTTGAAGTTTGCGGAGACTTTTTGGATGAGAAACTAAGTTACTTTAGCGTACCTTAATTGATATTTCCAAATTAAGTATCACTGGATCATATTAAGGTTCACTATAGTACTTAATTAGATGTTATGAACTGGGGATTGTTTATGCAGAATATATACACAAATGATTAAAAAAAAAAAAATGAGCCCCAAAGAATGGAGATCCCAGCACAAAACAGAGAACTCTTTTATAAGAGTAAACAAATTGATCAAATTAGCATTTCAATCTCAGTTACAAAAACACATCAAGTAGAAAACTATTAGAGAATTTTAAACCACATTTACTGCATATCTATGGAGTAGTCTTAATCAACAGAGATGATTCTCACAAGCATTACATAAAGTACGGATTTATACCTGGATCGACTTAGCTTTATTATTTCAAGCTGGCTTCCCTTCTTTATTTCAAAAGAAATACAATTTCCTTACAAAGATGTTTAAGTGTGTATAAAGAATAACATTTTAAAAATGATTATTTAGTCAAAGCTTTTATACACTCAAAACTTCAGTAACATGTGGCATGTACTCCAAATAACTACTTTGTATATGAAACATAATAAATTCAAGCCTCTAAAAGGAAATAAATAGAAACACCAGAAAGAAAAAGGTAGCCAAGAAATAAAGATAACTCGGTTAACTATATCACAAGTTTTCATTCTTTCCGATTACATCTTTTTGCAGAGTAAGAAAGAGAGAGAGAGAGTCACGTGAAAGTCAATCATGCTACCAAAACAATAGTAGTTACAAGTTAGCACGTTTCTATTACCCCGTTTCTTCGCATTAGGTTGTTTTAGCACAAAAACTAATTGCCTTTATGTGCTTTTAGCTCAAGAATGCGATATTCAATCTCCTTAAGAAGCAGATCCTCAAACTCTAGTTTGTAATCCGAAATGCATTGTAGAACAGTCCCCAGACTAGCAATTTCTTGATCTCTGGCCTCGTCCTGAGTTCAAGTACATAGTAACAATTTATTTATAACTATCATGCTAGCGTATGTGTGAAAATGGAATAGAATGTTTGCTAAAATAGAATTTCAATAAGAAAAGCAGAAGAACCTTGATTTCAATGGAGTTGGTTTTCAGACAACTGCTCTCACAAATCAGTCTGGCATTCTGGATGTGTTCTCGCAACAAATCAACAAATCGATTCTTGTCATCCAACTTATATGCACAACTGAATCTAACAGCTTCAACAAACTGCTTCCTCTTGATAAGATGCTTAACAAAATCTGGAAGATGCAAGAAATTTCACTTCATAACTTATTAAAACATACGTAAAAATTGAAGAAAAAAACTAAGCAGATTGAACCTAATATTTCAAAGTTTGTCAAACCATTTAGAAACTAGAAGAGATACACACAAGGAGAGATAAATTTCTTAGTCTATTTCATTTTCAAAGCATTGAAAGCAAGATGTTGATTGTCTATTAACAAATGTGAGATCTGTTGGGGAAACAAAATCAAGCCAATTACAAATCAGTTCAATTTCATACCAACAAGTAGTACCTTGATCTTTGTATCTTTGCATATTTCCTCTAGTTTTTATTAAACAAGAGTTCCCCAATTTCTTAAAAGGATCACTTCACCCATTACCTTTAAATGATTCCTTTTTTGATTTTCGAATTAAAAAATGGCAAGCATTTTGGCAACAAAAGAAGAAAAAAAATGCTTCAAGATGCCAACTGTCTTTCTATAAGTCATTAGTCTTTATTACTGACATGTCAAGAAAAACATATAGGTGATTTGGTTTCGATTAATTATTTTGATATGTAATGTGGTGAATTGTGATCCATAAAACTGTAGGACAAAAACAGGGCAAAAATTTAGATTCAACACTTCACACAACAATCTTAATATTTACTTTTTCTATGTCATTTTCAATATAATTGGAATTTAAAACAAAAATTTCTCCATACTATGTTCACCATAAATGACAAACTCTTGTTCTGTACTATCTAAGAGACTAGCAACTTATGGTTTTTCATAATGAATAGGTATAACCACCTCATCCTGACTGCATATTGGAATGGTAGGGAAAGTAACGATAGACACCAACTCACTTGATTTGATAATCAAGATAAAATATCTAAAGTTTATCTAAATAAACATACCAGAAACTCTGTTTGCAAAACCCAGGCATCCAAACAGCTCCACAGCAATTTTGTGCATAGCAACAAATGCAAAAAGCTCCAAAACTTCATCTTCATCAAAATAATCAAGCAATCCATAAACTGACAAAAGCAGCAGAAAACCAAGAACCGCCAAAGAATTTTCAGTATTTTCTTTCATGCTAGCTTTCAAATCACGGGCTAGCTTCAATGCTTCTTTTTTTACACAAGTTTCAATTTTTGGTGAGGTTCTCATCAGTTGTTCTAGCAAATGGATTTGGTAATCAGCAATAATCACGGCATTGTCACCCTTTTGACACAGTGGAATAACGGGGTTCAATATCATATCCAAAACAAGTTTTGATGGATCTGATGATTCACGCATACTAACTAAAATTCTATTGTAAAGTGATTCAAGTCCGCCAGTTTTCTCACTTGTGTCCAACTGCAAACTTGTTCCACCAATGGTACGACTTAATTGGTCATCCATGTAAGATTCGACTGCATATTTAGAAAGCAGATAATTAAGATCTTCATATTTACAGAAGTATTCAAGTTCAATTTTCTGTCCAGTTGTATAGAGGAAGGTTGAATTAACTGATCGTTACAAAACAAGCTCTTCATTGGACAATTTTATATGACCAATCTGCCATGTTATACAAAACTACATAGCATTTTCTCTGAAATCTTTTTTCACTGCAATCATTCTAGGCTTTAACTTAAGAGTCTAGACATAAATAGAGGTCATAAATTTTACAACATACAGCCAAAATATTTTAGAGAAGCCTTTTGTACATGAACTCATAAATGTACTTTCTATTGTTGGGTTGATGCAGACTTAACTCATCAAGTTATGAAATATATGGATGAGAGAGAACGCATTATACTAACAGTTACAATCAATTTCAACAAGACCTTAACTAGAGACAGTGTTAGTCTGTTAGAGTTCATTGATTAATAAGCAAGACTAGAAATAGTAGCACTAATAGGACTATTAAGTGCCCCTCAATGTTTGTCAGAATATTGAACCTACACTATTTGCAATATACTTGAAAAATTAAAACTGCATTAATATACTAATCTTTCATTAGCAGTACCATAATATTATAGTAAAACCTTAGCCGTGGATAAAAAACACGAGTTTTTTCACCTAAGAGATACATAAAATGTTCAAGGGTGAAGATATACTGCAAATTAGTTTGAAAGTCTTTGGGTGTGATAATGAAATCTGGAAAAGCATTTCAAATTGACTATGGCATACAACATTAACATGATTAAAAACGTTTCTACAGAATTAAGTAGATCAAGCTATAAAAAAAATATCATCATCATTAAGAGGAACAGTTGTAATAAAATTCTTTCAATAAACTAGATGAATAAGAACATTTACCGGATTCTTTTTCCCCATCAAAATATTTTTTCCTCGACCCAGGCTCCTTTATATGTCCATCAAATTTTTTCAGCTTTGACTCAGGATCGTTGACTTGTCCTTCAAACTGCTTTTCTTTTAAGTTGAACTCCTTCACCTTTACTTTGAACTTATACTCTTTCAACTCCAGTTCATTCCATCGTCTTTTAAATCGCTGCTCTTTTGATTTGAAGTCCTTCACTTGTTCTTCAAATTCCTCCTCTTTTGATTGAAACTCCTTCACTTTTCCTTCAAATTTCTCCTCCTTTGACTCAAGCTCCTTCATTTGGTTTTCGACACGCTTCTGATTTGATAGCAAGTCCATCATTTGGCATTCAAATTCCTTTTCTTTTGTTTCAAACTTCTTTATTTTGCCGATAAGTTCGTTATCTTTTGACTCTAATTGGCCTTCAAATTCCTTCTTTTTTGACTCAAACTCCATCACTTGTCTTTCAAAGTGGTTCTTTTTAGATTCCAACTCCTTCACTTGGCCATCAAGTTGCTTCTCTTTGGAGTCAAATTTCTGAAATTGTCCTTTCAATAGCCTCAATTTTGATTTGAGCTCCTCCATCATGCTTTCGAAATGCTTCTTTTTAGATTCCAGCTCCTTTGCTCGAGTTTCAAATTCCATCTCCTTTGATTCATGCTCCTGCAATCGGTCTTCAAGTTGCTTCCCTTTTGACTCAAGCTCCTTCATTTGGCTTTCACAATGCTTCTGTTTCAATACATGCTCCTTCATTTGGCATTCAAATCCCCTCTCTTTTGATTCAAACTCCTTCATTTTGCCTACAAGTGGGTTATCTTTTGACTCTAACTCCTTAACTTGTATATCAAACAACTTCTTTTTAGATTCCTGTTCCTTCACTTGGCCTTCAAACTTTCTCTCTTTTGAATCAAGCTCCCTCATTCGGTTTTCAAAATCCTTCTGTTTTGATACCAAGTCCATCATTTGGCATTCAAATTCCTTCTCTTTAAACTCAAAATCTTTTACTTTGCCTACAAGTTGGTTATCTTTTGACTCTAACTCCTTAACTTGGCTTTCAACCTGCTTCTTTTTAGATTCCAGTTCCTTCATTTGGCCTTCAAATTGTCTCTCCTTTGATTCATGCTTCTTCACTCGGCTTTCATGTTGCTTCTCTTTTGACTCAAACTCCTTCACACGCCCATCAAATTGCTTCTCTTTAGACTCAAGTTCCTTAACTTGTCCTTTCAATTGCCTCTCTTTTGTTTTGAGCTCCTCCACTTGGCTTTCAACCTGCTTCGTTTTAGATTCCAGTTCCTTCATTTGACCTTCAAATTCTTTCTCTTTCGATTCATGCTCCTTCACTAGGCTTTCATGTTGCTTCTCTTTTGACTCAAACTCCTTCACACGGCCATCAAATTGCTTCTCTTTAGACTCAAGATCCTTAACTTGTCCTTTCAATTGCCTCTCTTTTGTTTTGAGCTCCTCCACTTGGCTTTCAAAATGCTTCTTTTTAGATTCCAGTTCCTTCATTTGACCTTCAAATTCTCTCTCTTTTGATTGATGTTCCTTCACTCGGCTTTCATGTTGCTTCTCTTTTGACTCAAACTCCTTCATCTGGCTTTCGAAATGCTTCTCTTTTGATAGCAAATCCATCATTTGGCATTCAAATTCTTTCTCTTTTGATTCAAACTCCTTTACTTTGCCTACAAGTTTGTTATCTTTTGAGTCAAACTCCTTCAATTCACCTTCAAATTCCTTCTTTTTTGATTCAAATTCCTTCACTCGGTCTTCAAGTTGACTCTCTTTTGATTCAAACTCCTTCACTTGTTTTTCAAAGAGGTTCTTTTTAGATTCCAGCTCTTTCACTTGATCTTCAAGTTGCTTCTCTCTAGAGTCAAGTTCCTCAACTTGTTCTTTCAATGAACTCATTCTTGATTTGAGCTCCTCCATCATGCTTTTGAAATGCTTCTTTTTAGATTCCACACGGCCTTCAAATTCCTTCTCCTTTGATTCATGCTTCTTCAATCGACCTTCAAGTTGCTTCTCTTTCGACTCAAGCTCCTCCTTCATCTGGCATTCAAATTCCTTCTGTTTTGATTCAAACTCCTTCACCCGACTTTCATGTTGCATCTCTTTTGTCTCTAGCTCCATTGCCCGTCCTTCAACTTGCTTCTCTTTTGTATCAAGCTCATTCATATGACCTTCAAGTTCCTTTTCCTTTGATTCAAATTCTTTCACGCGAACTTCAAGCTGTGTCTCTCTTGACTCCAGCTTCTTTACCCTTTCCTCAAAGTCCTTCTCCTTTGACTGAAGCTCCTCCACTAGTCCTTCGCACTGCTTCTCTTTTGACTCAAGTTCCTTAACCCGGCCTTTAAATTGCTTCTGCTTTGACTCAAATTCCTTCATTAGATCACAGCTATTCTTCATTTCTGATATTATATGTATGGATTTCTTCTTTGTAGACTCTAATTTTTCTGCTTCTTCACCAATTAATTTGTTTGTTGCATCAAGATCTTTCTCTTTGGACTGAAGTTCCAAAGTACATTCAGCAATTTTTTGGGAAAGAGCCTTCAGTTCCTCTTCCTTCACTTCAACTTTTCTCTGCAGTTCATCGTGAATTTCATTTACACAACTAACTTGCTTGTTCTTATCTTCAAGCTCTTTGCAGCTCTCTTCAATATCTCTCTTTATCGACTCCAGTCTCTCTTTTTCTACTCGACTCTTCCTTTTGCATTTCTTAAACGACTTCTCTACTAATGTAAGTTCATTCATCAGTGAGGAAAATGATTCATCAGTAGATTTGCCCTGCCTTTTAGACATACTAGACGAAGGAATACCATCTCCATCTTTGCCGTGATCATCATACGGTGGCGCTTTTGATTTCTTAACAGAAATATCGAATGAATCACTGTCATCAAACAGCCTCTTAACTGGAAGTGTAGCAGTCTCATGTTTACTACTACATGTTCTAAAACATGATTCAAAGTCTTGGCAAGAAACAGGTTCCTTCTTCACATCATCATCACCACCACCACAAATTTTTGGCGTATCGGAAGCCTCAACATCCATTATTCAACTGTGGAAATTGGAAATCCTCAATTTACAAACACCAAATAAAACCTGGGAAGAAAAAACAAAAAATAAAAATAAATAAATAAATAAATAAGTGAAAAACCAGCTTCTTCAATTAAAGAATTTATAGGTTAAACTGAATCATCAAATAATAATACATTATACATTTCGAGAAGTAAAATCTTAATCAAACGAAAAAAACCTAAAAAATAGAGATTTCAAGCTTTAATCAGAAAACAATACCCATGTGAAAAAAATGTAAACTTTTTAAAGTTTGAACATAGAAAAATAAATATAGTAGCTCTAACATTGCATGATATAGATTTTGTAAGGAAATAGCATGAAATTATAAAAACCCAGAAAATAGACATTTGAAGTTTTAATCAAAATAAAACAATACCCATGTAATAAAAATGTAAACTTTTAAAGTTTGAACATATAAACACACACAACAGTTTCAGAATAAAAATGAAAGAATATAGAACAGAAAATTAGGAATAGAAACAGGGATTTACATTTCAAGATATATAAATATACATATACATAGAGATGATTTATGAGCTATAATCTAACACTGCATGTTGTTGATTATTGTTAACAAAGGCATGGAAATATAAATGTGAAATAGATAAACAAACAAAAAAAATTAGTTAAAGCTTAAATGATGCTTACAAGTTTAGAATAGAAGGTTGATGATACAAGAGAAGAGAAGAGAAAAATGGAAAATGAAGAAGGTGAAGAGTTTGTAGAATTTGTTTTGTATTATTTATTTTCTGGAGAGTAAAG
>Ga0099826_10003223_pt1 | contig 10996 bp, 3 predicted proteins | sample Mtrugardesep15_FD_76830 | JGI IMG/M metagenome (GOLD analysis project Ga0099826, IMG submission 76830) | Root nodule microbial communities of legume samples collected from California, USA - M. trunc garden sep15 | ecosystem: Host-associated > Plants > Roots > Nodule | place: USA: California...
TCACTTATTTAAAATTAAACATCCATATTCAGATTATGTAATAAACCGACATCCATATTCAATTTTAAAAATCTTTCTCCTTTTTTTGTTTAACTTTTGATTTGATTTTTTTTTTTTGTTTAACTTCTAAATTTTGAACAAGAAAAAAGTCGTGGTGGTTTGTTAAGTTCTAACTAGATGTGAAGTTTTGAAGATATAGGATGTCTGTTAATTTGAAGAAAAAAAATCTGGGTGCTTTTTTTAACTTTTGAATCAGTTTGTTTTTAGTATTTGAGTATTTGATTGATTGAACTTTGTGTTTTTTGGTTTCTCATGAGAGACAGGATGAGACAATGAATTAGAAACATAACAGTTTTTTGGTTTCTCATGTTGTTTTTACCACATTTTTTTTAAGATATTAATATTTAAAAAACATCACAGTTTGTTTTTATGAAAAAGACATCCGATTCTTTTGATAATTTATTTTCTACAAATGTTTAAAAATGTATCCAAACTGCCTCTTATTCATTTCTATAGTATGAGATTGCATGTGTTTGGACATGGACATTTATTATTTATTACAGTTAGAGTTTATTTGGTATGAGGGTAGATGGATATAGCAATTTTCTAACTTTTTAAAATGGATTATTTCTGCAGACTGCTCATATTTGACAACATAGATAATGGAAGCTTAAAGGAGCATCCAAGTGGTATGTTTTGAAAGGAAAAAAAGTTTAGAGGACCATGTTAATGAGTTTTGCAATATTTTGATTCTCTTTAAATGATTGGATGCTAACAGACCCCTTGAAGACTCCCTTAAATTGGAGGACGAGATTGCATATAGCTAATGGTGTTGTAGCTGCATTGGTAAGCTCTTTAAATTAAAGCATGTCCAACTTGATAGTGCACTATTATTTTACTTTATGTTACAATTAATTTGAAACCTTATATTTTAAGTCTCCTATACTTTGATTATGGATGTGGGAAAGTTCTTGCTAAATTGACAGTGTTCAGTCTCTACTCTGTGTTAGGCCCCTGTCTAAAGAAAATTGCTTAGTCAATTTTGCGAAATGAATGATGGAAATATACTAGACTACTTGGTTTTCTTCGACGATTGTATGAGTTATCTTATGTCTGTTCAATTTATGTTTAGTGTCACTATTTTCCTTAATGTTCTTAAAGGAGAAAAATTATCAATTCTCATAAATGTTCGAGTGATGCTAATAGAAAATGTGATGAAAGAAAATGACAGAAAAATAGTAAATTCTGTAAATTATATGAATATGTTTATCTGACATTTGAATTTTCTCAGTTTAGATTTCCATGAGATAATATCTTTTTGATAAGCCATGTGCCTTAATTTACTTGGTCTAGCTTTTTTAGTTCATACTATATACTATGCATCGTATTTTTGAACTTTTACTTATTGGTATTGTTTCCTTGATAATAGTCTATTACGACTGAATATGGGGTAAGAGCTAACAATTTTCTCAAACTAATGTAAATTAGATTGCAGATGGGATGCTTATAAGTGTTTTTCAACTTATTAATCAATTGTTATTTAAAATTGGTTTCTTATGCTAAATATGCATTATAAATGTTCAAAGGTATATAATGGATATTGTTAACTCTATTTCGTATTGTGTTTTTAAATTTGACATAAACAAGTTGACCTCACTACATGAATAATGTCAAGCTCTATTTTCTGATATAGTTTTTCTTAAAAAATAAAGGATCAAATCTTGCAAATTGATTCTGGTATTTTTGCTGCATTAACTCATGGGACTACTTGCAATTGCAACTGTGAAACTTACTTATTAAAACCTATTTGAAAATTATGAGTAGGTATAAGCCTAAAAAAATTAACAATTTACATCCCATGTTCTTACCTTACATGTATGTGTAACTCACTCATTAAAACCATCAAATATGAATTTTTTTATATGAAACTCATGAGTATTTATAGGCTTAACAAAGTTAATTTGAATGTTGTGATTTGCATTAAGTTAATCCACTGAGTTTGAAAGAGGGTAGTGAACTTAACTATTTTCTTATTGTTTTATTTTTCCTGTGTCTAATCTCCAATGTTAACTAGACAATGATTACATACTATTTGTATTTGCTTTATTTTGCTTATTTAAGATTACATACTATTGGTGTTAAATGAAAAACGAGGGAAATAGTTAGTGATAACAAAATTTTGTATGCACATGGGGACAAAGGATAATCTTGAACAAGATTAGACTCCATTTAACTTCAGCCCACTTTTCTTACATTCTGTTTTTAGGTTGAAGTTTGGTTCTCCAATTTCTAACATTTCATTTAAGAAGCTTTGTTATCTCTTAAGATTCACCTAAGGTTGCATATTTGAAATACCCAAAAATGTAGTTTGGACTATTGAAGTATTTACAAAATTCACTGTTGAATATGATACGTAAGTGAATAATTTACCTCAATCAAGTTTTTATTGGACAAATCTATTCCGTAGTTTGTAGTTTGGTTCTTTGTTTGTGACTTATCTATTTAATTGATGAATTTCTTACAACATTACTAACCAGTTTCGACAAAATACGAAGTAGGAGTTGACCACTAGACGAGATGTTACTATTGAAAAGGGAGCTGGATTTAATGATGTTGCTATTAGAAAGGGAGCTGGACTTGATGATGTTGGTTCATCATAAAAAAAATGGATGTCATGATGAGAAGGTATCTAAAGACATCAACATATGTCTCAATCTATTCAAAACCACTCTGCAGTTTTAGCTAAGAATTTGGTTATATATCTAAGTAATTTGTGGCATGTATTGTATTGGCAACCAATGTTAGACTACTATTACTTGGCTTGGCCTTTTTGGTTGATACTTTGGAACTTATTTATGTAGATTTCATAATTCATGCTTTATCTATTTTAATATCATGTTTAACTGGTTTACAAGAATGTGTGTATATATGAACTATTAACTACTCTATTTTATGGTTTATGAGTATTAAGCTTTTTCCGTGTTATTTCCAGACATAATATTAATACTTAGGTGTCTACTATTCACACCTAACATAAACATGGAATTTTAAAATTTACTTGATTAAAATTCAAAGTTTTATATTTCAAACAAACACGGGAGGCTATGGGTATCTGATTTTAGTTCAAAGTTTAATATTTTTCAAACACGGGAAGGCTAAATATATTGATTTATGTAGAAAGCTTTGTATTTCAATAATTTGTGTATTCAAGTTTTATATGGATTATATGATATAAGTTTACTATTTTTTTTTTCCGAGTGATAACTCATGTGGTGATTTGATAATTATTCAACAATATTGTGTAATGAAGGTAAAGTAAATTTTAGTATAGTCCTTCTAATTTGTAACATGATATTTATATTTAAATTATTGTCTATTTTTTGCTTAATTTCATGAAGACAATAACATTTGATTTATCTAAGAATTGCATTATATATTTTTAATTTGGTGATATGTTCAGAGTAAACATTTGTTAACCACACAAAAAAGTGTTCACCCGTGCGTTGCACGGGTGGAAATACTAGTAAAAGTTAATATACCGATCTTTCGTAAATTCAACTATAAACTCAACTTGCCGTATTTTTAGACTTTAACCTTTAGTAATGTGAATAAACCATTTATATAATTTCATATTAAGGTCGTGTGTTGAAATTTTATAGTAGAAGAATGCTAACGTGTTCCGAGGACACAAGCTAACAAACAATATATAGTAATTTTGTATTTTTAAAATACAAATTACTTTTTTTAATATCAAATTTATATTTTTAAATTCTTTAATGCATATTTTTAGGATAGAAGAACCCTATATTTATATAGTTAACTTTTGTAATAAAAAAAAACAGCAAATCCCTTTTTCTAAAGTTAAAAGGAAAAAAACAGCATAGGGGCAAGGCCAACCAAATCATAGAAAATGAATAGAGGAAATGAATCCTATTTGCTCATAATTAATCCACGTTGCATATATATAAAGACATTGTCCTCCTTTTCATTTTGAACTTGCAGACCTTGTCCTCTTGTCTTCGTGTCATCAATGCATTAAATCACGAACAAGGACAATAATTGAATATCAGTTTTCTAATTAAAAAAAGAAAATGTTATTTATTTTTCTAAAAAAATAATATCAAAAAATTTTTAAGACACAACTGACAAGTTTTAATTGCATAATTTATTTGTTCATTTCCTATTTTTCAGTCACACATCCTTAAATTATGACAAATGGTGCATATTAGCTGCTCTTTATTCTTGAAATTTTTTTAATATTATTTTTCTATAAATATAGCGTTGCTCTATTTTTAATAGCATTGCTCTATTTTTTTAAAGATATAGCATTGCTCTATTTTTACGATGGTTGTATTCTTAAAACTGAATTAAAATTTAAATCTTTAGTTAAATCAGTAGAGATTCAAAACATCATGTACAAATGTTTTTGAGTCAAATAAGAGTGTTATGTTTAAGCCAATATCAGAAAGAGATAATTTAAAAGACTAATAATTATCTTAAATTATCAAATATACTAATCATTATCTTTAAGATGCCAAATAAGTCTGATAAAAATGATGCCAAATAAGAAAATGCTTCATTTTTTTAACCAATACTTCATACTAGTTCTTAAAAAGTAGTTTCCAATAAAAAATAGGCATAATCTATGACTCACGATTTTATAAATTGTTGATAATTTAAAAGCGTTAGTCATGGTAAAAAAAAAAATACCAAAACATAATTTATAGCTCACGTTTTTATTATAATTTTTTAAGAGATACAACAAGATCCAACAATCATGGAAAAAAGAGATAGAAAAACAAAGTTGAAAGAAAATGAGAGACATAAAAAAAGTGTTGAGACAACAAAGCAATGGGTGTCCTTTCCCTTCCTATCATGACTCTCTCATAAGGACTCAGTTTTTCTTGCCGACAACACCATAAAACAGTGATTAGAGGCAGAAAGAAAGCTTAGAAAGGGTTTGAAAATGGGAAGCACAAACCCCTTCAATGACAATCTTCCCTCCTTCAATAAGAAATTTTTTCATTTGACTCTTTATTCATGGCTTCCTATATCCCTTCTTTGTTTATACTTCATTCTTTTGTCCCTTACTCCTTTTGGACCAACTAAGCTTCTTCATTCTACCACCATTGCCACCTACCACTATTCATCTACTTACTCTTCTCCTCCTTCAACTTCTTTTGTAGGTATATATATGCATACATAATTAACTTCTACCGAAAATTCTAGAATCGTTAAGGCGCAAAGTTTTAAATTGCGGTTGCAGTCGCAATTGCGTTTTATTAATATCGTAGACAATCATAACTAAATACGTCTCATGCAACAACTACAATTGTATCGCAAAAACACAAAACTTTGATGTTGGAGCAGCAATTGTTGTCCCTAACTTTTTTTAAAATCATGTTAGTTGAGATTGGCATGAACTCTAACCAGCAATTTGTTACTAATTAAGGACTTCTTGGTTTACTAATTTTTATGTGATATATTTTTTGCAGGGAAGAATAAGGTTTATGATTATGAGAAATCATGTGATTATTCAAATGGAGATTGGGTTAGTGACATGAGAGGCCCTTTATACAATGTCACCACATGTGGCACAATCAAAGAAAGTGAGAGATGCATCACAAATGGGAGACCTGATTTAGGTTATCTTTATTGGAGATGGAAGCCAAGTGAGTGTAATCTACCAAGATTTGAACCAAACACTTTCCTCAAACTCATTAAGAACAAACATATAGCTTTTGTCGGAGATTCTTTGGCTAGGAACCAATTAGAGTCACTTCTCTGCATGTTATCGACTACTTCAACACCTAACCTTGTTTACCAAGATGGCAAGTCCAATAAATTTCGTAAGTGGCACTTTCCTTCTCATAATGCTACCTTTTCTTTGTATTGGTCCCCATTTCTAGTGCATGGTGTTGAAAGATCAAATGAAGGGAATTATTATAATACAATGTTTTTGGATCTTGTCAATGAGAGGTGGGCAAAGGATATTGATCAAATGGACATGATTGTTATATCAACCGGGCATTGGTTTTTGCTTCCTTCAATTTACTATGAGAGTGATTTAGTTCTTGGTAGCTTGAATTGTCCCGAGTTTAATCATACTCAAATTGATTTTTATGTTCCATTAAGAAAGGCTTTGAGGACTACCCTTAATAGTATAATTGAGAGGAAAGTTGCTAAAGGAAATGGAATTGATGTGATTGTGAAAACATTTTCACCTGCTCATTTTGAAGGTGATTGGGATAAGGCTGGTACTTGTTCAAAGACTAAGCCTTATAGAAAAGAGGAGAAGATAATTGGAGGAATGGATGGTGAGATTAGAAGGATTGAGATAGAAGAAGTGGAAAGTGCCAAGGCAAAAGCTAATAAATTTGAAGGTATTAGACTTGAGGTGTTGGATGTAACTAAATTGTCATTATTGAGACCAGATGGTCATCCAGGTCCTTACATGAATCCTTTTCCATTTGCAAATGGAATTCCAAAATATGTACAAAATGATTGTGTTCATTGGTGTTTGCCAGGACCTATAGATACTTGGAATGAGATTTTTGTAGAGATGATGAAGAAGTGGGAGTAACATCCACTAGAGAAGGGTGATGCATTTATCATTTATACTTATAATAACTTACTATTATTTCTCGATTTGTGCGTGTCATCCTTGCGCAGGGGCCATGCTAATCTTCTCTGTATCGTTCCAATTTTATCGGATAATATTCCACTAATTCATGTGATGGACATTGCTTATAAATAAAAGAAAATGTTTTTTAATTTGGAGATTTTAATGGAAGAATGACCGGTGTATTTTACCGAAAACTTTCCGAAAATAATATGTTATAGAATTTCGTAAATTTATCATGCATCTGTGCAATCTTACACTAGCCTTTACGAGCATTGCTCAATATAGCGACAAATTACTAACGAATGGTTCACGACTTCCCATCAACTAATAAGAATCTTGTATTGGCCGTAAATCATGGTGGGAAATACCATTGGCATTATGCCACCTAGTTGATATTGCCTTCGCTATGAATTTGTGGGTCAATTCTTCGGGACACATATCATTTTCCTTATACATTATAATGCTCAAGACTATATAAGAATTAGGGAGTATGCATAGCATATATATTTGGGTTTAACATAAAATGAAATTAAAAAAATAGATTTAAGTGATCAGATCTTTCGAATCAATTAATTCTTGGTGTTTGGTAGATTGCACATATTTTCTACAATTATTCTTCCAATCTCACGATAAATTAACAAATTAAAATAGCTATGGTCAATCCCTTGACTAAGAGCACTCTTCTAATATTACAATATTGTAATCCCTTAGGTGAACACTTAATCTTCAAATTATTGATCGATCGTTAATTTAAAATCACAATCTAACAATCATCTATCCATAGATTAATATGTTTGATGATGTTATATCTAATTCAAAAGCTAGTGTCAATAGTTAATTGATCTCCATGTTCAATTTATATTTGATCAGACATAAAAAACATTAAGCAGAAATACACCGAATAATACTAAGATTGCAGTTTCACAAGTTTGTACAATCACATGGTTCAAACAAATTAAATGAAAATCATCTAAAATAACTAATCAAAGAAAAAGAGCTAGACATGATCAAAAGAATAAACAACATGATAACGAAAATGAACCGATAAAGTTCTGTCATTGCCGACATAGCTCATCGATTTCCTTTCAACCGTTGTTGTTATTGTTTTCCCCTTTTTACGTGTCTTTACTGTGCTCCCATGCATTTCTCGTTTTCCTTTCTTACATCACGATCTGAAATGGAACGCTGGGAGTGGTGCTTATATAAATGTGTGGGTCCGTATATGGTCATGTAAGCTGAATGGTCTCTCTCGTTACCACTTACGTATCCGATCAATTGTGACCTTAAAGTGAAAGATTTAGTACACCGTGTTGTTCTTTGGGGGGATGTGAACCTAGTTTGCAACTTGATTTAAGAGAAGATGTTGAGTATGTGATGAACACATCCAAGGCCGTTTTTAAGATTTTGGTGGCCGACAGACAAACGTACAAAATTATTTTCACACTTTAGTAAATGGGATATTCAATTCCCTAATATATCCTTTATATGGTTTTAACATAAAAAATATCTCAATTTATAAGATCATAGATATCTGAACAAAGGATGAAGTGGTCATCGTGCCTACATTAATATTTGATGCAACAAGAACATCTTAATTGTCATTGATGAGATTATCAATATTCAAAAATTTATTAGATTGTTCAAAAATTTAAGTATTTTTTTTTTAATTTTTCTCAAAAATAAGTATTTTTTTAATTGAAGGACCCCTAATTTTATATTTTGGGGCCTAATTTTGAACTTATTTTTTGAGGCCTACGACGGTCGCTCTCCTCGCCCTGCCTCAAATACAACCATGAACACACCCTTGTTGAATTCGATAAATGAATATTCGTTGTGTTGGTGGCCATCTATCAGTCACGATATAACAAATGAGATGGTGATGCGAGGATCGACGATGGCCATCCGCATAACCGAATCACCAGTTCTACCAGGGTCTCTTTATTGGTGGGTTTGGTTGTTGTGGGTTGCTCGCGGTGATTTGTTCCATCCGACGACAGTGGATCGAGCTCTTGCTTGCCTCATCTTAATATCCTTTCAACAATACAAGCCTCAGTCACCTCCCAAACTTCTCTAGTCGTCCTTTTGGCCGCGGTCGACTTTAAGGTTCGTTAAGGGTTGTGATGTGGTGATGTACCCAATTTTCTTGGTCGTGATGTGGTGTTTTACCTAGTTTTTGGTCTATGTGCCAGAGGGACAATGTTTTTTATATCAATCGCGGTTCTCCTCCGCCGCCAACAGATAAGGTTGGAGCTCCATCATGATCTTGACCTTGATTGGTGCTTGGTTCTGTTTTGGATTCAAATATCATGCGTTGTCGTGTTGGTTCAGTTTCGTCCAGATCTGGTTGGTTTGGTCAGATCTGGTTTACTTCGTAGTAGGTCTGTATATCGGCACGAAAGAGAGATGAGCCCTGCTGTGTATGTTACAGGGGGTTGTAGCTATGTGAATTTGTCTGTGTTGACGATCAATTCATTCGTTTGTATACTCTGTGGTTTCGTATCCTAGTCATCATTTGGTTTGACATGGGATTATTAGGACTTAAAAGAGTCGTTAATGCTTGCTAACGTTGTTGCAGAAAGTTGATGGTAATGATTCAATTTTATATTGACGATTGATTCATTTGCCAAATTATAGACCCACTTTGTACTTACAAACATATATCGTGATTGGTGTTTGTTTGTTAGAATGAGTTGGGGTTGAATCCATTGTGTTGTTCTTTTTTGATGTATTACTCGCTAGGGTTGATTCACATGGATTGATTGGTCATGTTTTATGTCCTCCCAATTTTTATGTAACTTTTCCCTTTTTTTGTAATAATATATATATGAGCAATTGACAAAAGAGATTAGAGTAGGGTTCCAACTTAGTTGGGTGCTATTGTTTTTGATGTCATTTTGCTCTTGACTTATAAAAATAATAATAAAATTTAGAGGTATGTTTACAGTAAAGTCTACATATAATAATTTGATGAATAATGCTGCCTTACATAGTGATTGGTCGATAGTTTGGAGTATGGAAGCCCCCTTATTGTGAAGAAAGTTTATAACAAAAAATTTATTTTCCCCCTTAAAAGACTGCTAGTGCTTACTAACTAGAACAAAGTTTATTACAAAAAAAATATTTTTCCCCATAGTTGTGCTCGGTGTAGGGAATATGGTGAAAATGCTTACATGCCCAATGGTTGTTGAAACGTAGTATGTATGCTTAGGATGATATTTGATTTAACCTTAGATTATGATTGTTGAAGGTATTGTCGACCTATTTTTTTTACCATTGCAAACCCTTTGCCTCAATTAAAACGTAGTATGTGGTTTTCAACCATGTGGAGCCTTTAGAAATGTCACAATTTGAAGCTTTGTGAGGACATTGATAAGGGTGCTACATCGATACATCAACTTAATAATTATATTTAAGAAAAAGTTTGAAAACAATGTCCATTAAATCATTGAATTTGAATGAAAGAGGGACTTAGACACATACTTCCTCCGTTTTTTAATATAAGCAAATTTTGACTTTTAGATTCATTCAATTATTGATGTATGTAATCTATAATATAAACCACATACATCATTAATTGAATGAACTTAAAAGTCAAAATTTGCTCATATTAAAAAACGGAGGGAGTAGTATCATGAAATAAGTCACTCTTTTAAAAAAAAGAAATATGTTCTCATCTTTACAATCTGCACACAATAGTAATAAATAATTATTCCTTAAAATAACGTAATCAATAATTAATGGATAAAAGCAACTGCATGGTAGCATGTGACTCATATTTGTAAAAAATAAAAAATGTGGTTCAAGTCAACATAATCAAACAAAAAGAAGAGGTGGACTAACTTTTTAAAATACAATATTTTAGACTTTTGATAAGAATAAAGTTAGGAATAAAAAATACACATGTGTTCTGCAAAATACATAAAATACTATTTTTCTACCTATTAAACAAAATAACTACAATGCCAACCTATATTCAACTGTCAAAGCACAACCTGTCAAAGTGCTTCTCTAAAAAAACACGTTAAAGTGCTCTTATTTTTTTGCTTTTATTCTCCTAAGGACAGAAATGGAAAGAAGCTAGCAAATAAATAATGGAAGTTCTCTCACAGAACCAACAATATTCTTAATTTCATTATCATACTAATTTTTCATCGTGAAGCATCATTCAATGGGGAATTTGATTTTAAGGAAGTAGTAGTTGGATTGGTATGGGTCGACTTTGTTAAGAACAAACGTCTACACCTTGACAGGCTTGACACTTGGTGGACTGTGGGCTGGTGAAGGTTGACCTTGTGAAGAACAAACGTCTACGCCTTGACAGGCTTAACGCTTGGTGCACTATGGACTAGTCCAGGTCGACCTTGTGAAAAA
>Ga0099826_10003224_pt1 | contig 10994 bp, 12 predicted proteins | sample Mtrugardesep15_FD_76830 | JGI IMG/M metagenome (GOLD analysis project Ga0099826, IMG submission 76830) | Root nodule microbial communities of legume samples collected from California, USA - M. trunc garden sep15 | ecosystem: Host-associated > Plants > Roots > Nodule | place: USA: California...
CTCTTATCAAGAGTCTCATATATTGGGAAAAACTCAAGTCCCACATCGGATAGATGAGACTCTTGATAAGAGTTAATATAGAGGAGACAATCCTCACCTTACAAGCCGGTTTTGTGAGGTTGAGTTAGGCCCCAAATTTCAACATGTGAACATCAATTTGATCCAACATGTTTTGTGGATAATTGAACTTAAAATTTAGTATGGATTGTCATGGTAGATTGGCTTCCTGACAAAATAATTTTCATGATCCAAAGCAGCGTGCACAACCGAGATCTCAAAGTTATAAGCCATTTCTAATTTTGTTTCATGAACTTGTTTTATGGCTGCAGTCGGTGTTGGTGACGGTTGATCGCCATGAATGGTATGCACCTCCCCGGATTTACACTCGGGACGACAGTACTGGCCTCTGGATTGCTAAGCCTGCTTTTCAGCCTGATTCCCCTTATTTATCATCTGGGGATAAAGATGTTGCAAAACTTGCCAGTCGTCCAAGTTCTTTGACTGGTGAGCATGCTCTTGGGGGAGATGTGTGTGAAGGTAACCATCAGGAGTTGGCCGATGGTGTCACTAGCATGGAAACTAATTCTGAAGATCCTTTAGAGTGTGTATCTCAGGACAATGGATCTGATGGGATAGTCAAGAAACGGAGAGTTGATGATTTATCAGCTGATGGAAGTGTTGCTGATATTTCCTTAAATGAACCCGAGGAAACCAAGCTAGAAAAATCAGGTGCCTTACCGGATGATGGGTTAATGGACTATCAAGGTGCAACTGCTGCCACAGCAAATGCATCAGTCACTGAACGTGTGATTGAGTCTACTCTTGTGATGTTTGAGGTAGTTTTTGAAATTTATCACAATTCTGATCATTGACTTGGCATAAATTCTACTGTAGCATTTCAATGTGTATCCATTCCGCTTGGCAATTCTGTTTTTTTTTTCCTTTTCTTTTTTTCAATTTATAACCCTGTTTACAAGTTAGGTCTTATATTGCTTAATGTTGTAGTGTGGTAATGACACTGATTTTCTGGTTATCCCATGGTTCTTAATGACTCCTGTCTTCAGGTTCACGTACCTCCATCTTGTATGCTTGATGGTGTTCATTCACAACATTTTTTTGGAACTGGTGTCATAATATATCATTCTCAAGATATGGGATTAGTTGCAGTGGACAAGAACACTGTTGCAGTATCTTCCTCTGATGTGTTGCTATCTTTTGCTGCTTTCCCAGTTGAAATTCCTGGAGAGGTAAATCTTTCTTAAATAATTTTTCGCTAATAATATGAAATGAATAAACAAGAGGACAAACTTTCTTTAGCTTGGTGTCTTCTTTCTTCATGGCAGGTGGTATTTCTCCATCCTGTTCACAATTATGCTCTCGTATCATATGATCCATCTGCTTTGGGACCTGTTGGTGCTTCAGTCGTCCGTGCTGCAGAGTTACTTCCAGGTAGGTTTGCCCATGCCGTTTCTTAAATTTAAACTGTTTATAGTTGGCTTTACCCGATCCACTTTTGATGATGAAACATGTTTCATTCTCAGCAACTCATAACACTACCTATACTTTTGACTGAATTGAGAAAAGCTAAACCGGCTACTCCTTGGGACTAAAAAATAAATAAATTGGGATAGGTAATAAAATTGATTTCCTGATACTTCAAAGTCTGATTTCTTTAGTCCACTTTCCGTCAAGTCAAACTGGCCTTACCAGTGAAGGTAGCATGATAAAAGTGAATATAATTAACTTTTTGTGAACTTATTACAATGTATCTTTGAAGTTGGATACTTGATAATTTTACATTTTGTGTTGAAGTTGATTGCTTCTGGTAAATGATTAATTAACTATAACAAGAGATGGAGGAACTTTTTAAGGGTAAAATGTGATTTGTCTGAAGTTTGAACAAGTATATATGTATTTTAAATGTAGATGCTGTGGGAAGGAAGAGGTTTGTGAGCATATGCACTTTCATGATGACTTTTTAATTTATCTATGTTGACGAAATATCGGTACATTTTTTTGTTCAGAGCCAGCATTACGTCGAGGAGATTCTGTTTACCTTGTGGGCTTAAGTAGAAGCCTTCAAGCAACCTCTAGGAAATCAGTTGTTACCAATCCTTGCGCTGCTTTAAATATAGGATCTGCAGACTCCCCGCGTTACAGAGCGACCAATATGGAAGTTATTGAGCTTGATACTGGTAAATTTGGATGTTTTCATTTTTTTAACCAACGTTATACACATTTAGATAAATGTCTTACTCTTCATGTGTTTGAATACAGATTTTGGTAGTTCATTTTCGGGTGTGCTAACAGATGAACAAGGAAGGGTCCAAGCTTTGTGGGGAAGCTTCTCTACTCAGGTTCTTACCCGTTATTCTTTTGCGTGCTTACATGGATCGATCTGGACATTTTTCATTGAGCCCAAGATAAGAAAAAACACTAACGTAAATTGGGTGATAAAAATTATCCTTAGAAACATTGAAATAAAAAGAGTGTTGTAAGCCTTTTCTATATATCTATTTTCTTTTGGGTGAGTTCATTCTTAAGCATAATACGAGCACCTTTTTGACTATGCTGTAAAAAATTCACTCTTGCTGTCTCTTTTTTCATTCTTAAATAAATCAACACCAGATTTGGGTGAGCTTGGGCAGTTAAACACCCCCTATCCCCAAAATTTTAGTAAGAACTACTCTTGAGGTCTTATTCTAATGGCTTAAACAGGATAGAAGGATTGTATGAAATTGCATTACCCCATTTTAATCAAGGTCAGGACATGCCACAAGCCATGGTAAGGGATTGTGTTTACTTCATTACTTTCTAATGATCGACCGCCAGTTGGAATTGAACTCGACCATTATATAGTCCAAACCTAATGAATTAGCAGACTTTGGCAATATATGATACCATAATGATTAAAATCCCCTTAGAGAGACTTTAAACAATGAACCTATTCTATGATAGTTTTTGGTCTTCTCATTTCTATAAATAAGAAAGCCTAACTCAAAACAGTTGTATCTTCGTAGAAGAAGAAAAAGAGAAGAAAGATGAAAACTGGGAAAAGACGAGAGGAGACAATATTTACTCATACTTCAAAAGGCTACCTGATGGTGGGTTGGTCCTTGAAGTCTATAACCCATTGCTCCTTTTATTTTCTAATATTAATTAAGAAAGAACTTTAACTGTTTTTAAGTATTATGGATTTTATAAAAGTGAATCATAAACTTAGAAGTCAAATAATACAGTAATGATATATATAACCTTTTTAATTAGGCACTTTAATTAAGTCTTAACAAGATTAGATTCAAGTGTGGTTGTTGGACTATTTAAAGTGCTAAGGACTAGGGACCACCCATCCATATAAGAATTAACAAGCATACCACTTTATTTTAGCAAAATTTCTAGCAAAATAAACTCGGGATATCTGTAGCATTCTTCTACTGCCTAAATGTGCTTGAAGGGTGGAAAGCAAAAATGGTAAAAAATGGAGGGGAACAACATAGAGGAATGGAAATATTGTAATCTTGTCTTGGTGGCGTTTGGTAGAGAATATGGTAAATGAGATGATTAATTATTTTCATGCCGCATTGTAGACATAATTGAAAGTCTTGATGAACAAAGAATACAATTATGATATTAATTAATATATTGTTCTGATTGACTGAGTCTCTAACTTTAATTAATAAAGAAGGGAATGAAAAATTTGCATTTTCTTACTGTGTTGTTATCATTGTATTATGGCTTCCTCTTATGTGGTGCGGTCTTTCTGCTGTGATTTATTTATTATCTGTTTTTCTTCCAAGCAAGTATCAAATGATCATGGTTCATTAATTTCAAAATCATGTAACATGCCCACCCACCCTAGTCTGTAGCCGCTGCATAAACAAAGCCCTGAACTAATTTCCAGATATTTATTGAACAAACTTCAAAATATTGAAGACTGAAAAGGAAGCAATAATATTTCATGAGACCTATATTTTAAATAAGCTTCTACCTAAATTGTAATAGTTTCTTTACTCAATTTTGCAAAAGAGTTGATTTTGATGTCAATTTTTTATTCATTGATTTGAATGAATTTCCCTGTTCCAGCTTAAATTCAGTGGCAGTACATCAGAAGATCATCAATTCGTGAGGGGGATTCCGATTTATGCAATAAGCCAGGTTCTGGACAAGATCATATCTGGTGCAAATGGGACACCTCTTCTCATTAATGGTGTCAAAAGGCCTATGCCACTTCTGAGAATATTAGAAGTTGAACTTTATCCAACATTACTTTCAAAGGCTCGCAGTTTTGGATTAAGTGATGTTTGGATTCAGGTATGATGAATGTTTATAGTTTGAGATTTTGCTTTAGAATATTTACTTTCCTTCCATGTGTAATATTTACTTTCAAATGTTCGGCAAAATCTTGAAGATGCCTCTTTTTTTATTTTTTTATTTTTTATAATCATCCTGAAGATGCCTCTAACAGTCTTATGGAATGTTTCCTTTGAAACAACCGAAAATATTAATATGGTTTCCTTTGAAACAACCGAAAATATTAATATGCATCCTTAATGATCCTAGATTCCTAGCTTCCCATTTTAATTGAATGCATCGCCGTAGTATGCCTCCAATGTAGAAAAAAGTCTTCTTCCTTGGATGGTTGATAAAAAGCCCTTTTGGTTTACTATATGAAAATCATGTACTATTCATGATGAATGTGTATTGTTGCTAATTAACTGTGCGGATTGCTTAGATTACAATTTTCCGTTTTGTTAACAAAATCATGTGGACTGTCTGACCTATGCTGCCTTTGGGTCATCTCAACATATGGTTCCAGATAGGATTTAGGATCCACAGATTGGGCTTTGAGAAATTGGTAGGTTGTTCTGTTACCGTTAAGAGGTTAATTTGTTGGTGGCTTAAAGAGATAGTTAGGCCCAATAAGACATGCTGCCTATAAATAGAGAGGACTGATTGGAGTGAGGAATGTCTTGTTAGAGTGAATTATGGCCTTCTGGTATTGGTAGTTAGACAGACCCTCGAAGCTCTGCCATTGTTTTGTGATCCAGGGAGGTATTCCTCATTTTGTACAATATCAGTTGGTTTCTATCAATTGGTATCAAAGTTGTTTTGAATCAAGCGAATTTTGGAGTTGTGCAGGAATTTTTGGTAGGAAGATGGCTGCCGAGTTGATTCCAAGATTTGGTGGAAGGGAAGCCTACCTGTTGCTTATATAGGCTGAGCAATATTTTGAGGGCAGAAGAGATAAAACTATGGTGGGTTGTTACATTTGCATTGAGACGAGAGGCTCTTTATTGGTGAGTTACCTGGTGGTGAGCAGTCCAAATGCTTCTTGGTGGATTTTTCCAAAGGCCATTCTCAATATTTTCCAGCCTGATGTTTGGGGTTAAACTTTCTAAACTAGAGGATACAAGAACTTGTGGTATTGAGGGAAGAAGTTCCAAAAGAAAATGAGCAACAATTGGGTGGGCTAGAAGGAGAGTCAAAAGATAGAATCACGAATGAAGTCATGAAGGTGGTGAGCAAGAGGAGCCACATGGGAAAAGAAGCATTATGATAAATCCATGGAGAATCGGTACCGATAATAAGTATACTGAAAAACAACTGAATTTATTGATAAATCCTTGGAGAATTGCTCTTAAACAGAGATGGAATTTTTACATAGACACTGTTACAGAACAGAATTATCACGCAAGAAATAGGCAGTGCAAAGCCACGGTTTCTACCAAGTTTTGAGAGATTGGTCCCAAACCCCCACCCAATATCCACTCAATATCTCTTTGATAACCAACTATGCGCTGCAGTCTTTCTATTAAATCTTACTAACATCCAAAATTAATTATCACATCTCTTGTTAATCTGTTACTTAGTTGTCTTTTCGAAAAAGTCTGTTCTTTAGTTATTCTTAGGTTCAGTTACCTTTTTTCACTCCTTGAAAGAACTAGCTTTGTTACTTCCATTAACAAGATTTGTTATTAATAGTTTTGGGTTCAATTATTGCAGGCGTTTGTCAAGAAAGACCCAATAAGACGACAGGTTTTGCGTGTTAAAGGTTGTTTGGCTGGATCAAAGGCTGAGAATCTTTTGGAGCAAGGGGACATGGTTTTAGCAATCAATAAAGAACCTGTCACATGCTTCCATGACATTGAAAATGCTTGCCAAGCTTTAGATAAATCTGATACCAATGATGGCAAGCTTCAGATGACTATTTTCCGGCAGGTACATTGAAAATATTTGCCCTCGTCTAATTTAGATTTGTAGATCTTGCTGAATGAACTTTTGTCTTATTTTTTGAGGGACATTATGATTGATTTGTGTGATTTTGTCTAGGGACGAGAGGTTGAACTTCTTGTGGGAACAGATGTTAGGAATGGAAATGGCACAACTCGTACAATTAATTGGTGCGGTTGTATAGTTCAGGATCCACATTCAGCGGTACGAGCTCTTGGATTTCTTCCAGAAGAGGGTCATGGTGTATATGTGGCAAGGTACAATTTTAACTTTGTGCATGTAAATTTTTATATTCTAGAAAAGGGTATAGTGCTGATTGATAAATAGCAACATGGTAGGATGTTCATGTTGCAAGTAAATTTGTATGAGGGCTTACTGTTGTTATCATTAGCAAGCTCACTCAGACTTATAAAAAAGTTCTCAAGAAGCACTTACAGAAAAAGAAATATAAAAAACATCTTGCAAGTACTGAGTTTTTGAAATCATAGCTCATTATATAAGTTGAAATTATCTTCTATTTAATCTTTTTCAATAATTTTCTCATTGAGCTTCTTCATAAGCATATATAATCTCATACATAGTTTTTGCTAACTGAAGAACTATCAACTTATTTTAATTGAGAAGCTCCTACAAGCCTAATTCAAATGTCTTTAGACTTTGGATCCTCTCCTTCCTCCTTAAAAGGGTGTGTATTTGAAAATAGAGGATCCAAATCCAATCCAAATTAGGCCTGTGTTATCCTTTGCTTACAAATTGTTGTCATGTCTCTATTGCATGTGATGGACCATTGATCTCGGTGTACATAGATGGAAGGTCTGAATTGGTTTTTTACCTAACATCCTCCAGACCAATACGCTTAATTAACAGAATTTGAGGACCAGTCCTGATAGGCTGATACCAATTGGATGCATCTGCATTATGCCGTGCAACTCGTCCACAAACAGACACACATACCATCTTTCCATACCATTGTGCAATGGAGAATTAGTTTATGGACAGTTTAGATATTAGCTTTGACAAATTTGAACTAGTGTTGTGTGTCAAAAGTACAGCAACTTACCGAATATAGGAAAAATATATATTAAAATGCACAAATACTGGAATAATTGTATTATTGATGATTAAAAATGACAATGCAGTAGGGAAGAAGATCCCTAGCTAACCCGCAGAGCACTGCTCCTTCAGAGAGAGTACTTTCTCTGCCCAAACCTTCCAAGGACGTAACTGAAAAGTGATGAATGGCCTCTCTCACTATCCCAATCCTTCTTATAACTGTCATTCCCCTCTAACAAACTAACCACATCGGCAATTGTAACCAACTCCCCTTTTTAGTAAAATAGTTGGGCTTAGGCCCAAACCCTGTAGCTAATATATAGCTTCGTGGTATGATCATATCATGTTTTTTGTTTCAGTCTTCAATTTTCGAATCCAGATTCACGATATCCCTCACTTCAAAAAAATTATAACTTACAATATTATTTTTAATTGTTCTTTTCTGATTGTTTTTATGTCGAATTATGGTGGATAGTAGATAGAAAGATATGTAATCAATTGGAAATGTTTTCTAATCATTTTATCATGTAAATACTTTTTTAATAAAAAAAAAAAATATAGACGTAATACATTTTGTTTATTCTTGAACTTGCACCAGCATTTGGTTTGCATGCTTGTCTGACCAAGTATAAGCTCACAAAATTTGTCAAATCAAATTCACAGGTGGTGTCATGGGAGTCCTGTACATAGATATGGTTTATATGCTCTTCAGTGGATAGTTGAAATTAATGGAAAACCTACTCCAGATATAGATTCTTTTGTTAATGTGACAAAGGTACAGTATTTATTATGCATGGATGCAACTTACACTTACATCCAGAGTTTCCTTTCTCTTCTTCCTAGATGGAATATATGTGTGTGTCGGTGGTAATTTTGAATACACTACACTGAATGGCATATGTACATGGGTCCATATGTGGCAAGGGTTCTGTGGTATACGATTGAATCTTTACACACTTAACTTAGCTGTGTTACTACTTATTAGCATAAATCATTTATGGAATTTGTTTGTATGCCTGGTTGATGATCTGACTTGGCTCAAAGTGTTTGTGGACTTTGTATGCCTCAAGCTGTTTTTGAGACTGGGAAATTTGTATATTTCATGAAATATTGTAATTGTTCTCGTGATTTAATACTTCTACTGTTTCGTGAATGTGTTGTCATGATTTAATACGTCTACTGTTTTGTGAATGTATTATAATTATTTCACGAATGTTGGCAGGAACTAGAGCATGGAGAATTTGTTCGGGTAAGGACTGTTCATCTCAACGGGAAGCCACGAGTCTTAACATTGAAGCAAGATTTACATTACTGGCCTACATGGGAATTGCGGTTTAATCCAGACACTGGAATTTGGCATCGTAATGTAATCAAGTCACTAAACCGCAGTTCTGTATGAATGAGCAGAATATAGTATGGATATACATCCCTACATATGCAGCAGCAAAGGAGCAAACACAAATCTTAATTCCAGGTTCAGCAAACAAAAATCTTAAAAGCGTTTCAGACACGATTTGGCAGTGCTGCTTTGCTCTAGATTTGATGCTCTTCAAAGATATTCTATTGCATTGCCATGATTGACACATGACAAGTTATGAAGCATTTGATTCAGGCTGGCCATGAGTTATTTGTATGATGTGCAACATTATTTAACCCATTGGTTAATTATATCATATACTAGAAAGCTTCCATAATTACAAAAAAATAAAATAAATATTTATAATTTTTTTTATCATGTATTAACAAGAAAATTAACTTCTCATTGCCTTTTATTTGGCTTGTGAATATTTTATCAAACCCTTTTGATATTCTCCTCGCTTGTTTCATTACACAACATAAATGTGATGGAAACTTTGAATGATTAGAGTATTATTTTACAGCTATTGTGTATTTCAGCTGTAGTTCTGATTTACTATTCTTTTCTTGCTGCTGAGCGCTTAGTCAATGTCGGACGGCCTGAGACTATGGTGTTTAAATAAGCCTTTACTGTCTTGTAAAATAAAACCTCATGTTCGTCACATATACTAATATAATTTGAAACGATATGTCGCATATTCTTTATCCATCAAATGTGTCATTTGAGGGGACCTTTTGCTCATTTTAGACTTTTTTTTTTTTTTTTTGAAAGGACTCATTTTAGACTTTGTTTGTTAAGTATTGTGCATAAAAAATAAATAAAGAATCCGGGGAATTGCTCGAAGAGATTTTTGCTTAGTGCGACGAGTACTTTTAAGTTACGTAACTCTAGCATGATTTCATTTGCTTTTATGGCCCCTTTCATTGTTCACATGCCCCCAAATTTTTCAATTTACCTTTATTAAACTGATCGAGAGTTACAACCCGATAGGTTTGGGAGATGACCCTCGTTCAATGGATATCAAGAATCAACTTCTGATACATTTTATATTTATGTCAGAAGTTCGTTTTTGTACTTTCATTGCATCCTCTACGCCCAACCATCACAACATTCAGAAAGTTTTATTTTTTTAGTTTTTTTTCTCTCAAATCACAATCCTTATATGAAATAAAGTCTTTCTACAATAGTATTTTTCTATCAAAGACAATGTAAAGATTCAAAATTCCCTCCAAATAGCAAATATGTGTTTTTTTCCTTCTTAAGCCAATGAAAGCATTTGATAGCTACAAAAGCATTATTAGTAATAAACCTTCCAGTGACAAAAGCATTATGTTCAACATCAATAACTTCGGATAGTGTGTTTATTCTATTTGCAACTACCTTTGTTATGATGTTCATAATCACGGGTGGCGTTTATGGTGGGAGCATCAATTAATTTTCCCATGATGGGAAAATGTCCATTTCTACGGTTGATATTACAGTTAAATATTGGATGGCTTGGATTTCATGATTGTACTTTCTGTACTGCTTTTAACACCGTATTCTTTGCATTAATTTTCACGTTCCATTTACATTTGCTTATGAACGTGGCTCAATTTCATCGTAAAATTTGACACTACCGAATATTTTTATCAAATAAATTTTTGTAGTCTTTATAAAGCTTAGTTTCTATACAATAATATGTATTTAATTTTTATAAAATTTTATTTCTATAATAAAAAAAGTAACAAACTCGTTTTTATATTTTGTTCGACGCAAGACTCTTTAATACTCTGTCTCAAGCCTAGGATTGGACACATGAAGCGTGGATATAAACGGTGGGTGGTCCAATAATGTAAACTTGATAGCTTGTGTCCCAATAAATATTGAAGTAGACTCTGATACCATGTCGAATGAGAAGAAAAGAGAGACATATGATAAAAAATTGTGTTTTTGAATAGCACTACATAAGGTTTATTAAATAATAATACAATTTTTATCAATGTTCTTAGAACTACCAACTGAGACATAAATATATAATTATGATAAGTAGCGGAGCCAAAAATATTTTATGAGGGAGGCCATTTTATTTATTTATATAAGTTTATTTTTTTGCAAGAACTTCAACGCTTTATTTAGTTTTTTCATTTTATTTTAGTCTCTTAAATTATAAAAACTATAAATTCTGCTCTCTTAGATTATAAAGTTTAACACTTTAGTTATTTAGTTTTTTTTACAGAAATGATCAAAGGAGTTTAGGTGATTATTAAAGTGATGGAAAAGATGTAGTAGTTTTTTTCTTTTGTTGTTGTATTATCAGGTTTTTTATGATATGTATATTGGTGGCGTTATGCTGGGAATTCGAATTTATAAA